>Ga0209583_10000203_pt1 | contig 19216 bp, 17 predicted proteins | sample Str014_FD_187201 | JGI IMG/M metagenome (GOLD analysis project Ga0209583, IMG submission 187201) | Freshwater sediment microbial communities in response to fracking from Pennsylvania, USA - Straight Creek_MetaG_SC_2014 (SPAdes) (version 2) | ecosystem: Environmental > Aquatic > Freshwater >... | reverse complement strand
TGCTGGTGCAGGCCAAGTGGTGATCCGCCCGATGATGTATCTGGCACTGAGCTATGACCACCGCATTGTGGACGGCAAGGAAGCCGTGACTTTCCTGGTGCGCATCAAGGAAGGTCTGGAAGACCCACAGCGCGCGATTTTGGATTTGTAATATTTAACCGTCATCCCGACGAAAGTCGGGATCCAACTTTTGTGCCTTTGAGTATGTGGCCCCCTGGGTTCTGGCTTTCGCCGGAATGACAATCAGACAAGATTATTGCGGAGCGAAAATGTCCCACGATCTCATTGTTATCGGCACTGGCCCTGGTGGTTATGTTTGCGCCATTCGTGCCGCCCAGCTTGGCCTCAAAGTGGCTGTCATCGAAAAGCGCGCCACACATGGCGGCACGTGTTTGAATGTGGGTTGCATCCCCTCCAAAGCTTTGCTGCATGCGACTGAGCTTTTGGCCGAAACCAAGCACTCATTCGCCAAGATGGGCCTCACCGCCGACACCAAAGTTGATTTCGGCCAGATGTTGAAATTCAAACAGGAAGCCATTGACGGCAACACCAAGGGCATCGACTTTCTGTTCAAGAAAAACAAGGTTGAGGTGATCCGCGGCTCAGCAACGATCATCGGTGCTGGCAAAGTGAAGGTTGGCGACACTGTTCATGAAGCCAAGAATATTGTGATTGCCACGGGTTCGGAATCCGCCAATCTCAAAGGCGTTGCGATTGATGAAAAACAGATCGTCACTTCGACGGGCGCTTTGGTGCTTGAGAAAATTCCGGCGACCATGACGGTGATTGGCGCTGGCGTTATTGGGCTTGAACTGGGTTCGGTTTATGCGCGCCTTGGCAGCAAAGTAACGGTGGTTGAATACCTTGACCGTATCGTGCCGGGCATGGACGCTGAAGTGGCAAAGACTTTCCAGCGCCTGTTGGAGCGCCAGGGCTTCACATTCAAATTGGCTTCCAAAGTCATGGGGGCAACACCTTCTGCTTCTGGCGTTTCGCTCAGTGTTGAGCCTGCCGCTGGCGGGCCTGCCGAAGAAATCAAATCAGACATCGTGTTGGTGGCGGTGGGCCGTGTGCCTAACACGCAAGGTCTGGGCTGTGACGCGGCGGGCATCAAGCTTGATGCGCGCGGTCGCGTGGAAGTTGACCATCACTACGCCACCTCGGTCAAAGGCATTTTTGCCATTGGTGATGTGATCAAGGGCCCCATGCTGGCGCATAAGGCGGAAGATGAAGGCATTGCCATGGCCGAGCTTCTCGCTGGCCAAGCCGGCCATGTGAATTATGATACAATTCCGGCGGTGGTTTACACCACGCCAGAAGTTTCATCGGTTGGCAAAACCGAGGATGAGCTGAAGCAAGCAGGTGTTAACTATAAAAGCGGGAAGTTTTTATTTTTGGCCAATGGCCGCGCCAAGGCCAACCAAACCACCGATGGTTTTGTCAAAATTTTGGCTGATGCCAAGACTGACCGGGTGCTTGGCTGCCATATCATTGGTGCCCAAGCGGGCGAATTGATCCATGAAGTTGCAGTTTTGATGGAATTTGGTGGGTCCGCCGAAGATTTGGCACGCACCTGCCATGCACATCCCACACTTTCAGAGGCGGTGAAGGAAGCGGCATTGGCAGTGGCGGGCCGCGCAATACATGCGTAAAATTTGAACTATCTGCTTAAATGGGCCTGAATGCTTATGTGGCATTGTCTCATTAACAGGGATAGGCCGCACAAAATGACCAAAAAAGATGTCGATATTCTGATCTTGGACGATGATATTGATCTGCTGACAAGCATCGCCGAATTGTTGGCGGATAGTGGTTACAAGGTCAAAGGCTTTGCTGATCCTGAAAGTGCGGTTGAGTTTGCCGTGGACCAAACCTTCTCGATTGGTCTGTTTGACTTCCGATTGGGCAGTGTCAAAAATGGTCTTGATGTTGTTGAAACACTTGAAGCCATGGGTGCCCATGCCAATTATGTGATGGTGACTGCCGATGTGGAACGCTCCACTGCGCAACGCGCCGCTGACCTCAAGGTATTTGAATTCATGCGCAAGCCGGTTGAGCCGCAACAACTGTTGGACACCGTGAACCGCGCCATGGAAAACAAACCTCTGGCCGCCTGATAAAGGGATTACTTGAACGCCTTGGCATATTGTTCAAGCAAGTGCTTGCGGTTGACCTCAGTATAAATCTGCGTGGACGACAAAGACGCGTGACCCAACAAATCCTGGATCACGCGTAAATCTGCGCCGTTGCCCAACAGGTGAGATGCAAATGAATGGCGCAGCGCATGTGGCGTGGCGCTGTCTGGCAGGTTTAGTGCGCCGCGCAGTCTTTCGATCAACAGCTGAATGATGCGCGGGCTGAGTGGGCCACCTTTGGCGCCCCGAAACATTGGTTCTGTTGGAACAAGCGTCATTGGCACCAGTTTCCGATATTGGTCGATGGCTTCCACAGCTATGGGCACCATAGGCACCAAACGCGTTTTTCCGCCTTTGCCTTTAACAACTAACGGGTTGTCTTCTGATTGTTTGAGAGTGAGGCCAAGGGCTTCTGAAATGCGCAAGCCACAACCATAAAGCAGGCAGAGCACGGCTTGGTCTCGCGCGTTGATCCAGGCTTCCGCCTGTTCCAACACATTGCCTGTGACGACTTGGCGCGACTGATCTTCGGTCAACGGGCGCGGCACAGAATGGGCGATCTTGGGGCTGCGCACGGCGGCCAAGGCGGCACATTTGAAATCGCCGCTGCGCTCAGCATGGCGAAAGAAGCTGCGAATGGCGGAAAGTTGCCGTGCCAAGCTGCGGCTTTCGATGCCGTTGTTGCGTCGCTGTGCCAAGAAGCTGCGGAAATCTGATGTGGTAAGTTGGGCGAGGTCAGATTTGTTTGGTGGCTGGCCCAGATGGTTTTTGAGGAAAGCACCAAATTGCCCCAAGTCTCGCTGATACGCCTCTAGCGTTTTGGGCGCGAGGCGGCGCTCAGCCTTCAGCTTGCCCAGCCAGCCGTGGGCCACAGCGCTAGCGTCTAGGGCCAAATTGAAAAGTGTCAAAGCATCAGTCATCGCCGCCAAATTTGCGCGCCAATGGTTGAGGCGAGGTTACTGACCGCCGATGGGCTCACCGAAATAGGTCACAATGGGCATCGGCTCATAGAAATGATGGAGCAGAGCTTTCCATTTTTGATAGCGATCTGACCGACGGAAGCCTTCGCGGTGTGAGGCGATGGTTTCCCATTTCACCAGCAACAAATAAGTGCATTCAACTTCAGAAGCCGGGCGAACTTCAATGCCCATAAAGCCGGGAGAGGCCGCAATCAAAGGCATGGCCTGCTTCATCGCCTTTTCGAACTTGGCGTTCTCACCCTGCTTGACGCGCAATATGGCGTGTTCGAGAATCAAATGCTCTGCCCCGTCTTTTTCCAATCCGAGAGGAATTGCTCAATGCCTTTATCGGTGAGGGGGTGTTTGACGAGGGATTTGAGAACGGCTGGCGGCGCGGTGGCATAGTCTGCGCCAATCAGCGCTGCTTCTTTGATGTGGTTGGGCGTGCGGATTGAAGCGGCCAGAATGTTGGTGTCAAAATCATAGTTGTCATAAATCGTGCGGATCTCGGCAATCAGATCCATGCCATTGACATGAATGTCATCCAAACGGCCAATGAAGGGCGAGATGAAATGCGCGCCAGCCTTGGCGGCGAGCAGGGCCTGGTTTGGTGAGAAACACAAAGTCACATTCACCATCGTGCCATCGCTGGAAAGGGCGCGGCAGGCCTTCAGGCCATCGAGGGTGAGCGGCACTTTTACGGCGACATTCTTGGCAATTTTGCGCAAGATATCAGCTTCCTTCATCATGCCGGCAAAATCCAAAGCCGCCACTTCGGCAGAGACTGGGCCCGTGGTTATGGCGCAGATTTCCTTGATGACATCCTTGAACGGCCGCCCCGTTTTGGCGATCAGCGTGGGGTTGGTGGTGACACCATCCAACAGGCCCATATCGGCCAATTCGCGGATTTCTGCTACATCTCCAGTGTCTGCAAAGAATTTCATCGTTGGGCTCCTGAATTGGTTTGTTGTTTAGATATAGGACTGGAAGTTCAACAGTTCAAAGTCTATTCCTGAACATATGGAGAACCCGATTAGAACTGCTGAAGTGTTGCTGCCCTTGGCTTTGGGGCAGGCGTATACTTATGTGATTCCAGATGGCATGGAGCTGACAGCGGGGGATTTTGTTGAAGTTCCTTTGGGCCCACGAAACTATTTTGCCTGTGTGTGGGATGTGGGCCAGAGCTTTGGCACCAATATGAAATTGAGGGCCCTGGCGCGAAAACTCGATGCGCCGCCGCTTTCAGAAACCCACCGCAAGTTCATTGAATGGTTGGCGGCTTATTATTTGGAACCCAAAGGCAATGTGCTGCGCATGGTGATGCGTGTGCCCGCCGCATTGGAAGACCCACGCTTTCAGATGGCCTGGGTTCTGGGTGAGGCCAAGCCCGCCAAACTTACCCCGCAACGCGCACGGGTGTTGGAAGTGGCGGGGCAGGGATTTGCCATGAAGACGGCGGAACTGGCCCAGGCTGCTGGCGTAGGGGCCTCGGTGGTCAAGGCCTTGGGCGTGCAAGGGGCATTGAAAGAGGTGGCTTTGCCGCCCCATGCCAAATTTACGGTGCCAGATTTAAACGCCGGTGCTTTCAAGCTCAACGCCGACCAGCAGTCGGCTGCGGCTGTCATGCGGCAGACGGTGGCTTCACGCAGCCACAAGGTTGTGCTGCTCGACGGGGTGACGGGATCTGGCAAAACCGAGGTTTATTTTGAGGCTATGGCGACGGCTTTGGCCTCTGGCAAACAGGTTTTATTGCTGCTGCCAGAGATTGCCCTCACAGCGCCCTTCCTGGCCCGTGTGGAGCGGCGCTTTGGGTGTGCCCCCGCCCAGTGGCACTCAGACCTGAAACCGCGTGAGCGCGAGCGTGTGTGGCGCGGTGTTGCCTCTGGCGAGGCCAAGATTGTGGTGGGCGCGCGTTCGGGCCTGTTTTTGCCCTGGGCCAATCTGGGTTTGATTGTGGTCGATGAAGAACATGAGAGCGCCTATAAGCAGGATGAAGGTGTGCCCTATCATGCGCGCGACATGGCTGTGCTTTACGGCGTGCTGGGCAAATTTCCCGTGGTTTTGTCATCAGCAACGCCCTCTTTGGAAAGCTTGATGAATGTGGACCGGGGCCGCTACATCACCGTGCGGTTGCGTGACCGCCATGGCCGGCCAGAATTGCCGGAAACCACTCTGATTGACATGACCACGGCCAAACTTGACTCAGGCACTTGGCTTTCGCCGCAATTGGTGGAAGCCGTTGCCACCACCTTGCAGAACGGTGATCAGGCCTTGTTGTTTTTAAACCGCCGTGGCTTTGCGCCACTCACTTTGTGTCGTGCATGCGGGCATCGCCTGCATTGCCCGGATTGTGCCGCCGCCATGGTGGAGCACCGTTTCCGCAAGCAGCTGCAATGTCACCATTGCGGGCACAACGAGCCCGTGCCACAGGCCTGCCCCTCTTGCGGTGAGGCTGGCCAGTTGACACCAGTGGGGCCGGGCATTGAGCGTTTGGCCGAAGAAGTGGTGAAGCTTTTTCCAGAAGCGCGGCTGGCCTTGCTGTCGAGCGATCTGTCACGCGGGCAAAATCTGCGTGACACTTTGCGCGGCATTGAAGAGGGTGAATTCAATCTGGTTCTCGGCACACAGCTGGTGGCCAAGGGCCATCATTTTCCACACCTCACATTGGTTGGCGTGGTGGATGCGGATTTGGCTTTGGAGTCTTCTGATCCACGCTCCGGCGAGCGCACCTGGGCTTTGCTGGCGCAAGTGGCTGGACGTAGCGGGCGCGGCGAAAAACCGGGACGCGCTTTGGTGCAAACCTATTTGCCCACACATCCCTTGATGAAGGCTTTGGCGCGCGGTGACCGCGAGACTTATCTTGAAGGTGAAAAGCGCATTCGTGAATTGGCCGGCCTGCCGCCGCATGGGCGTCTGGCGGGCTTGATTGTTTCAGGTCTTGACGCGGCGGCCACGCAAAAGTTTGCACGCGAATTGGCATTGCGCGCGCCACCTGCTGAGGGCATTCAGGTTTTGGGGCCAGCGCCTGCCCCCATCGCCATGGTGCGCGGCCGCCACCGCATCAGGCTGTTGGTGAAAGCCAAACGCGATGTGAATTTGCAGGCGTTTCTGGGTGCCTGGCTGAAGGATGTGAAACCAGCGGGTTCATTGGCGATACAGCTGGATGTTGATCCGTATAATTTTCTTTAGCCCGGCTTCGCGAGGGTGACGACAACAATAAATTACAAAAACAAGTCCGGCATCGGCTTCGACCCGGGCACAACATTGTAGTGCGAAAAATCCGTCACGCCTTCAGCGGTCAGCACTTCATCGTCAATAAAAAAATTTCCGCTGCACTTGCGTGCAGGCCTCACCAGAATGGCGTGGGCTGCATCAGCTACGATATCCACCGTGCGGCAGTGTTCGGGTTTGATAATGCCGCCCAACATGGCCAATGCGGCGGTATCAATCACTGTGCGCGGCCACAGCGCGTTGGCGGCAATGCCAAGATCCCTGAACTCTTCGGCCCAGCCCAGAATGCACAGGCTCATGCCCATCTTGCTCATCGTATAGGCCACGTGCGGGCCATAGAATTTGGGGTTCAGAGAAGGTGGTGGTGAGAGGGTGAGGATATGCGCATTGGGTGATTTTTTGAGCCAGGGCAGGCAAGCTTGCGTGACTGCAAAAGTGCCGCGCTGATTGACCTGCATCATCAAATCATAACGCCGCATTGGCGTTTCTGCCGTGCTGGTGAGATTGATGGCGCTGGCATTGTTGATGACGATATCGATGCCACCGAACTTTTCGACGCCTGCGGCCACGGCAGCCTTGATGCTGTCTTCATCGCGCACGTCGGTGATGACGGCCAAGGCTTGGCCGCCCGCTTCTTCAATCTCACGCGCGGTGGAATAGATCGTGCCCGGAAGTTTGCTGTGGGCTTCAGCAGTCTTGGCCGCCACGATGATGTTGGCACCGTCTCTGGCGGCGCGCAGGGCAATGGCTTTGCCGATGCCACGGCTGGCACCTGTAATGAAAAGCGTTTTGTTGTTCAGGCTCATGGTTCTCTTCCCATTTGTGAGGCGGCTTGTTCGGCTGCAAGCCAAGTTGCAATCCAATCTGGCAATTGAGGTGATGGGCCTTGATGGCCGATTTCGCGGGCAATGGCTTCAGGGGCCACAACGCCGTGTTTGCCAAGAAAGCAGCCTTTCACAATTGCCTGACAAACCAAGTGGCCCCGATGTTCCAAGCGATGTTCAATGAACATCCATTTTTCATCAAAACCCAAAACCTGCGTGCTCAGCGTAATGCGCTGAAACAATCGAAGCGGCGTGCGAAAGCGCACCATGGATCCGGCAATCACGGGTGATAGCTTGTCACGCCACAACAGCTTGGTCAGTCCGGTTTGGAAAATCAGATTGGTGCGACCCAAATCCATCAGCGCCAGATAGCGCGAATTGGTCATGTGCAAATTAACATCAAGATCCAAAGGCCAAACCCGAAATGAAGTATGGGTTACCGCGTTCCACGCCACGCGCTTGACGAAAAATCCGCCAAGCAGAATGCGAATGAGGCGGAACCACAGGTTCATGGGTGCCTCAGAAGCTCGCGTCTTCGAAGGCCATCATGGTTTTGCCGCCGGCCATCACGGCCTGGAAATGCGCGGTGGCTTGCGGCAATAGCCGCTCCATGAAGAAGCGTGCGGTTTGCGCCTTCGCTTTGTAGAACGCGTCGTCTTGTTTGGGCAGACTGATCTCAGCCATGCGCGCCCATTGATAGGCGACCAGCGAGTAGCCCATCAATTTCAGATAATCGGTGGCGGCGGCACCTGCCTCATCGGGCTTGGCCATGCCTGCGCGGGCGATCTGGCCTGTGGCCTGCTGCAGACGGCCAAAGGCTTTGGCCAGCGGCTCGATGAATTCCGCCATGCCGTCTTTCTCGATGGTGTTTTCAATGTAAGCGGAAATCGGGTGGAACACTTGGCGCAGGTTCTTGCCAAAGCCGGCGGGCATTTTGCGGCCCACTAGATCCAGCGCCTGAATACCATTTGCCCCTTCATATATTTGCGTGATGCGGGCATCACGCACAAATTGCTCCATGCCGTGCTCGCGAATGTAACCATGGCCGCCAAAAATCTGCACGCCCATATTGGTAACATCAAAGGCCATGTCTGTCAGGAAGGCCTTGATCACAGGCGTGATGATGGCGATCAGATCGTCGGCCTTTTCACGCACTATGGAATCGGGGTGATGTTTGCTCTCGTCCAAAGCTTTTCCTGCCCAGCCTGAAAGCGCGCGACAGCCCTCAATCCACGCGCGCTGGGTGAGCAACATGCGGCGAATGTCGGGGTGCACGAGGAGTGGATCGGCTGGCTTGTCTGGGTATTTTGTGCCCGACAATGAGCGGCCCTGCAGGCGTTCTTTGGCATAGGCCACGGCACCTTGATAGGATGCTTCAGCCAAGCCGAGACCTTGAATGCCCACGGAGACACGTTCGGTGTTCATCATGGTGAACATGGCACGCATGCCTTTGTGAGGTTCACCCACCAGCCAACCTGTGGCACCATCAAAATTCAGCACGCAAGTTGAGGATGCCTTGATTCCCATTTTATGTTCGATTGATGCACAAGCCACGCCGTTGCGCGGGCCTGGTGTGCCATCATCCTTGGGCAGGAACTTGGGCACCACAAACAAGCTAATGCCCTTCACGCCCTTGGGGGCATCCGGCAATTTCGCCAACACGAGGTGAATAATGTTTTCAGTGAGATCGTGCTCGCCTGATGAAATGAAAATCTTGGTGCCGGAGATTTTATGACTGCCATCATCTTGTGGCATGGCCTTGGTGCGCAGCATGCCTAAATCAGTGCCGCAATGTGGCTCAGTCAGGCACATGGTTCCGGCCCATGTGCCATCCACCATCTTGGGCAAAAATTTCTGCTTCAACGCGTCAGAGGCGTAAGCATGCAATGCCGTATAGGCGCCGTGTGTGAGGCCCGGATACATGCCGAATGACAAATTGGCCGAGCAGATCATTTCTTCCATGAGCAGGTTGACGGATTTGGGCGCACCTTGGCCGCCATAGGCGGGGTCCGAGGCAATCGATGTCCAGCCACCATCGCGGAACAGGTTATAGGCTTCTTTGAAACCCTTGGGCGTGCGCACCACACCATTTTCAAAAGTGCAGCCCTCTTCGTCGCCGGGGCGATTGAGTGGTTGCAAAACTTGTTCAGAAATTTTCGCTGCTTCGTCGAGCACAGGGTCAATCAAATCACGCGTGAAGTTTTCATAAGCGGGCATTCGCGCGAGCGTGTCACCGCCATGCAATTCATACAACATGAAGCGCATATCACGCAGCGGGGCTTTATATGTGGGCATGTGAGGTTTCCCCTAGTTACGCAGTGGCTTGCCGGTTTCGAGAATATGGGTGATGCGGTTCAGCGTGCGCTCATCACGCACCAGATGGTTGAAGCGATCACGTTCCAGCGTGAGCACTTCGTTTTCTGTCAGTGGCTTGGTGATATCGGCATTGCCGCCGGAGAGCACTTCGGCCAGTTCACCCAAAACCACCAGATCATAATCGGTGGCTTTGCCAGTGCGGTGGAAGCCTTGCACGGCCATATCCATGGCCACGCGGCCAGAAGGGCCGGGCAGGGTGAAAGTTGGCGGCTCAGGCGGTTTGTAACCTTCAACCATGGCAAGCGCCTTGGCCTTGGCATCAGCCAACAGGCGGTAGCGATTCATCGTGACTGAATCGGTTGGCCGCATGAACAGATATTCTTTGGCTTCAGCGGCGGATTTGGCAACGGTGGCCACCGAGATAATTTCAAAAGCCTTGATGACCGCAGGCATTGGACCTTTGGGCAAATTGCCCAAGGTGGCCCAGCGGTGCAGCATTTCCTTGCAGCCGCCCCAGCCGGGAATGAGGCCAACACCTACTTCCACCAAGCCGGTATAAGTTTCGGCATGGGCTTGCACAGCGTCTGAGGCGAGGATGATTTCACAGCCGCCGCCCAGCGCCATGCCCGATGGTGCGGCCACCACCGGGAAGGGTGCGTATTTCAGTGCCAAGTAGGCTTGCTGGCCACCCGCCACGAGATTTTCCACCTCGCCCCAGGCGGCAATGTTCAAGGCAAAGGCCGCGAGGCCCAAATTTGCGCCCGCCGAAAAGTTTGTGCCTTCATTATAGATCACCAGGGCCTTGAAGTGCTTTTGCACATGTTTGACGGCTTTGCCGATCAGGCTCATGGTGTCAGGGTCAAGCGCGTTCATCTTGCTGGTGAATTCAAAGCAGGCCACACCGTCACCGATATCCCACAGCGCTGCGGAGCCATTTTTCATGAGGGGTTCGGAATAGCGTTTGATGTCTTCCAGCATCAGCACGCCATCGGGGCGTTTTATGGTGTGATAGGAACCATCAAGACCAAGCACTTGGCGTGCGCCCAATTCAATGCGGTAAATCGGGCGGCCAGCGGCCAGAACAAGGAACTTGGGAACGGCGATATTCAGTTTATGCAGCAGCTCGACAAACCATGCGGTGCCGAGCTGGTCGATCATCTCGAAGGGGCCAGTCTTCCAATTGAATCCCAGGCGCATGGCTTCATCGATGGCGTCAGCCTGATCGGAAACTTCGCCCACAAGGCCTGCGGCATAAGCGAGGCTCAGACCCATCACCTTGGCGGCATATGCGCCGTGCTTGCTGTCGTGCGACAGAAGCTTCTTGAGGCTGCGGCCGGATTCTTCGATGGCTTCGACCACGGGCTTTTGCTGTGGGCGATAGTTGCCCGTCGTGAGATCAATCGCTTCTTTGGCTTTGCCCTTGTCGCGGTTCAAGCGGTAAAAACCGCCCTTGCCTTTGCGGCCTGTGTAGCCATCGGCGATCATCTTGGTGATGAGCGGCATCGGCTGGGCTGAGGTGTGATAGGCATCGTCCTTGTCCAGCAAGGCTGTCATGCTGGCGTTGATATGCGGCATGAGATCGAGGCCCACTAAGTCAATCAAACCAAACACGCCCGTTTTGGGGATGCCCATGGGCCTGCCGATAATGGCGTCAGCTTCTTCGACGGTGAGGCCTGCAGCAATGGCTTCAACCACTGCGGTCTGCAGCCAATAGACGCCAAGCCTGTTGCCGATAAAGCCGGGGCGGTCTTTGCAATCGATGACGCTTTTTCCCAAGTGAATGTCAGCAAATTGCGAGACGTTGTCGAATGCGGCTTGTGAAGTCTTGTCGCTCTTCACCACTTCCAGCAGGCGCATATAGCGCGGTGGATTGAAGAAATGCGTGATCATGAAATTTTGGGCGAATTCTTCTGATGCGCCTTTGGTGAGTTCCACCAATGGGATCGTGGAGGTGTTGGATGAAACCACTGCACCCGCTTTGCGCACCTTGTCCAGCTTGGCATAGAGATCATGTTTCACGTCGAGGCGTTCGAGCACGGCTTCGATGATCCAATCGCAGTCTCTGAGCAGGTCGAGGTGGTCTTCGATATTGCCAGTGGTGACCAGCTTGGCGGCAGACTTGCTCATGAAGGGAGCCGGGTCTTGCTTCAGCATTTTTTCAACCGCGCTCTCAGCGATGGCTGAGCGATTGGCATTGCCCTTGGGCACGATGTCAAGCAACACCACGGGCACGCCCGCATTGGCCACATGCGCGGCAATGCCCGCACCCATGACACCTGCGCCGATGACGGCGACTTTTTTGATGGTGCTCATCAGATCGCCTCCAACACCGTGGCAATGCCTTGCCCACCACCGATGCACTGCGTAGCCAAAGCGTATTTGCCGCCTTCACGCTTCAGCAGGCTGGCGGCCTTACCCACAATGCGCGCACCTGTGGCCCCCAGCGGATGGCCGATGGCGATTGCGCCACCGTCGATATTCACTTTTGCGGCATCAAGGCCAATGTCACGGATCGAGGCGAGGGATTGCGATGCGAAGGCTTCGTTGAGTTCGGTGACATCAAGTTGAGCTGCCGTGATGCCCGCGCGCGCTAAGGCTTTCTTCGATGCGCCCACTGGCCCCACGCCCATGATGTCTGGCGCACAGCCTGCAACGGCGACGCTTTTGATAGCCGCCAACATGTCCAGTTTGTGTTTCTTGGCATAGGCTTCGGAGCAGACCAGCAAAGCGCTGGCCCCATCGGTGAGCGGTGAAGATGTGCCTGCCGTCACCAGACCTGTGACACTGAATGCAGGCTTGAGGGCGGCCAGGCCTTCCAGCGTTGTGTCTGGGCGAATGCAGCCGTCTTCCGACACCACGCCTTTCTTGGTGGTGATGGCGATGATTTCATCTCTAAATTTGCCCGCGGCCTGTGCGGCTGTGGCGCGGCGGTGAGATTCCACCGCGAATTGTTCCTGCTCCAAGCGGCTGATCTTCCAGCGGGTGGCAACATTTTCTGCCGTATCACCCATCGACACGTAGGCGGCAGGGTTGGCTTTGGCGAGTTCGGCATTGGGCATGGGGTTGAAACCCATCATGGGCACGCGGCTCATGCTTTCGACACCAGCACAGATGAAGGCCTCTCCGGCCCCCATGGCGATGGCGCCTGCGGCCATGTGAACAGCGGTCATGGATGAGCCGCAATAGCGGTTGATCGTGGCTGCACCGAGTGAGATAGGCAGGCCTGCAATAAAGCCGATCATGCGGGCCACGTTGAAGCCCTGTTCACCTTCGGGGAAAGCACAACCCAGCAACAGGTCTTCCAGATCGGCAGGGTTGACCTTGCTGTTCTTTACCAGAGCGGCAATCACCTGCGCGGCCAGATCATCCGGGCGCACCATGGCCAAAGCGCCTTTTTTGGCAGGCGTGAAAGGGGAGCGGGCGTAAGCAGCAATTACAGTGCGGGTCATATCATTCTCCACTTGTGGAATTAGTTGGTGGCAACGCCTTTGGAGCTCAGTGTCTCGACTGAGACCTGCTCCATCTTGCGCAATTCACTCAGGCTGGTTTGAACATCCAGCAGCTGCTCTTCTAGCGTGGCAATGCGGCCACGCACTTTTTTCAAAAGATGCTGCATCTGCTTGTCGCTGGAATGATCACCGTCGTAGAGATCGAGAAATTCTTTGATCTCACGCAGTGAAAACCCCATGCGCTTGCCGCGCAGGATCAGGATCATGCGCACGCGGTCACGGTGGGTATAGGCCCGGATCATGCCCAGCCTTTGGGGGGCAAGCAGGCCCTTGGTTTCATAAAACCGCAAGGTGCGCTGGGTGATGCCAAGATCAGTGGCCAGTTCGCTGACGGAAAAAAGCTTGTCGCTCAAATTCAATTTATAACCGGTACGCGATTCAATACTCAAGCTCTGGCTCCTTCTAATGCGGCCTTGTTTGCGGCCTTGGCCTTCTCTTCTTCAAGCAGGGCCTTTTTCGAAAATTTGCCAATCAAGGTGCGTGGCAGTTGATCACGAAATTCAATTTCATGGGGCATTTCAACTTTTGACAAATGGTCAGCGAGATGAAGTTTCAACGCGTCGGCTGTAAGTGTCACACCATCCTTCAATTTGACATAGGCTTTGGGCGATTGGCCTCGATACGCGTCTGGCAGACCGATCACCACAGCTTCGGCCACGGCGGGGTGCGCGTAGATGGCATCTTCGATCATGCGCGGATAAACATTATAGCCGCTGCAAATGATCAGGTCTTTTACCCTATCAACGATATGGATGTAGCCTTGCTCATCCATATAGCCCACATCACCAGTGCGCAGAGCGCCGTCGATCATGACTTCTTTGGTGGCGTCGGGGCGTTGCCAATAACCCGCCATCACTTGTGGCCCGCGCACACAGACTTCGCCGCGTTCACCGCGCGCCACCTGTTTGGATGGGTTTTCAAGCGAACGGAATTCAACCACTGTGCCGGGCATGGGAATGCCGATTGAGCCTTCCACATTTGCACCGTCGAAGGGATTGCAGGTGACAACTGGTGATGCCTCTGAGAGGCCGTAGCCTTCCACCAGCATGCAGCCAGTCACGCGCTCAAACTCCTGTTTCACTTCTACGGGCAAGGGTGCGCCGCCTGAAATGCAGGCGCGAATGGAATCCAGTTTCAACTTGCCGCCATGGGCCGCAATTGCACGGTTCAGCGCGATATAAATTGTGGGAACGCCGGGGAACAGGGTAGGGCGTTTTTTGGCAATAGCCTTCAATACCTGTTCGACTTCAAAACGTGGCAGCAAGATCAATTCAGCGCCAAGGGCAACACCTACCAACATGGCCACCGTCATGCCGAAGACGTGGAAGAAAGGCAGGGCACACATCATGCGCTCTTCGCTATGGTCAAACATCCTGACCCAATAGGTAAGCTGCCCCACATTGGCTGAAATATTGCCATGGGTGAGGGTGGCACCTTTGGGCACGCCCGTGGTTCCCCCGGTATATTGGAGAACCGCGATTTCGGTTTTGGGATCAATGATGGCGGGCGCGATGAGCGTGCCCATGGTGATCAACTTCTCAAAGCCAATCACGCGCGCATCATTTGACCGCTTGGCCATTTCCTTGCGCTTGAACAATTTGAACAAGGCGCTTTTGGTTGGCGTCAAGATATCTGCCATGCGGCAAACCACCAGCTTTTGCAGAAGGCCTTGCGCCACAAAGGGGGCGAGTTTTGAATAGAGCGCGTCGAGATCCATTGTCACCATGATCGTGGTGTCGGAATCTTTGATTTGATGGGTGAGCTCACGCTCCACATAGAGCGGGTTGTAGTTCACCACCGTGCCGCGGGCTTTCAGGATCGCAAAATAGCAGATGACATAGTAGGGTGTGTTGGGCAGGTGCAGACCAACTTTGATGCCGGGCGCTACGCCAATGGCGCGAAAACCTGCAGCAGCGCGGGCCACCAGATCGCCCAATTCGCTATAAGTCCAATGTTTGCCGAGAAAATCCAAAGCTCTGCTCGCGCCACGCTTCTCGACAGCCTCATCCAAGAACGCATAGATCGGTTTCAGCGGAATTGTTGTATGCATTATTCCTCCCCAGCGTTTGTGGGTTGCGGCGTGATCAAGAAGAAATGGCCTTCACCAATTTCATGGCGATATCCATGGAGCCTTGCACCTTGATGCGGCCCAGGGTGTAGGCAAGAATCGGGTCCATCTCACCGCTGACCAGTTTGATCAGATTTTCGCGGCTGACTTTGATGGTGCAATCTGGTTCCAAGCTGCCGTCATCGACCAGCGCCACCTTGCCGTCACGTGCATCAACCGTGTGGCCCGTGCCGTCATTCAGATCAAAACGCAAAATGGAGTTCATGCGGTGAAGCTTGGGCAGGGCTTCCTGCAGAGCTTCAAGGTCTGGAGTATCTGACATAGCTTATTACCCTAATAGGATGTTACCTGACGTATAGGTTAACATGAGGCCACGAATTGTCAATGTCCCAGATCGATTGTCATTAACGCGCCAGTACGAGCTTTCTGATTTCCATTTTTAAGAGCTTGCCAGTGGCTGTGTGGGGCAATTGTTCCACGATGATCAGTTCATCAGGAATGCTCCACTTGGCGATCTTGCCTGTATAATGCGCCACCATGTCGTCATAGGTCAGGCTGGCACCCGGTTTGAGAATGGCCACAAGCACGGGCCGCTCAGCCCATTTTTCGTGGGGCTTGGACACCACGGCGGCTTCCTTGATGGCGGGGTGGGCTTGCATGATGCCTTCAAGCTCGATGGATGAGATCCATTCACCGCCAGATTTGATCACGTCTTTGGTGCGGTCAACGATCTGGAAGAATGAGTCCTCATCCACATTCACCACATCGCCAGTGTTGAACCAGCCTTTGCGTTTGAAGGCGGCGTTTTCTTTGGATTTGAAATAGGCTGAGGCCACCCATGGGCCGCGAATATGCAGTGCGCCGAATTCAACGCCGTCATGTTTCACCGCGTTTCCTTCGCCGTTCACCACCAAATAGTCACAGCCATAAAGTGGGCGGCCTTGTTTGGCGCGCTTGGCCAGTTTTTCGGCTTCTGAGAGTTTGAGATGTTTGCCTTTGAGGGCCGCTGTCAACGCCACAGGGCTGGTCTCAGTCATGCCCCAAGCGTGAATAACTTCGGCACCACGGTCTTGGAACCTCTGCAACATAATTGGCGGGGCGGCGGAGCCACCAATGCCCACACGCTTTAACGTTGGAATGGTTTTCTTTTCAGCGTCCAGATAGTCCAGCAGCGCCAGCCACACCGTTGGCACGCCTGCGGTGAAGGTGACTCCCTCCTCTGTCATCAACTGGTGAAGGCTGGCACCATCCAGTTTGGCACCGGGCATCACTAGCTTAGCCCCCACCATTGGCGCGATATAGGGAATGCCCCAAGCATTGACATGGAACATTGGCACGATCGGGCAGACTGAGGATGAAGCCGAAATGTTGAAGGCATCTGGCGTACACACGCCCATGGCGTGGAGCACGGATGAGCGGTGGCTATAGAGCACGCCTTTGGGGTCGCCCGTTGTGCCAGATGTATAGCACAGGCTGCAGGCCTCGTTCTCATTCAGCTCTGGCCAGTTGAAGTGATCCTTCTCTTTGGCAATCAGGGTTTCGTAGCACTTTAGTTTTGGCAGGACGGTTGACTCGGGCATGTGGGCCGCGTCCGTCATCATCACGACAACTTTCAGCTTGTTCAGCTGTGGGGCCAGCGCTTCAAGGATGGGCAAAAATGTCAGGTCTGCAAACAGAACCTTGTCACCAGCGTGTTTGATGATGAAGGCGATCTGTTCCTTGAACAGGCGCGGATTGATGGTGTGGCACACAAAGCCTGAGCCTGAGATGCCGTAATAAAGCTCCATGTGTCGCCAGGTGTTCCAGGCGAGGGTAGCCACACGGTCGCCTTTCTTGATGCCAAGCCGCTTCAGGGCATTGGCCAGCTTTTGGCTGCGCGTCCAGATTTCAGCATAATTGGTGCGGTGGATCGGCCCTTCGACAGAGCGCGACACCACCTCCGTGTCACCGTGATAATTGGCAGCATGGCGCAGAACGGAGGTTACCGTCAGCGGCATATTCATCATCAAACCTTGCATGGCCGTTTCCCCTTGGTTTTATTTTTGGGGAGAGCCTAACAAAGCCTATCGCTTTCAGCAAATCGGGGATTTAGCCCTTGGTGGCTTCTTCCAGAAACAGGTCACGCAGCTTGCGGGCCACTGGCCCAACCTGGCCACCACCAATGCGTTTGCCATCAATCTCGGTGATGGGCATGACGAATTGCGAGGCTGAGGTGAGGAAGGCCTCATCGGCTTCATAAGCCTCTTCAGGGGTGAACAAGCGCTCTTCAATTTTCACGCCATGTTCTGCGGCCAAGCGGAAAAGTGCGCGTCTTGTGCAGCCTGCCAGAATGCGGTTTGAGAGCGGGCGGGTGATGACTGTGTTGTTCTTGACGATATAGGCATTGGAAGAGGTGCCCTCGGTTACCTTGCCGTCTTCTACCATCCAGCCTTCAGCAGCGCCTTTTTCATAGGCATCTTGTTTGCCTAACACGGGGGCAAGAAGCATGATGGATTTGATGTCGCGGCGCAGCCATCGGATATCTGGTGTGGTGATGACTTTCACGCCAACCTTGGCGTTGGGATTGTCGACCAATTTCATGATCTGCGGGAAGGCAACCAGCGAAGACTTGATTTCTTTTGGGAAGTTGAACATGCGGTCTGCCACGCCGCGCGTGACTTGCATATAAATAATGCCTTCATCCAGCTTATTCTGTTTCACCAGTTCTTCGTGCATGGCGCGCAACTCTGGTTTGGTGCAGGGCCAGGCTATCTTCAGTTCGCTCAAAGAACGATCCAAGCGCTCCACATGCGCGTCGTAATCAACCAGTTTGCCCTTCACAACCGGGGTGACTTCATAGACACCATCGGCAAACAGAAAGCCGCGATCGAAAATTGAAACCTTGGCTTCATTTTCCGGCACAAAGGTTCCGTTGACATAGGCGATGCGGCTCATGGAAATTCCTTTCAAACTTGGCTGGGCTATTTAATTCGCGCGCGCTCCTTGTGCAAGGCGCAAGTGATGCGCAAATAGGGTGGCATGAACGAAAGTCTGATCAAATATAAATTGCGCGATGGCCGCTTTGTGCCGCCACATCATGATGGTGTGTCCGCCCGGGATGTCATGAAATGGATGACGCGAGGCAAACGGGCCAAATGGCCGCGCCATGTGCCGAATCGCACATTCGTGCCGCCGCCGCACCGGGTGAGTGGTGATCGACTGGCAGTTACTTGGGTGGGCCATGCCACTGCCCTTATTCAAACTGCCGGGCTTAACATTCTCACCGACCCATTTTTTTCCAAGCGTGCCAGCCCTTCGCAACTGATCGGGCCAGCACGGGTGCGCCAGCCTGGCATTGCCTTGCAGGATTTGCCGCCGATTGACCTGATCTTGCTCAGCCACAGCCATTATGATCATCTTGACCGCCCGACATTGCGCAAACTTTCACGTAAGCATCAGCCCGTTTTGGTTACCCCGCTGAACAACAAGCATCATGCCCCATGGTTTGAAACCACTGAACTGGATTGGCATGAGAGTTTCGCATTCAAGGATGTGAAACTCACCGCGCTTCCGGCTTTGCATTGGGCCAAGCGCACCACTTCTGATACCAACAAAAGTCTCTGGGGCGCCTTCATGATTGAGACGGCAGGGGGCAATATCTATTTCGGGGCAGATACCGGCTTTGGCGCAGGTGATACTTTCCGCGAGGTCAACCGCCTGTTTGGCGCGCCGCGCCTGGCCCTTCTGCCCATCGGTGCTTATGAGCCGCGCTGGTTCATGGCACCCCAACACATGAACCCGCAAGAGGCAGTGATGGCGCATCAATTATTGGGCGCTAAGCAGAGCCTCGCCATTCATCACAGCACTATCCAGTTGACCGACGAGGCGATTGATGCACCTTCTCTGGCGCTGGCAGAGGCGCTGCGGGCAGCACAGCTTCCGGCACAGCAATTTCTGGTGCCTGAAGTGGGCGAAACTGTTTGGATTGAATAGGCACTGGCGGCTTGTTTCTGGGCGCGGTTATTTGTAATACAAAAACATGCCTCATTCACCCGTCACCTGTTTGTTGGAAGCCAAGAATAAATTGGGCGAAGGTTGCCTGTGGGATGTTGAAGGCCAATGCCTGTGGTGGCTGGATATTGCGCCCATCACCAAGCTGAATATTCTGGATCCTGTGACGGGTGCCACAAGGCAC
>Ga0209583_10000202_pt1 | contig 19230 bp, 14 predicted proteins | sample Str014_FD_187201 | JGI IMG/M metagenome (GOLD analysis project Ga0209583, IMG submission 187201) | Freshwater sediment microbial communities in response to fracking from Pennsylvania, USA - Straight Creek_MetaG_SC_2014 (SPAdes) (version 2) | ecosystem: Environmental > Aquatic > Freshwater >... | reverse complement strand
GGCCATGGGCGAGAGTTCCGGCGCAGCGCGCGACTTGCGGGAAGCCGCCGCGGTGTTCAAAAAAAACGACCTGTCAGCCGATGAGTACTCGGCGTGGCTGGCGTTGGCACACGCGCAGCGCGAGAGCGGCGCGGTCGCCGACGCACTGCAATCCGTCGACCGCGCGCTGGCGCTCAGTGAGGAGATTCGACTGCAAAGCGCCAATCCGGAACTGCGCGCAGCTTTGCTGCAGCCGCTGAGGCCGGCCTTCGATCTTAGGATATCAATGCTGGCGGCGCGATTTTTTTCAGCCGGCGGTGCCACTGACGCTGAACGCAAGGCGCTCGCCGCGGCGGCGCTGGCCACGGCCGAGCAGGCCCGCGCCCGCGCCCTCGCCGACTTTGAGAGTCTGGATGCAAGACTGCCGGGTGTACCAGGTGAACTCCTGCAGCAACGGCGAAGTGTGCTGCAGGACCTCGCCACCAAGCGCAATCAGCTGGAGATGCGCATTGATAGAGGAGGGGTCGCCGACTCGCTGGCGACGAGTTTGCGTGCCGAGATCGCCACCAGTCGTCGGACACTGAATGAAATCGATGCGCGCATCGGCTCGGCGGGCGCCGGCGACGCTTCCCCGAAAGGCCGTGGCGGCGCGCTAAGCGTGACGGCAAACGCCTTGCCGAATGATGCGGCGGTAGTGGAATACTGGCTAGGCGCCGAGCGAGCCCTGGCCTGGGTAGTGAGGCGCGCGGGCGTCACCCTGATCGATTTAGGTAGCAGCGCGGACATCGCTGGGGCGGCCAGGGCCTTCCACGATTCACTGCGCGGCATGAACTCTGTGCCCGAAGCTGACCGGCTGGCATCGAGTGAGCGACTCTACACTCTGGCCGTCAAGCCGCTCGCCCATCTCATCGCGGGGCGCAGGCAGTTGATATTCGCTCCGGACGGAGCGCTGCACTACACGTCTTTTGCGGCCTTGGGACAGCGTAAGGGCGCGGCCATGAAATTCCTGGTCGAGGATCACGATGTCGGGGTGACGCCCTCGATCACCATGCTGCTGCATGCTGGACCCCCGGGCGCACGATCCGGCGTAGGTAAGCAGGTGTTGCTGGTCGCCGACCCTGTCTATCAGTCCACGGACGAACGGCTCAGAGCGAATGCCGGCGTCCATGCCGAGGCAGCACCGGTGCTGGCGAGGGCTGTTCAACTCAGGGGCATGGGTGACCCGGGCGTGTACCAGCGCCTGCCGGCGACGGCGGCCGAAGCCCAGGCTATCGCCGCGCTCTGGCCCGCAAGTCAGGTTGATCGGCTGGAAGGCTTCTCGGCGACGCGCGAAAACTTTCTGGCCCGACCCCTAAACCGATACCGCTACATTCACGTCGCGGCGCATGGCTTTGTCGACACCGAGATTCCGCAATTATCGTCATTGGTGCTGAGCACCCGCGATCGCCAAGGCCGAACCATTGAGGGCCGCGTCCTGGCGGCCGACTTCGTTACGGCAACCCTGGCCGCAGAGGTCGTCGCGCTCAGTGCTTGCGATACCGCGCTGGGCCGGAACATCGCCGGTGAAGGACTGGTGGGGCTGCGCTACGTAATTCTAGCGCGCGGCGCCCAGTCAGTCGTGGCGTCGCTCTGGCCGGTGCCCGATCAGTTCAGCGCACAGCTGATGTCGGAATTCTATGCGCGCCTGGTCAATGGCGGACAGCCGGTTATGGCTGCGTTGAGCGGTGCCATGCGCACCTTAATAGGCAAGTCGAATTCGGACCCGGCGATCTGGGGGGCATTTGCCGTTAGCGTCAGGGCCATGAGCAAAGTGCAACAAACGGTGAGGAGTGGAACATGAGCAACTGGGACGATAATTCGTGGGTACTATATGACGACAACCTGGTCGGCTTGCTGGTCAAACCCGGTCCAACCAATGAGTTCGAACTGGAATCCTTCGACGACGACGATCAGACCCGATGGCGCGTGAAATATGTGCCGTCGGCAACGCGCACCATGAAGAATTTCTGGTACCAGTGCGTATTCGACGAACGGGGCGCCGCACCGCCGCCCACCCCGGCACCAGTGCGCCAGGCGCTCACCGAATATCCGGGCAATGAGCAGAGCTGGGACGACACTGGCGATGCGGTGAAAGCGATTGCCGACGCCGCGGGAACCCAGTATCAGTGTCTGCAGACTATGGTCACTTTTCAGACCACGACTCACAAGCTCAAGCTGGTTCGATTTTCAAACGTCTTGACCGATGGCGGCGATTTCCTGTACGTGCGGCTCAGGCCTGTGTATTCGACGGGCTCCGTTGCGGCACCCGACGGCGGCGGCATCGGCCGGCAAAAGTAACGGGTGGCAACTATAGCGATCATTCCGGTCCGGAGGGCGTACATCATGGGCGACGCGAGGGCTGCGGCAAACAGCGGTGGACGAGGGACGAATGGGGTTGCCAACTGCTGGCAAGGCTGCGATCCGCGTCTGCTGGCACTGTGCACGGTGGCATTTGTGTCGGGGTGCGTTACGGACCGAGGAGCTACGGCAACGGTAGGCCCCGCGACGGTCGATACCATCGCGGCCTGCACCAAGGCCATCGTGCAGATCCAGCCCGTGGCAGGCCCGCCCCACGCCTCTCTGCCTTGGTGGGGATCCAACTCCGATAGTGACGGGAATTGGCTGCGCGGTGCGGATCCTCCAGCGTTGTATAGCGTGGACTATCGGGTCAGGCGGCTGGCGGCAGCCGAACTTAGGCTGCCGGCAACCCCACCGGCCAAAGCGTCGCCGGGGAAGTGGCCGGAGTATGGACAGTTGGTTGCCGAGCGCCTGAGGGCCGCCAGGCTGACCGGAGTAGTTGGAGTTGCGCCACTGAAGGCATTGCCCGACACCTATGTATTGAGTCTTGGTAAATCCAGGGCCACGCCCAGTGTGCTCGAGGGATTGCGCCAGGGACTGACCCATGGTGGGTTTCGCTACAAGTATGTGGAGGCCAGCCGGCCACTGCGAGCGGCGACCGGTGGCGACGTAATGGATCCAGATTACGGCGTGGATGGCGCCGGCCAATGGGGGCTGCAGAGCGTCAGGGCCAATGTCGCTTGGCCTCGGATCCGCGTTTCCCAGGGTCGCAACAAAACGATAGTGGCCGTGATCGATAGCGGCATCTACGCGCAGCATCCGGATCTCATCCATGAACTCTGGCATCCGGATCCGGCACGCCAGGCGGGACTGCCGGCCAACGTGGATGACCAGCCATTTGGCGCGACTTTTATAGACGGAGTGCCTGAGAACACGCCGCCAGAAGACGAATGGTCACACGGCTCTCACGTGGCAGGAATCGTCGCTGCGGAAAGCGACAATCCCTACGCCGTCAAGAGTGTAATGCTCAGAGGCACGGCTCAGTTGCTGACCGCCAAGATCTTCGCCGGCGATAACACCGGCTCGGACAATACCGATACAACGGACACGAGCGCTCCGCAGGGCACTGCGCCGGTGGCACCGGCCGTGCCAACCGGATGCACAGACAACTTGATAAGTGCCATCGACTACGTGATCGATCCCTACGATGCGGTGGATCCGCCTGACGCCAACTTCGAGCCCTTTACGACGCAGCCGGCGAATCCGGATGAGATGGCGAGGATCCGCAGCAAAGCCGACACCGCCGGCGGAGCGTGGACAATCAACCTCAGCAGCTACCAAATGCAGTATTCGCAGGCACTCGACTATTACCTCAGATGGGTAGCCACTTATTTCCAGAAGGTGCTGCTGGTCGTCGCCGCCCCGGACAACATTGGCATCTCGCGTCTGGGGCCGGGCGCGAATGCGTCCTATCCCTCAAGTCTGGGATTGGCGAATGTCCTGGTGGTTACTGGGTCCAACCAGGACCGTTGCCTGGTGTACCCTTATGGCCGCAGCGTGGTGGATATTGCCGCCCCATCCAAGGACATCCTGAGCACAGTGTTGCCGGCGTTCGCCGATGGCACGAAACGCAGTGGCGGCACCTCGGCGGCGACGCCGTTCGTGTCCGGGGCCGCGGCCCTGGTGCAATATCTGGCTCCGGATTCGTGGGGCTACCGGGAGGTTAAGGAGACCATCCTACGATCGGCGCAGGACATGTGTGTCGTGGGTACCGCGGCTGACAAGAGCAAGTACGAGAGCACCTGCCCGTACCATGATGATCTAGATGTGCGCAACACGATCGATGAGTCCCCTCCGTATCCGTCACTCTGCGGAGCGGCGCGCAGCAATGGCTTGCTGGATGTGGACGCCGCCACCGCTCCACCGATCGTCGGGCAGATCACCGGCTTGGATGGCACGCAAAGCAATGGGATCATGATTGCGCCCGTCTCGGCCGATAACAGCTACGCCAGCGGCAGCAGCGTGACGGTCTCGTGGCGGCGGCGCGTGCCCGCGTCTGCAAATTACTCGCAGGCGGACTTGCCGCTGTGTCCAACCGTGGACATTGACGTGATTGGCGGCGACTCGACGGATGATCTGGCCGCGCCGTCCAGGGCGCCCCTGGCGAGTGCGCCGTCGGTAAACATCGAACTGCAATCCAGTAATATCCGCCTGCCCGACGTGGCCGCGGACCTTGCAGTGCAGATTCGCATCCAATGCAGCAACAGCCACTTGTTTCGGCTGTCTGACAGTTTCACGGTGAAGGCGCCCTGAGGCCGCGCTACACTGCGTGCCACCAGGCCGGCCATGGCGAGGTGGAACGGAGTGAGCCCGGAGGTTTTGCATCAAGGCGCGTTGATCGATGACAAATCGATTGAGGCGCTCATCGTCCGCGACTACCCGGGCCTGCGCCGCCTGCTGGTGCGCCACGCGCGCGACCCGGCGCTGGCGGCTGACCTGCTCAACGACGCCATCTGCACCACACTCGAGAAATGGCGTGCGGGCCAGATCGAGCGACCGGAACTGATCTGTGGCTACGTCTTTCAGGTGGCGCTCAATCTGCTGCGCAATCACCGCCGCAGCATTGCCGAGCGGCCCGAGCGGCGCGCCGACAGCGAGGTCCTCGAACGAACCCAGGGCAACGTGGCGTCGATGGACGAGCTGGTCGAGACGGGCATGGCACAACGCGTGCGTGGTCTGCTGCAGCGGTTGGGCAACACGCGTGATCGCGTCATACTCAAACGCTTCTACCTGGACGAAGAGCGCAAGGATGTCATCTGCAGCGAGCTGGGCCTCGCGGCTGATCAATTTGACAAAGTGTTGCACCGCGCCAGGGCGCGGCTGCGCGAGCTGCTGGAAGTCAGTGGTTTGCGACGTACTGACCTTTTTTCGCTGGTGCTGGCCTGAGTTGCGCGAGAAGCCGCCACTTCAAGACAGATATCAAGTAGAGCATCAGGCAACGGAATACTCGTGACGGAAAGCAATTTCCAAGTTCAGGATCCCACCGCGGCGGGTCGCTACCTGGCCGGGCAACTGTCGGACGAGGAGCAGGCCGCATACGAAGCCATACTGCTCGTGCATCCTGAGGCGCTGCGGGAGCTCGAGGCCACGGCGCGCCTCAAGGTGGGGCTGGCGAAGCTGCGCGAGCAGGGGCAGCTCGATGAGCTGATTCACGCACCGGAGACCGCCTCGCCGCTGGCGCGGCTGCGTAGTCCTGGCGTTGTGGCTCTGGCCGCATCGCTGGCGCTCGCGGTGATCGGTGGGCTGCTGTGGCGCAATACGCTGCCACGCACCGACACGCTGTACGCTACGCTGGGCGCTCTGCAGTCACACAGCACGGCGTCACGGTCGCTGGTTGGTCACTACACCCTGGTGCGCACGCGCGCCGCGAATGCCGAGGTACGGCTTCCGCCAGCGCCGGCAAACCAGGCACTCGAACTGCGCGTCCTGCCGGATATACCGCCGGGTGCGACGGGCTACCGGGTTGAGCTGTTCCGGGTGCAGGCCGACGGCACTGCCGCCAGCCGGCCACTGGCGACCAGTGCTGCCGTCGGGGCGGGCGGCGACACCTTTATTACGCTGTACGCCGATTCCAGCCTGCTGACCGAGGGCGCCTACCAGCTCAAGGTGACGGCAGCGGCACAGTCAGGTGGTGCACAGCCGGAGTCAGAATACTTCCTGCTCAGAGTGGTCAAGCCGACTACCACACCCGGCAGCGATTCGCGCTGACCATCGGCTGCGCGGCCTTGCAGGCGAAGGCGCGTTCGAACTCCGGCATGTTTACCATCAGGCCATTTACACGATACCGGCCGGGTGAGTGCGGGTCGGTCTTGGCGTGCAGTCGCTGATTTTCGGGACGATCGTTCTCGCAGGCCCATTGCGCGTAACCGACGAACAAGCGCTGCTCGGGCGTCAGACCATCACGGTTCTCGAGTGTCTGGTTGGCGGTCTGCGCCTGCCAGGCCATATGCGCAAGAATCAGGCCGCCGAGGTCCGCGACATCCTCGCCGAGTGTCAGGCGGCTGTTGATGTGGATGTCATCGACCACCACGTACTTCGCATATTGGTCGACAATGCACTGCGTTCGCTCCTCGAAGTTCTTGGCATCGGCCGGTGCCCACCAGTCCTTGAGGTTGCCCGCTGAGTCGAACTGGCGGCCCTCGTCGTCGAAGCCGTGCGTCAGCTCGTGACCGATGGTGCCGCCGGTGTTGCCGTAGTTGGGTGCGTCATCCAGTTTGGGATCATAGAGCGGTGGCTGCAGTACGCCCGCGGGAAAATTGATGTCGTTCATCTGCCCGTTGTAATACGCGTTCACGGTCGGCGGCGTCATGCCCCATTCGCTGCGATCGAGCGGCTTGCCAATCTTCGCGAGCTGGCGCCGGCCCTCGAACACGGTGGCGCGCTGCACGTTGCCGAAATAGTCATCACTGCGGATCGCGACGGCTCCGTAGTCGCGCCAGCGGTCGGGATAGCCGATCTTGTTCACCATGGTGTCGAGCTTGGCCAGCGCCTGGTGCTTGGTGTCATCGCTCATCCAGCCGAGCTGCTCGATATCCTGGCGCATGGCCTGCTCAATCTGGTTGGTCATCTTGAGCGTTGCGGCCTTGAGTTCAGGGCCAAACGCGCGCGCGACAAATTCGCGCCCGAGCGCTTCGCCAAGCAGGGCATCGACCTGCGCGACACAGCGCTTCCAGCGCGGCTTCTGCAGCGGCACGCCACGCAGGGTGTGATCGAAGTAGGCGAAGCGCTGGTCTTCGAAGGCCTTGGACAGGAACGGCGCGGCGCTGTGCGCAGCGTGCCAGCGGAGGTACGTTTTCAGATCGGCGAGACTTTCAGTGGCGATCATCGCGTCCACGGCGGCGTAGAACTTCGGTTCGGTGATGTTGATGGCCTTGATGTCAGCCAGTCCCAGCGGTCGCAGGAAATCCGCCCACTCGAAATTCGGCATGAGTTGCCGCACAGCTGCCCGATCGAGCTTGTGAAACAGCTTGTAGGGGTCACGCCGATCCACGCGCTTGAGCGAGGCCTGCGCGAGCTGGGTTTCCAGCCCCAGCACGGTCGCGGCGTTGTGTGCCGCAAGCGCCGGGGCATCGCCCAGCAGCCTGAACACCCCGGCCAGGTGCTGCCGATACTGAGTGCGCAGCTGCAGCGCGTGCGTGTCGCCGTCGGTATAGTAGTCGCGATCGGGCAACCCTAAGCCACCGGCGTCAGCGAAGGCGATGACCTGTGTCGATTCGCCGAAATCCTGGTTGGAGCCGAAACTGAAGAGGAAGCCGGGATCGCCGCTCATCAGCTGCAATTGACTGAGTAGGGTTGGCAGGGCGCTCTTGCTGCGCAGCGACTTGATGCTGCCGAGCATACCGGCCAGCGGGTGGGCGCCGGCCTGTTCGATCGCAGTATCGTCCATGCAGGCGGCAAAATAGTCGCCGATCTTCTGTTGGTTGTCGTTGCGAGCCTCTTTCTGGCGGGCCAGCCCGTCGAGTATGCCCCACAGGAATTTCTGATTGTCCTGGTAGAGCTTGCCATACACGCTCCAGCTGGCCTGGTCGGCGGGAATGGGATTGTGTGCCATCCAGCCGCCGCAACTGTACTGATAGAAATCGACGCAGGGGTCGGCGCTCTGGTCCATCGACGGCAGATCGAGGCTCGGCGTATACGGAAAGGCCGTCAGCGGTTGCTCGCTGGCCGGCGTGCCGGTCGCGGCGAGCGCGACCGCGGTCCAGCCCCAGGCCAGGGCGGTGAGTGAAAGTCCGAATAGGCGCATGGTCGGGTCCCCCTTACAGTTGGCGAGACGCGCTGGCTAGCGAATCGCCTGCAGATCGTGGATACGATAGCTTAAGTAGTCATCGACCAGCGCATGATCAGCGCAGTCGAGCAACAGCTGGTGGCAACTGCGCGCCACGCTGAGCGCGGCCTGCGCGTCGGCAGCGAGCGGAATGCCGGCGAAAGCCAGCAGTTCACTGCTGAGGAACGGCACGTCCAGCGCCTCGCGCCCGGTCACGACGCCGGGTGTGCCGAAGTTGGCGCTCAGCTGCTGCCAGGTGAGATAGCGCAGGCGCGCGGCACCGACGTTGGTGGCCAAATGCGTGGTGTTGATGTCGGCCAGCGTATTGATGAAATCCCAGGCGAACTCGGGCTGGTGATCGCCGAACCAGCCGATAACGCGCGGTCGTGGGGCCGCCAGCCAGCGGCTGCGCAAGGCGTCCATGTCGCGCGCCGAATCGTCCAGCCGCGCAAGGTAATCGGCCAGTGGCCGGCCCAGACGCTTCTCGACGGCCTGCACCTTCAGCGGCAGCGCGCCATCGCTGTCGCCATGAGGACCGTGGTTGCGGATCGTCAGCATGAACACGAACAGCGGCCGTGTGTCTTTGCCGGCGGCCAGTATCGCGAGCGCCTTGTTGAACAATATGGCATCGCGCAGCGCATGCCAGTCGTCGGACAGCTTGAGGTCCTGTGAGGCGTAGAACTCGTCGAAACCATAGTAGCGATACGCCGAGCGGGCGCGCAGGAAGTCGGCGCCCACGGCCGAGAACACCACCGTGTGGTAGCCCAGCGAGCGCAGGTACTGTGGCAGGGAATCACGCAGGCGCGGAGCCAGCGATACCGGCGCGTAGGCACCGCCGCGGCCGAAAGTGCGCCAGTCGAACCCCGACAGGAATGCAAACTCGGTGAGCCAGGTGCCGCCACCGGTGGTGTGCACCAGCATCGGACTCTGCAGCGTGCGCACGGCAGTGGCCGGGGTGCGAAACATGGGGCTGGCACAGGCCGGGTCGCGGCATTTGGCAATGAGCTGCGGGTCGAAGGTGCTCTCTTCGAGCACAATAAGCACATCGGGCAGTCGCGCCACGGGCTGCGCCTCGGGCTTGACGTCCGCCTCAGGAAAGCGGCTCTGGGCACGCGCCGGCGGCAGCGTGGCCAGCATGTCGCGATTCTCGAAGAACATGTTCAGGCGCCCGACCCAGTTGTCGGCCAATTCAATGCGGCGCAGCGCCAGAAACGCGCTCCAGGCATCGCGATCATCCGCGGCGCCGGTATGCGCCAGTGGCGGCGCCGCGCTGTAGCCGACCGCCAGCACGCCGACCAACGTCGCGACTATCGCGGCGCGCGCACCGTGGGTCATCGTGCTGGCCTGGGCCGGCCAGCGCGGCCGCTCGATGCGTAGGCCCAGCAACAGCAGCACCACAAAGCCGCCAATCACGCAGCCGAAGCTGATGCCGAGCGCCGGGTAATTCAGGAACAGCTTCAGGTCATCGAGCGGGTCGCGAAAGAAGAACTGCACGTCGGCCAGCGTCAGCGGCATGCCGAGGTAGGACTGCATGACCGCCGAACTGAGCAGTACGGCGCCCAGCAGGTATATCACCAGCAGCAGCGTGGTCAACGGTCGGCGGGTAAGTGCCGCAAGAATGCCAAAAGCGCAGGCTGTGGCGAGCAGGGTGGCAATGTTGGGCACGGCGCGAAGTCTAGAAGAAAGTCCGCGGCAGGTCACGGGCCGGCACAACGGGTCGGCACAACGAGGCGGCGCGCGCCGGCGCGCGGCCCCGTTACAGCCGGGATTTCAGCGTGCGGCGATCTCCAGGGTCTTCAACGACTGCACTTCGCCGGATGCATTGACGATGCAGCTGGCCCGGGACAGGAATTTATTATGGGCGCGCGGGCTGGTGGCGATCACGATAAGCACGGTTGCATCGGTGGGATCCGGAGCATCGTCCGGGTAACGGGTCTTCAGCAGATGCATGGCGGTACCGTAGTGCGTCGCCAGGTTGGCGACCAGCGCGCGGGCGCAGGCATCGTAGGCGGCCTCCGACTTGTTGGCGGCGAAGGTCGCCAGCGGCGTGGCGGTGAGGCCAAGGGCGCATAGGGCTGCAGTGACTTGTAAGCTCTTCATGATGTCAGCTCCGATCGGTGAGCGGGAGTGCTCGCGATTGACGGTAGATTCGCGTGAAGGTACTGGCAAATGATCAATATTCATGCCAGCACAAATTCCGGAGGGCACCGCACCCTGTCATTGCCGTGCGCCCCGGTCTAAGATTCGCGCCTGCCGTTGGTGCAACACATTCGAAGGAGTACCCGTGCGAGCGCAAACCCTGAAGTGGCGATGGATGATCGCCGTATTGCCGGTCATTGGCTGCGCCAGTGCGGTGCAGGCCCAGACCGTGGTGTCGACTTCAGGGGCCGCGGCCAGCACGCCGGCTGCCGGGCCGAGCGCCTCCTGGGACCTGGGCGATCTCTATGCGACGCCGCAGGCCTGGACCGATTCGTACACGCGCATGCGCGCGGCTACGACTAAGCTGGCGGCACTGCAGGGCACATTGGGGAGAGATGCGGCCAGCCTGTTCAAGGCGCTGGATGCGATCAGCGCCGTGAATCGCGAAGTTACGCGCCTGTTTGTCTATGCCTCGCTGAAGTCGGACGAGGATCTGCGCCAGGGCGGCGATCTGGAGCGCAAGCAGCAGGCCCAGGCCCTGTACACGGAGCAGTCCGAGAAGACCGCGTGGGTGGCCCCTGAGCTGCTGAAGGTCGGGGCCGCAAAGGTGCGTGCCTATCGCAAGGCCAACGGGGAGCTGGAGCGGCGCTTCGGTTTCTTCCTCGACAATACATTGCGTGCTGCCCCGCACACGCTGGGCATTGAGGCCGAACAGATCCTGGCGGCCACCGGCAATTTCCTGGCACAGCCCTTTGCGCTACACAGCCAGCTCGCCGATGCCGAATTGCCGGTGCCGACCATCACGCTTGCCGATGGCAGCAGCGTGCGTCTGGACGAGGCCACCTACGAGAAATACCGCCAGTCCACCAACCGTGCCGATCGCAAGCTGGTGTTCGACGCGTACTGGGGCGCGTGGAAGAAGTTCGAGGGTACCGCCGGCCAGATGTTGGCCACGCAGGTGATGGGTGATCATTTCAGCGCGCAGTCGCGCAAATACGCGAGCGCCCTGCAGGCCGCGCAGTTCCCGGACAACATGCCCGACGCGGTCTATCGCACGCTGGTGGCCGAAGCCAACGCCGCACTGCCGACGCTGCACCGGTACCTGCGCCTGCGCAAGCGGCTGCTCGGCATTACCGACGACATGCACTACTACGACAACTATCCGCCGATGTTCAGCATGGCGAAGCCGCCGCACTTCGGCGTCGCCGATTCCGAGCGCATCACGCTCGAGGCGCTGCAGCCGCTGGGCGAGGACTACCTCAGCCTGCTGCGCCAGGGCTTTGCTGGCCGCTGGATGCACGTCTATCCGCACCCAGGCAAGAAGTCGGGCGCCTACATGGCAGGTTCAGCCTACGACGTGCATCCCTATCTGCTGCTGAATCACAACGACGACTACTATTCGCTCTCGACCTTCGCGCACGAGTGGGGTCATGGCGTGCACACGTTGCTCGCCAATCGCGCCCAGCCGTTCGAGAAGGCCAACTACTCGACGTTCATTGCCGAGTCCGCCTCGATCGGCAACGAGATGCTGCTCAATGACTACATGGTGCAGCACGCCGCGAATCGCGAGGAAAAACTGTTCTACCTCGGCAACGGCCTGGAGACGATCCGCACCACGTATTTCCGCCAGGTGATGTTCGCGGAGTTCGAACTGGCCATTCACGGGGAACTCGAGCAGGACAAACCCCTGTCGGGCGCACGAATGAGCGAGATGTACTGCGGCCTGCTGCGCAAATACTACGGCGAGGCCGAGGGCGTGATGAAGATCGATGCGCCCTATTGCACGGAATGGGCCTTCGTGCCGCATTTCTATGGCAACTTCTATGTCTATCAGTATGCGACCTCGATGGCCGGCGCCGCCCAGTTCACTGATGTCATCGGGCACGACGCTGCCGGAGCGCGCAAGCGTTTCATCGACCTGCTGAGTGCCGGTGGTTCAGATTACCCGTACGAGCTTTACAAGCGCGCCGGGGTCGACATGGCCACACCGACGCCGTATCGCGCGCTCGCGGCACGCATGAACCGGCTGCTGGACGAATTCGAGGCGCTCGAGGCGCAGCACTGAGCACAGGCAGGCGCCAGGACCAGGGGATGCCTCAGCGCGTCGGCAGGTAATACAGATCGATCGACCTGCCGATGCGCTGCAGGGGCTGGTAGCGCGTGAGCCAGTCGTAGCCACCGTTGGATTCCTTCAGGGAGAGCATGTCGAGTGCGACCCAGCCGGTGACCTGCTGCTTGGGCGCCAGTATCGTGAAGGGTGGCAGATGCTCGCGGTTCAGGTCCGCGGTACCGCGATAGGCAATATAGATCCCGGGCACCTGGCGGCGCGCGAGTTCCTGCGACAGGCGGCGCAGGTCCTGGCCCCAGTCCAGGTCGGAGTCGACCAGGATGTTTTCCGGATGCGCGCCAGCAAAGCCATTGAACCAGGCGAGGTAGTCGGGGTAGGCCGTCACCAGCGTCAGGCACTGCCAGACCAAAAGCGCGATTACCAGGCATCGCGACATTGGCGCCTGCACCGCGCGCCACAGCGCCAGCGCGGCCGCGGCGGCGCCGATCGCCAACAGCGGATAGAGCACCAATACGTGCCGCACCCCGATATTGATGTGACTGTACAGGCAGCAGAAGACCAGTAGGGCCGCGAACAGCGGGCCCGGCGCCATCAACCCGGCCTGGCGCGTCCGCCAGCCGCGCACCGTCAGCCACACGAGCCCCGGGATGCCGAGCAACAGCATCGGAATCGTGGTCTTGACGGCCAGTGCCACCGGATAGAAATACCACCAGCCCATGAGGTCAGTCTGGCCCAGCAGATACGCCGGGTGACCGTGCGCGTTGTGGAACTCCACGCCCTTGATATTGATGGCCAGCTCCTGCACGCCCAGCGGCACACGCATTCCAAAGGCGGGGAGGTAGACCAGATTGGGTCCGTACGCAGCGATGCACACCACGATGGCGAGCGCGATCGCAAGCAGCGCGCCGCCGCCGTAGCAACCGGCGGTCGATAATATTGTGCGCCCGCTGAGCGCGGTCTGCGGCGCGCCGCCGTACTGCCGCAGCTGCGCCGCCAGCATCACGAGGCCCGCTATGCCGAGGAATGGAATCGCAGAAATCTTCGTGCTTACGGCCATTCCGGCCACGAGGCCAAGTGCGAGGCTGCGCCCCAGTGTCGGCGCGGCGATCCAGCGCTGCAGCAGCCAGAATCCGAGCACGCACAGCGCGGTCACCGGCACATCAAGGGCCACCACCCCGGCGTGACCGAGTATCGGCGGTGAACTCAGCAGAAACAGTGTGCCCAGCCACGCCATCGATTCATCGAAGTTCGCGCGTACCCAGTACCACTGCGCGATTGCCAGCAGCAGCAGGAACGGCAGCATGCCAAGGCGTGCCAATGTCAGCAGCGCGTCGTAGCTGGCGCTCGAGTGATACAGGATATCGCGGCCGGCCTGCTCGCCGCTGGAACTGGCATCCGGTGCCAGCCGCGTGCCCGCCAACGCCGGGCCGAGCGCCGCCGCCAGCCGCGCGAGTGGCGGATGCTGGTTGTCGTAGCGGTACTCGCCGTTGTCCAGCAGCGAAAGCCCGGCGGCCAGGTGCTCGGGCTCGTCCCAGACGTTGCCAAAAAAATGCCAGGTGGATGCCACCAGCAGGCAGGCCAGCAGCGCCAGGGCAGCCGGGCCTGAGCGCCGCGCCATAAACCATTGATTCCGCTTCTCGATTTGCTTATCTCCCGGAGGAGCTGTCGTCGCGCGCCGACAGGATACTCCAGCGACCCACCGGGTCGATAATCGCTCGGGAACGACTGATTGCAACCGCAAGGATGCGAGCCACGAATGGCGACGTCGGACCACAGTGAGTTTATTGCGCTGAAGCGCGCCCTGCAGCAGTACACTGAGCAGCGTGCCGCGATGCCGCGCGAGCAGCTCGAGCAGACGGCCCGCGAGCTCGGCGAACTGCTGGTTTCCCTGGTGAGCATCTCCGATCGCCTCGGCGTCGACCTGATCCGCGCCGCCGAGCTGGCCGTCGCGCGCCGCGTCGCCAACGTTCCACGCCTCGTGAAGATTGCGCAACCCGGAGACCCGAAGATAAGCTGAGTCCAATGAGCGATCCTACCCGTGTGGCCCCGGAGCTGATTGCCTGGCACGCGCGGTACGGCCGGCACGATCTGTCCTGGCAGTGCGATCCGACGCCCTATCGGGTCTGGATCTCCGAGATCATGCTGCAGCAGACCCAGGTGGCGACGGTCAGCGAATACTACGCGCGCTTCATGCAGCGCTTTCCCAACGTCGCCACATTGGCGGCCGCGCCGCTTGATGATGTGCTGCACCTGTGGTCGGGACTCGGTTATTACTCGCGGGCACGCAACCTGCATCGCGCGGCGCAACTCATGTGCGAGCAGTACGGCGGCGAACTGCCGGCCACCGCGGAGCTGCTGGAACAGCTCCCGGGTATAGGCCGCTCGACGGCGGCCGCGATTCGCGCGTTGAGTGCCGGAGAGCGCGGCGCGATCCTGGATGGCAATGTGCGGCGCGTGCTGATGCGCTATTTCGCGATCGAGAGCCCCCTTAAGCAGAGTGCTGTCGAGCGCCGGCTCTGGCAGCTCGCCGAACAGTGCACGCCCGAAGAGCAGGTCGCGACCTATACGCAGGCGATCATGGACCTGGGCGCGATGATCTGCGTGCGCCGCCGTCCGCTGTGCGCGGCCTGCCCGTTGCACGAGGGCTGCCGCGCGCGTCGTACAGGTCGCCAGCACCATATACCCGCGCCGCGCCCGCGGCCAGTGCGCCGCACGCAGGCAGTGGTGATGCTACTGGCGCAACGGAGCGATGGCAGCGTGCTGCTCGAGCGCCGGCCCGAACGCGGCGTGTGGGGTGGCCTGTGGAGTCCGCCGCAGTTTCCGAGCATCGAGGCCGCCCGCCTGTACGCTGACACTCGGCTCAGCGCTGCTGAAGTCGAACCGCAGGCGCGCGCCAGCCTGCGCCACGCCTTTACCCATTTTGATCTGGACATTACACCGCTGCTGGCGCGCTGCGCGGGGCCGTCCGGCGTGATGGATGGCGCGCCGACCCTCTGGTATAACGCCGCACAGGCGGATCGCGTGGGCCTGCCGGCGCCCGTCACTACCCTGATCCGGAGCCTGTCATGAGCCGCATGGTCCAATGCGTGGTACTCAAGCGCGAAGCCCAGGGCCTCGAGCGCCTCCCGTACCCCGGCCCGCTGGGCCAGCGAGTGTTCGAGAACGTCTCCCGCGAGGCCTGGACGCGCTGGGTGGCCCACCAGGTGATGCTGATCAATGAATATCGCCTCTCGCCCGTCGAGCCCAAGGCCCGCAAATTCCTCGAAGGGGAGATGGAGAAGTTCTTTTTTGGCACCGGTTCCGAACGCCCGGCGGAATTCAAGCCGGCTGGCAGCTGACCGGCTACGGTAACCTTGACGCTCCGGGTCCCGGCCCGGTCTAATACGCGCCCTTCCGATCCGGCGGCCAGGTAGCTCAGTTGGTAGAGCAGCGGACTGAAAATCCGCGTGTCGGTGGTTCAATTCCACCCCTGGCCACCATCCCCACTTCCAGAGACATCCGCAGACGTCCACTCGACGCGTCTAAACCATTGGTTTGTTCACGTTTTATTGCCGTAGGCGTACGGTCATGTCCAGCGACTGCCAGTGCTCATTTTGGCTAAAGAGGCGGGCAACAGGCAAACCCGAAAGTGAGTTGCCCGGCTGATAGTTGCCCGTTTCGCACAAAAGGAGGCTAATTCCATGCTTCTGACAGACCGCCAGATCCGCGAGACCGTACCGGGCGACAAACCCATCAAGCTCGTCGACGGCAACGGCCTCTATCTATTGGTGCAGCCGAACGGGGCGCGCTGGTGGCGGATGCGGTTCTCCGTGCACGGCGTCGAAAGGCAGCTTTCCGTGGGCGTCTACCCCTTGATCAGTCTGAAGCGCGCCCGCGAGCGGCGCGAGGAGATGCGCCGCCAGGTCGCCGAGGGCATTGACCCCTCGGCACTGCGGAAGGCCGAGAAGCGCTCACGCGCCCAGACCTTCGAAGCCGTCGCCCGCGAATGGATGGCCAAGCGCAAGGTCATCTGGAGTTCCGAGTACACGAACAACATCACGCGCCGGCTCGAGCAGCACATCTTTCCCTGGATCGGCTCGAAGCCGATCCGCACGCTGACGGCCGCCGATGTGCTCGAGGCACTGGAACGGATCGAGAAGGTCGGCAAGGCGGAGACTGCGCATCGTGCGCGATCGAACTGTGGCGAGGTTTTCCGGTTCGCCGTCGCAACGCGGCGCGCGGATCGCGATCCGACCATTGATCTCAAGGGTGCGTTGATGCCAGTGCGTGCGCGGCACTTCCCCTCGGTGAAGCGCCCCGAAGAAGTGGGGGCGCTGATGCGCGCCATCCATGGGTACGACTCAAAGACCGTGGCGATTCGCGCTGCCCTGCGGTTACTTCCGCTGGTGTTCGTGCGCCCCGGCGAATTGCGCCTTGCGCAGTGGCAGGAGTTTGATCTCGCAAAGGCGGAGTGGAGAATTCCGGGCGATCGCATGAAGATGCGCTCGGAACACATCGTGCCGCTTTCCAGACAGGCGCTGGAGATCCTCAAGGAGCTGCATCCCGTGACGGGCCCGACCGGGTGCGTGTTCCCGAGCATCCTGCACTCGGCCAGGCCCATGAGCGACAACACCATCAACTCGGCCCTGCGGCGCCTGGGCTATGAGCGCGATGAGATGACCGCGCACGGATTCCGATCGATCGCCTCGACGCTGCTCAATGAGAAGGGCTGGAATGGCGATGCCATCGAGCGCCAGCTCTCGCATGGTGAACGGAATAAGATTCGCGGCACCTACAACTATGCCGAGTACCTCCCTGAGCGCCGCAAGATGATGCAGGCGTGGGCGGATTACCTGGATGAGCTCCGGTTGGAGAAAGGAACTGACGAGGCAGACCGGGCGGCGTAGGTGCGCCAACTTTAGGATTGAGCGTACGCACCCGATAGCGCGGGCGATCGAATTGCTACTTTCGGCCCAGACCTGTCATTGGCCTAACCGAAATGCCTACCACATAGTGGACGTTGAACCGGAGAGACTAGGATTCGATGCTCCGAACCAAATCAACCCGTGGATGGCGCGGCGCATCGACCGTCGCCAATAGTCTCCGCAAACGATCTATAAAGGTTTGAGCGCCAGTGATTACACTACGAGGCTGTCTTGACCCAAGGAGGGCGCCCGCGTTGGAGCGGCCGGCCGCTTCGCCGGTGGACCTGGCCTCGATGCCGGCCTACATCCAGGAGTTCGACGCGGCATTGTTAGTGACACGACGCTAGTGCTTCAACTCAAGCACCACCACGCGGCCGCCCACTCCGTTCGGATGCACTATCAATTCCGCCAGTATTCCAAACGCGGCAGCAAGGGTCGCTGGCTCTCCGGAAAGTGCCATGTACCTCCCGTCGGCGGAGAAGGCTATTGCAGCAGCGCCGGTACTAATTTTCTGACTGCGCTTGCTTAGCCGGCTATCCCAAATTTCTACTCCATCTCCAGTCCAGAGAATGGGATTGTTTCCGTCTGGCGTAAAGTGTAGGGCCTGAATGCTGTATCCGTGACCAATTGTGGTTGAGGTCTTGCCCATCACCTTGGAGCTTATCGTTGCACCGGTCGTCGCATCTGCAATAACGGCTTCAATCGTGCCGCCTTCAGTGTCGGTGGGCTCGCTCTTGTAATCTGCGTATGCGAGATAGTGGCTGTCTGGGCTCCAGACAATTGGGGTAAGAATGCTGGCTCGCAGAACCCGAAGCAACCGATGCTCAATTGGGTCAACGACAATGGTGGCGTAATTATGAGTAACAGGAAACATCGCCTTTGGGCAGGGATTTGTAATTTCTCCCGAGAATGAAACTAATTTGCCGTTCGGCGCCAAGGCGAAGGACGCGATGTCAAACCCAATTTTTGGGTCATCGTCCACTAGGATTACGTTTTCGCTCTTGGTGAACCGTGGCGAACAGGTGCTTTTCCACGTTCTTACGTCCGGGTTGGGGCCGGTTGGTGACCACTGTCCTTTTGATGCCCACGTGTACAAATGCCTTACCGACGTAAGTGTGTCAACGCCGTAGTATTCGAAATCCGGTCTATCTAAGTGCTCCTTCGGCACTTCCTGTGCTACTGCCAGTTCGCGACCATCCACAGTAAATGCAACTCCATCGCATGTGACGTCGACATTCCTTCGTGCCCACGTTGTTGTGTTATAGACCATGAACGAAGTGACGGCGCAGACAGCTAGGTTGTGGCCAGAAGAGTCAAACTCCAACTGCTGATGACCAAGTATTGGAGTTGAAGCGTCTATGTGCGTGACTATGCGATTTGGGCGAACCTCATAGATATCAATACCGCTATTGCCGCCCCAGGGAATTGCCGCGACAATTCGCCCATCGGGACTCAGCGCGATAGTGAATGCAGGTTGAGCAGTATCGAACGACGCTACCTTTGTCGCGGTTAAGTCCCCGCCGGTGGCCATTCTTGTGAAGGCACCGAGCAGTACGCCTAAGGTGACGTGAGATCGAAAGAAATTCATGACACTCCCCAATTTATGCGGTCTACCTAACCGGCTGACAAGATCAGTCTATTTTCGAACCCGTCCGCAAATCCACAGCTTGTGGCCCGGCCCAGCTTAGTCTGGATTGCTAAGGAGCGCATCAGCCGACGCGAGCGATGTTCGAGGCCGAAAGCTCATCCGGGGTTGGCAGCGTGATCGAATTATTTTGGGCATTGCTGAGCACGTAGGTAAGACAAGTCCGCGAGTTCACCTAGTTTGCCTTGCAGGACTCGACCAGTGAACAGCGGATCGCGGCGCCATATCTCAGAGTTGTTATGCCGGTCGCATGAATCGTGAAAAGCGCTGGTAATTGCAAACCCTTCCCACTGTTTGCAGCACGCATTGCCTTCCACAAAGCTGCGTTTCTCGG
>Ga0209583_10000201_pt1 | contig 19248 bp, 14 predicted proteins | sample Str014_FD_187201 | JGI IMG/M metagenome (GOLD analysis project Ga0209583, IMG submission 187201) | Freshwater sediment microbial communities in response to fracking from Pennsylvania, USA - Straight Creek_MetaG_SC_2014 (SPAdes) (version 2) | ecosystem: Environmental > Aquatic > Freshwater >... | reverse complement strand
TCCCGGATGCTCATCACCGCACCGAAGATCTGCACGTACTTTTTGTAGTCAGCCTTGACCTGTGCGCTGTAGCACATCGATTCGCTCCTGGATGCCTGCTGCGTGACGGGGTCTGCCACCGCTCGGACCGCCACCTTGTCACGCTGAAACCGGCGGCGCGATCTGGTTTCAGCACACGACTTGGCAAACCCGCCTGACCAGTGTAATACTGGATGCCCATACAGTATCTGCAAATGTCATGTCTGCCGTCCTGCTGTGGGCCGGCGACGAAGATGGGTCGCCGACCCAGGCCCTTGCACACCCATCGAAATCACCCTCCCGGCGCTCGCAGCCGGGAGCGCTGCCGCCTGAGATCGAGCAGGCCATCTGGCGCGGCTGTGATCTCGGAAAGCAACTGGGCTCCGTCGTCTCGACAGGCTTTGCCGCGCTCGATGCCGAGTTGCCCGGCCACGGCTGGCCCTGCCAGTCCCTTACCGAAGTCCTGAGCCCGCAGCCCTCCGTGCTGGAGTGGCGCCTCGTCGGGCCGGCGCTGCGCAGCGTCGTCGCGGCAGGCGGCAGCGTCGTCGTCGTCGGTCCGCCAAAGCATCCCCACTTGCCCGGCCTGCGGCATGCCGGCATCGACGAGAAGCACCTCGTGTGGGTACAGGCCGACGCACCGGCCGAGCGCCTGTGGTGCACCGAGCAATTGGTCAAGGGCAATGCCTGCGGCGCACTGATCGCCTGGCTGCCGCAGGCCCGCCCCGAGCAAATTCGCCGGCTTCAGGTCTGCGCTCAGGCCTGCGAAGGGCCGGTGTTCCTGTTTCGGCCGGCCGCTGCGCAGCACGAGTCGTCCGCTGCGCCCCTGCGCGTCATGGCCGCATTCGGCCTGGACTGGGAACTGCAGGTCCATGTGCTGAAGCGCCGCGGCCCGATGCACGAAGGTGTCGTCCATCTCGCATCGATCCCCGGGGGCCTGTCGGCTGTGCTGACGCCGCGCCTGCTGCAACCCAGCGCCCTCATCGCGTCCCGCGAATCCTTTCGCGTCAACCCCCCTGAGGTGTCCCCCCATGCTCTGGGCGGCACTGCTCCTTCCCAACGGCCCCGCCGCCACACCACCATCCGATGACGCGCTCCGCGGCTTGGCGATCTGGGCATTGCAGTTCACGCCCCGGGTTGCCGTCTCCGGCGAAGCCGTGCTCTTGGAGGTGGAGGCCAGCGTGCGCCTGTTCGGGGGCAAGCGTGCCTTGCGGGACAGGGTCGTCCAAGAGGGTGCCGACCAAGGGGTGAACGCGGTCGCCTGGGCCACCACCAGTTTGGGGGCCCACGCGCTCGCGAGGGCGGGCATCGAAAACGGCTTCAAGCGCCCGCTGGAGGTACTGCTCGACGGGCTGCCGATGCGTGTGCTGACCGCGGTTGGCCCGCACCACGCCACCCTGGCACGCCTAGGCTGCCAGACGCTGGGTGACATCCGCCGCCTGCCGCGTGGCGGGATCAGCCGGCGCTTCGACAAGGGCCTGCTGGGCGCGATGGATCGGGCCTATGGCCTCCAGCCCGAGGCCCACGAGTGGGTGGAGCTGCCCGACACCTTCGAAGCCCGCCTGGAGCTGATGTCCCGGGTGGAGTCGGCGCCGGCGCTGCTGTTCGGAGCACGGCGCTTGCTGCTGCAACTGTGCGGCTGGCTCGCCGCCCGCCACTCGGGCACAACCGCATTCACCTTGCGATGGGCCCACGACGCGATGCGCAACAAGGACGCAGGCGAAGGCGGTGCATTGACCATCCGGACGGCCGCGCCGACGCGCAACCTCGAACACCTGTGCCGCCTGTTGGCGGAGAACCTTGCCAAGGTCGAACTGCTGGCACCAGTCGGTGACCTGCAACTCTTGGCCGACGAGGTGGTCTCGTTCGACGAGAAGAGCGCGTCGCTGCTGCCGGACGAATCGCAGACCGGGGAGTCGTTGCAACTGATACTGGAGCGGATCGCCGCTCGGCTCGGGCCCGACCGGGTGCTGCGACCGGTGCTGACCGAGGACCATCGCCTCGAATGGATGCAGATGTGGCAGCCTGCTCCACAGCCGCTGCCAAGAAGGCCTTCCGAGCCGGTCGACATGCCGCAGCCCACATGGGTGCTGCCGCAGCCCCTCAAGCTGGCCACGCGCGGGCCGCGACCGATGTACCAGGGGGTGCTGCTGCTGTTGACGGGGCCTCACCGCGTCGAGGGCGGCTGGTGGCATCGCCTGGGCGAAGGTGATGAAGCGATCACGGCCCAGGTCCAGCGCGACTACTGGGTCGCGCTCAGCGAACACGCCGGCGTGCTGTGGATCTTCAACGAACGCCTGGCCGGTGACGAGACCGCGTGGTACCTGCACGGCGTGTTCGCCTGAAGGCCGACCATGGCAGCGCGCTCGGCGGTGGCAAACACCATCTCGATTCCAGACTACGCGGAGCTTCGCTGCGTCAGCAACTTCAGTTTTCTGAAGGGGGCGAGCCAGCCCGAGGAACTGGTCGAGCGTGCCGAGCAACTGGGCTATCGCGCCCTGGCGATCACCGATGAATGCTCGATGGCCGGCATGGTCCGCGCCCACGTCGCCGCGACCAAGCACAAGGTGAAGCTGCTGGTCGGCAGCCAGTTCCTGGTGCAGCACGCGGCACCGTTCTTCCTGGTCGTGCTGGCCTGCAATCTGAACGGGTACGGCAACCTGTGCGAGTTCATCACGCGGCTGCGGCGAACCTCCGAAAAGGGCACCTACCTGCTCGAACTCGACAGCATCGACAGCGCCGAGTTGATCGACTGCGTCGTCATCGCGGCACCGCTCAGGAAAGCGGAGCCCGACCAGCTGCTCGGCATCGCGCGATGGTTGCTGAAACATTTCACCGGCAGGTGCTGGCTGGGCGTCGAACTGCTGCGCCAACTCGATGACGAGGTCTGGCTGCACAAGCTGCGACAGACCAGCGAGCTGACCGCCATCCCGTTGGTCGCCACCGGCGACGTGTACATGCACGTCCGCTCCAGGAAGGCCTTGCAGGACGTGATGACCGCCACACGCGTCGGTCGACCGCTGACCGAGTGCGGGCGCGAGCTGCAACTCAACGCCGAGCGGCACCTGAGGACAAGGCTGCGGCTCGCGCAGACCTATCCCGCCGACCTGCTGGCCGAGACGCTGCGCGTGGCAGCACGCTGCGACTTCTCGCTCGACGAGCTGAAGTACCAGTACCCGGACGAGGTCGTGCCGACGGGAGAGACGCCGGCCTCCTACCTGCGCCGCATCACCTACGAAGGCGCAGGGCGCCGCTGGCCGGATGGTGTATCGGCCAAGGTGCAGGCGCAGATCGAGCACGAACTGGAGCTGATCTCGGACCTGCGCTACGAGCACTACTTCCTGACCGTCTACGACATCGTGGCCTTCGCGCGCTCGCGACACATCCTTTGCCAAGGCCGAGGGTCCGCCGCCAACAGCGTCGTCTGCTATTGCCTCGGGGTGACCGAGGTCGATCCGCAGCGCATGAGCGTGCTGTTCGAGCGGTTCATCAGCAAGGAACGTAACGAGCCGCCCGACATCGACGTCGACTTCGAACACGAGCGGCGTGAAGAGGTCATCCAATACCTCTACGCGAAGTACGGTCGGGACCGCGCCGCGCTGACTGCGGTGGCCATCACCTATCGACCGAAGTCCGCGATTCGCGATGTGGGCAAGGCGCTGGGCATCGCGCCCGAGACCATCGAGACACTGGCGAAGAATCACACCTGGTGGGACGGTCTGGGCCTCAAGACCGAGCGCATCGTCGAAATGGGCCTGTCACTCGACGACCTGGCCATCCGGCAACTGGTGCAGCTGACAGGCCAGCTCATCGGGCTGCCGCGGCACCTGTCACAACACCCCGGCGGCTTCATTCTCACGAAGGGTCCGTTGTCGAGGATGGTGCCCATCGAGAACGCGTCGATGCCGGACCGCACCGTCATCCAGTGGGACAAGGACGACATCGACGCGATCGGCCTGTTGAAGGTCGATGTGCTGGCGCTCGGCATGCTCACTGCCATCCGCAAGTCGCTGGACTTCATCGGCCATCGCAAGGGCTACGCCTTCGCGATGCAGGACATCCCAGCCGAAGACCAGACCACCTACGACATGATCTGCAAAGCCGATACGGTGGGCGTCTTCCAGATCGAGAGCCGCGCGCAGATGAGCATGCTGCCTCGCCTGCGGCCCCGGTGCTTCTACGACCTGGTGATCGAGGTCGCGATCGTGCGGCCCGGCCCGATTCAGGGCGGCATGGTCCATCCCTACCTGAATCGGCGACAGGGCAAGGACGCGGTGAGCTATCCGAGCAAGGCGCTGGAGGAAGCCCTCGGCCGCACCCTCGGCGTGCCGGTGTTCCAGGAGCAGGTCATGCAGATTTCGATGCTGGCAGCCGGCTTCACCCCGGGTGAGGCCGACGGCTTGCGGCGTGCGATGGCGGCCTGGAAGCGCAAAGGGGGACTGGAAAAATACTACAGCCGCATCGTCGATGGCATGACCTCGCGCGGCTACGACAAGCAGTTCGCCGAGGCCATCTTCGAGCAGATCAAGGGGTTCTCGGAGTACGGTTTCCCGGAGTCCCACGCAGCGTCGTTCGCGCTGCTCGTCTACGCGTCGTGCTGGATCAAGTGCCACCACCCGGCAGAGTTCTTGGCCGCCATGCTCAACAGCCAGCCGCTGGGGTTCTATTCGCCGAGCCAGCTGGTCCAGGACGCCAAACGGCACCGTGTCGAAGTCCGACGGGTCGATGTGATGGATAGCGATTGGGATTGCACGCTGGAGGGCTTGCCGCACCCTCCGGCGGTGCGCCTGGGGCTGCGCATGGTGTCTGGCTTGAAGGCGACTTCGGCGAACCGCATCGTCGAGGCGCGCATGCAAGCACCGTTCGACGGTGCCGAGGACCTGGCCCGGCGCGCCGGCCTGGAGCAGCACGAGATGACTTTGCTCGCCGGTGCCGATGCGCTGATGAGCCTGGCCGGTCATCGCCGGCAGCAGGTGTGGGAGGCCGCCGCGCTGCGCTCGACGCCACAGCTTCTGCGCGATGCCCCGGTGCACGAGGACTACCTCGAATTGCCCGAAGCGGCCGAAGGCGAAGAAGTCGTCTGGGACTACGCCGCCACCGGACTGACCTTGCGCCGGCACCCACTCGCCATCCTCAGGCCGACACTGGCCGCCAAAGGCTTGATGTCGGCCGAGCAGTTGCACGACATGCCGAACGGTCGGGCGGTACGTGCCTGCGGCATCGTCACCGTGCGGCAGCAACCCGAGACGGCGCACGGCACGATGTTCGTCTCACTGGAAGACGAGACCGGCAGTGTCCAGGTCATCGTCTGGCCTGCGGTCAAGGAACGACTGCGCGGGCCCCTCTTGCGGTCACAGCTCATGGCCGTGCGCGGCACCTGGCAAAGTGAAGGCGATGTGCGCAATCTCATCGCCGGCTTTGTCGAAGACCTGACGCCGCTGCTGGGAACGCTGAGAACGGCGAGCCGGGATTTTCGGTAATTGCACGAATTGGCGTTGGCGGATGAAGTGGGAGCCCACGTGGCGCGCGCAGAAACCACAGCGCCATGGGCACGCCGAAGCCCGCTAAGCAGCAGCGATGATGTCGTCTCGCTTGAGGACCACGTCGGCACCTGGGACGAACACGCGCGGGGGCTGCGGACCTGAACGTCTATTGCGACGACAGGCTGGCGCTCTGAATCCTGCGACTACGGCGGCGTTACCTCGTCCAGCATGTCCGACTGACCGTGCCGATCTGCCACATCAAGGCTTGAGGAGTTCGTACGGTTCAATTCCCAGCGCGAGAGCCAGCTTTTCGATGTTGTCGATAGCGATGTTCCGCACCTGGCGCTCGACGTGGGCAACGAATGTGCGGTGCAACCCGCACTCGAAGGCCAGCGCCTCCTGCGACCAGCCCTTGCTACGCCGGAGCGCGACGACGTTCGCAGCCAGCACGGCGCGAGCACTGACCCGTTTCCTCGATTGACCGCTGGCTGCTGGACCCATTGAGCCCAGTCTCTCTGCGTGCCGCTTTTGAGTCAGCCGTGTTTAAGTCACAATCTTCAAGGCGACCAAGTGCACCAAAGGAGGGGAGAAGACCGTGGAAACCACGACGCGAAGAAGCGCCGCTGTTGTTCTGTTGGCGTTCGTCTGTGCTGCTGGGTCAGCGCCTGCAGCGGCAGATTTCGACCAGGCGAGCGAGCACTTTCAAAAGGGCGAATACGCCGAGGCGCAGCGCGAGCTGCGACCGCTCGTCGAGGCCGGCGACCCCGCCGCCATGAACGCCATGGGCGCTCTGCTGAACAACGGGTACGGCGTGACCAAGGACCTGCGCGCAGCGGCGGAGTACTACCGCAAGTCTGCCGAGAAGGGGCATCCAAAAGGTCAGTGCAACTGGGCAACCATGCTGAGGGATGGAGCCGGCGTCTCGAAGGACGAGCGCAAGGCGGCAGACTGGTTCCGAAAGTCAGCCGACCAAGGGTATGCCGAGGCCCAACGCGAGTTGGGTCGGATGTACGCCCACGGAAGCGGCCTGGCGAAGGACAAGGCACAGGCCGTTGCCTGGTGGCGAAAGGCCGCCGATCAGAACGATGCTGAAGCCCAGTACTTGCTGGGATGGTCCTTCGCCGTGGGCTTCGGATCCGCGAAGGACGAGGCGGTTGCCGCGGAGTGGTTCCAGAAGTCCGGCGATCAAGGCTTCGCAGATGCCCAACGCTGGCTGGGCATCCTGTTGATGGATGGCCGTGGCGTCAAGAGGGACCAGCAACTGGCCATCCAGTGGCTGCGAAAAGCTGTCGATCAGGGGAATGCCGGGGCTCAGCTCGCGATGGGGCAGGCCTACAGATTCGGGTATGGTGTGGAAGAGGACAAAAGAGAAGCTGCTCGTTGGTACCGCATGGCCGCTGATCAGGGAGATGCAGATGCTTTGAATAACCTCGGCGATCTTTATGAGCACGGCGCCGGCGGCCAGCGACAGGACTATGCAGAGGCCGCCCGCCTCTATGAAGCTGCCGCCCAACAAGGCCTGCCCTACGGGCAGCGCAACTTGGCCAAGATGTACCGCGAAGGCCTTGGCGTTCCCAGTGATGCTGTCGTGGCCTACGGTTGGATCAACCTTGCGGCATCTGCCAATTCGCCGCACCCAAACGCGGCCGATGAACGCGACGCGATGGCCCAGTACATGCCTAAGAACCTCATTGCCGAGGGCCAGCGGCTCGCTCGGGAGTGGAAGCCTGGCACGTCACTCGGCAAGTCCAAGCTGAAGCCCGTCGATGTCGCGCCGCTGGCAGCGTCGTGGGCCATGAAGGTCGGGATCGCGGTGGACTCCAAGCCCGCTGATCAGCCAATCGACCGGTACCCCGCCAGGCCTGAAGCCAAGCCGGGTGTCACGACCTGCAACACCAGGTGCGTCAACGGCGACTGCCACCGAACATACTGTGACGGACGCAAGGTGCACTTCCAGGCCCACCAAAAATGGAGCCCGTTCAACAACCAGTTCGAGTGGGATTCGGGAAGCTGCTGAAGAAGGTGTCTGCAAATCGAAGCGGTGGTCGAAAACGGCCATGACCGCCGCCCACTGCACCATCGAGGCCTACCCAGACACCGGTACCTTCGTTGGCTTGGTGGTTGGTTTCAGGCACTTCAGCGTGACCGGTGCAACGCCCGACGATGGGCGAGGTCGATCGACGAATCGAGCGCCAATCTCCCAAGTGCGCGGCAATAGTGGTGTCATTCGAGCCTAATGCGGCAGGAATCTGGCCGCCCACTGGGCGACGAAAGCACTAGCATTTCGGCGTGGCCCAACAGCCCGCCGTGCTCCAGGGGTGTCTCTGCGGGCCGGCTACCTGGCTGATCTGGAGGTCATTCGCTCTGATTGGTGGCAGGGGTGTTTATCACCGGGATCTCGACACAGGTTGTCGTATCCAATCACGCAACAAGCGCCGGCATGTGGTTCTTTCCAAGACACGTCTGTCTCGAGATTGCGTGACCTTCTCATTACATCAATCTCGACCATGAACCCGCCATGAAGAAACTCAGTCGTACCGCTCAGCAAATCCTCAAGTTCCCGCCGAGTACCGAGTCAGTACTCAGAATGTCCAACCTGCGCCTGGCAGCCCACCTCACACAGCATGCTGCGCTTCTCAGCGATGAAGACTTGGCTGCATTGCCAAGAACGGGTGTCGTGCTGTTCGATCCTGAGGATCTGATCTCCCATCGGGTTGACTTCAACTCGCTGGCTGTGAAGGTTCTCCGCATGAATGACATCGATATCAGACGTGTTGCTGCCGGCCGACTACGCGCCCTGGCAGCTGGCATGTTCGGCGGCCTCGACGAATGGGCACTGATCGAACGGCACCAACGCAACCAGCCTACGTGTGCCTGGGCAGCCCTCTGTCGGCACGACCGCATTGCGTGCGTCGGAACATTGATGAGTAGCCTCGGTACCTGGGAAATGCTGTGGGACGGAGCGCGCATTCTCGAAGTGCATCACTAGTCCGAACAAGGCATCAGGTTGGCCGTGTCACATCCATCTTCAAAAGTCCGAGCGGAGGACGTAGGTGACCCGACTGCGGGCATGAAGGCCTTTGCCCGATCCCACCGCAGCAGAATCGCTGAGCCACAACCGCGCAGGTCTTGAAGATTGCGCAACGCGCACTTCTTTTGGCAGCATGGCCTTGCACGGTACCTTGGCCATACCTGCCAAGCGTTGCCAAGGTGTTTGTTGATCGCGAAGTTATCGCAGCGGACGTCGTGGCCTTCAAGGCGGCCTCGTCAGACCACAGGCTGTTGATGTCAGCACGGGAATTCCAGCGCGTTCGTGGCAAGATAAAAAATGCTCGAAAGTTGGCTCACGGTAATGGGTGGTGCAGATTGAAACGCAGGCTTCTCGCTTTCTTGGTGACTTCCGTGATGCTTGCCGGCTGCGCAACTCCACATCCAGCCGTCGATCCGACCCAGGTCGACGGTTTTTTCCCGCTACTCGAGAGTGATGCCAAGTCGTTCAAGACAATCGCGCTTACTGCCGCGCCGCCAGAACTCAGCGGCACCAATCACGTCGCTGGGTACGGAGCTGGTTCCTCCGGCATGGCTGGCCTCGGAAACCTGCCGCCGGCACTCGGCGCCGCCTTCCTGCTCCTTCATTTCCTTGGCGCGCAGGCCTAGGCCACGGACGTTAACGCATCGATCGATGCCCATGCGCGGCTCACGCGATTCCAACAGTTGGTCGAGCCCATCGCAGCGTCCACAATTGATGATTTGACTCTGTCGCTCGGGTCCATGGGCTACGCGGTGACCCGCTCCGAGCGCCTCCCCAGCTACCAAAGGGGAAGCGGGGAAACGGTAGAGGCGTTCAATCAGAGGCGGATGTCGTTCATCAAGGATCGCCTCAATACTCATGACGCCGTCTTGACCCTCAGTCACTACTACGAGTTCATTCGCGCCGAAAAGACGCCGACATTCGTTCCGTTCGTGGTGGCTTCGCTGACCCTTTACCGGCTCGATGCATCCGGTCGACTTCTGATGAACCACTCGTCGGCCCGAAGCAGGTCTCGGCTGCGAGCCTGGGAAGGCACCTCGGGCGGGCCATTCTTCGATCGTTCCGACTTTGAGGCCAACAGTCCACAAAGCCTCGCTTCCATAAGGGATGCACTCGAGAAAGAATTTGCAGCGGCCAACGCCGAATTCCTTGCCGACTTCAGTCTTCCCGATGAGGCCGATGTTCCCAAGTGACAAGTGCTGAGCCTTGCGATCCTGACTTCCGGCGGCCGGAGGGTCCTTCAGGGTTGCCATCGGCCGGTCACTTGCAGGCAAGTCTTGAGGTGCGGCGGTCACTTGGCCGCACGTCCAGCGGCATCAGGTATTGGTGCTTGATTCGATGTCCTTGAGCTTGAACGGAGCCTTCTGGCCGACGATCTTGCCCTTGTTCAATGGATCGCGGTGAACTGCGCTGTCTACAGGCTCCATGATGGTCTTCCATCGAGTTGAGAGCCGACCAAGATGCGCCGCCTCAACGGCCTAGTGCTTGCTGTGAGTCAACTTCGCTGTTGCGCGACGGGCTGCGCCGAAGGTCAGCTTTCTGGCATGGCAGCGTACTCACACTGCCGGCCAGGAGGAGTCGTCCGGCTTCGCGCTTCATAGCGGTCGCTCGACGCCTGACGATTGCGGCCTTGCCGGTGGGACTTGTTCCTGGGCGTTCCGAAGCCCCGCGTGCCGTGGTTGGCTTGCCTCTTTCAGCGGTGGTATCAGTCGCTCACTCCAGCCATACGCAGGCCGTCGAACAAATCCTCGCCGTCGAGATCCAACGCATCACCAAGCCAGAGCTTCATCTGCCTGATTGACCGAACGTCGCGGACGTCAGAACGAAATTCCGCGAGTGCCTCTTTCGCGCGATCCAGATGGCCCAGCCTTGCCTGTGCTGCCGCGATCAGTAAGACGCCCACGCTGTTTCCGGGATCCTCCCGGTCTCGGCTCGACATAAGGCTGACAGCCCTTCTTGCACGAACAATCGCGGACGAATCGTTCCTCAATGCATACAGAACTTCGGCAGCCGCCAGGTTCGCCGAAACGTTGTCCGCTACCTCCACGGCCTTTTCGGATGCGGCTAGCGCGTCCGGGAGTCGGTGCAACTTGAGAAGCGCGATCGACTTGAGCACCATCGCGCCTTCGTGGTAAGGGTCTCGCAACAAGACATCATCGGCGACGAGAATCGCTTCCTCGAGTCGCCGCTGCTCAAAGAGGGCCCGACTTCGCAGATACAGCATCGTGGGTGCCTTGGGATCCAGCTCGAGATATCGATCCAGCGCTCTCGTTCCGAGCCGTACGAGGCTCTCGAGGCGGTCTCCCCGTGCCCAGGTGCGAGCACATTCGCACAAATTCATCTCTGCGGTCACCCGAAGTGCGACTAAATCGTTGGGCGCCAACGCCAGAGCACGGTCGAGATCTGCCTGTGCCACGGCGTAGACGGCTGCCGGTTCCTTGGGTGAAGTTCCCCAGTCCACGTAGGCGCGAAAGGTGAGATCGCGAACGTCCAACGAAGAATACGGTTTTGCTCGCGCCCGCTCCACCTCTGCTTGCATCGCCTTGTACGTCAGGTTCGCCAAGGCACCGTCGATCTGGTACCGGCTTACCGTTGGGTTAGCGCCCCCTTCGCTAACGAGCGCTTTAGAGGCAAGCACGCGTTCCGTCTCGGCGTCAACCACTGCCAGGTCGACGGTATACGACTTATCCGCACGAACGACGTTGCCGCGAAGCAGAAAGTGAGCGCCGAGTGCCTCTCCCAATTGCTTCGAATTGGTGGCCTTCGCCAATGCTTCTAGGACCACAGCTCGCGGCGCGACTCGCGCCCAATGCACCCTGGCTTCTTGAAGCTGCTGCGCTGTTTCAGCGAGGTCATGCGCCAATTGCTGTCCTACGCGGTCGCTTTGTGGCGCACCTATAGGAAGTACGGCAAATGTCATGCGCCGGTCAGCGAGGGAATACGGCGCGACGGCGACGGCTGTCGTGAAGTGCGCGAAAGCGAACCATCCAAGCGCGGTCGCGAGCAGGGCCAGGACAACCACCGACACGAAGATCTCCCGTCTCATATCCGCCGGCGACAAATGCTGCACGGTCGACAACAGAGTTGAACCGGCCTTCGCCTCTGCGGCGCTGAGCGCTGGTCTGCATTCAAAAGCACGCACGGGTTCCGAAATATTCTTGGCGAGGTGTTCGCCAAGGTCCACAAACACTGCGCCTCCTCGTGAGCGGACTGCGTCGCGTATTGCCTGAGATGCCACAGTGCACGACGGTCGCGCAAGCGCCTGGAGACGAGCGGCAATATTCACCCCGTCGCCGTAGATGGTGCCATCTGCCTTTTCAATCACGTCACCAAGGTGGAGCCCTACCCTGAAGATCATTCGTCGGTCGAGTGGCACTTCAGTGAACGCGCGAGCCAACTCGGCCTGAATGCTGATCGACGATTTCACAGCGCCCATCGCCGTATCGAATACGGCCAGTACGGAATCTCCGGCCATGTCGATAACACGGCCGCCGTGGAGCACGATGGCTGAACGAAAGATTTCCCGGGCCTTATCAAGGTCTCGCAGCGTCGCGTGGTCGTCGAGCGCCATTAGGCGCGAGTACCCGACTGCGTCGGCCGCTAGTATCGCGAGCAAACGCCGAATAGGTTCGACTTCGCGTGCGGTGGAAATGACAGTACCCCCTGCGTTTCGAGCCATGGTAGCGCAGAGGCAGCCGTTGAATCACGCGCGATACAGCGGTGATTGACTCATGGTTCTCTTCGCGCTTGAATGGCTGCTGGCCGGTCCCAGCTACGTCCGGTCAGGGTCGATTCAAGCCCGCCAGAGGAAGGGAGACCGGACGTTCGCGGTGTGAGGTCTGGCATCGTTAAATTCAGGGCAGCTTTGCCGCGTATTGCTGACCTTGATGGCGGCGCCGAACGACGGGCTGAACGTCGGCTTGATGGCGCTTACCGAACGTATGCCCCGCGCCACCGACCGACAGCAACAGTTAAGGCTTGACAGTTAAGGCTTGTGCGACACCTGCCCTTACGCGCAGGCGGTCGCGACGCCTTGTTGCTGGCGGGCAGGTGTTGCATAAGCCTCGAGGGAGGAAACCGCGGCGAACGCCACGGTGGTCGTCAAGGGCAGCGGCTATGGCGATTGGTCTGCGCTGGCGTGGCGATCCGACTGTGCGCGATGCCTCGCCCAGACAGCGCCGACTTGCGCGGGTGGCTTGCGGCACGCCACTTTGCTGTTGCGGCGCTCAGAGTCGGGGTCTCCGGTGGCGGCGTTCGAGCAGCGCACGCAGCAGTCCACCGGACGCCCTGGGCGGCGTCGAGTTGATTGGCGTGGATGGAACTCATTCATGACGCCGGCGGTGCCCGAATCGAGTTGTCGCGCAAGAAGACCTGCAGCACCACCATCGCGTGGCCGCAGTGCGCGCACACGAAGGTCGGCGCCGGCACGAGCGACGCTTCGCTGGCCGGCTCGTCCGGCAGTGGCGGCGGCACCTGCAACAACGCGCGCGCCAGCGCCAGGTTCTCCCGCCGGTTGCTGTTGGCCAGCAAGCCGTAGTGCCGGATCCGGTGGAAGCCGCTCGGCAGGACATGCAGCAGGAAGCGGCGCATGAACTCCTGCGAACTCAGCGTCATCGCCTTGTGACGCGTCTTCCCCTTGGCCCGATAGTCCTTCCACCTGAAGGTGACGCCGCGCTCGTCCATCGCCAGCAGCCGGCTGTTGGAGATGGCCACGCGGTGCGTGTAGCGCGACAGGTAGGCCAGCACCGCCTGCGGTCCCGCGAAGGGCCGCTTGGCATAGACCACCCACTCGCACTTGCGCAGCGGCGCGAGCCAGGCCTTGAAGGCCGCAGGCTCGGCCAGCGTTGCGTGTTCGCCGAAGAACCTGAGCTTGCCGCCGTCGTGCAGCCGCTGCAGTTCCTCCAGGAAGCGTCGCCTGAACAGCCGCGACAGTACGCGTACTGGCAGAAAGAAGCCGGGCCGGCAGGCGATCCAGCGCGTGCCGTTAGGCGCCAGCCCACCGCCCGGCACGATGCCGTGCACGTGCGGGTGGTGAGTCAGTGCCGAACCCCACGTGTGCAACACCAGCGTGGCGCCGATGCCAGCACCCAGGTGCTTGGGATCGGCCGCGATGCGCAGTAACGTCTCGGCGGCGATGTCGAACAGCAAGCCGTAGAGCGCCGCCTTGTTCTGGTACGCGAGATCGGCGATCGGCGCCGGCAGCGTGAAGACCACGTGGTAATACTCCACCGGCAGCAGATCGGCCTGGCGCGCATCCAGCCAGCGCTTGGCCGCACGGCTCTGGCACTTCGGGCAGTGCCGGTTGCGACACGAGTTGTACGAGACCTGGTCCAGGCCACACCTGTCACAGCGCAGCACGTGACCGCCCAGCGCCGCCGTACGGCACTGGGTGATAGCCGACATCACCTTGAGCTGAGCCAAGCTCAAGTGACCGCGCTGTGCATCACGCCAAGCGGGTCCGTGGGCACGGAAGATGTCGGCGACCTCCAGGGCAGGCCGCCCTTGCACCGCCACCTCGGCGGCCTACTCAGGCCGAGGCTTGTCCGACGTGTGGTCCAGCGGACTGATCACGCTGCGCAGCAAGTCGGTGGCCACCGCCGCATACAGGGCGGTGGTCTCCAGCCGCTTGTGGCCCAGCAGCACCTGGATGACGCGGATGTCGACCTTCTGCTCCAGCAGGTGAGTGGCGAAGCTGTGGCGCAGCACATGCGGCGTCACCCGCTTGTCCAGACCGGCCGTGGCTGCAGCCAGGTGGACGGCACGATTGAGTTGCCGCGCCGTCACATGATCGGTCGGATCCATGCCGGGGAACAGCCAGCCGTCGGGCAGGATCTTGCCCTGGGCATGGCCCAGCCGCCACCAGGCCCGCAGCCGTTCCAGCAGCACCGGACTGAGCATGGCGTAGCGATCCTTGCGGCCCTTGCCTTGTTCCACGCGCAAGGTCATGCGCTGGCCGTCGATGTCGCTGACCTTCAGCGACACGACCTCGCTGACCCGCAGCCCGGCGCCGTAGGCCACCGACATCGCCGCTTGGTGCTTGAGGTTCGGCGCCGCTGCGATCAGCCGGCCTACCTCCTCTGGACTGAGGATCACGGGCAGCTTGCGCGGCACACGCACGTGCTGCATCTTGGTCATCACCTCAGGCTGGCCGAGCGTGATATCGAAGAAGAACTTCAGCCCCGTGATGGTGGCGTTGATCGTCACCGGACCGGTGCCGGCGTCCACCAGATGCAGTTGAAAGCGCCGGAGATCTTCAGTGGTGGCGGTGTCGGGCGATCGGCCCAGGAATGCAGCCAGCTTGCGAACGGCACGGATGTAGCCGTCCTGCGTGTGCTCGGCAAACTGGCGCATGCGCATGTCGTCGAGCATGCGGTGGCGCAGCGGCGTGCCTGGGCGAGTGGTGGTCTCCATGGTGGGCTCCTGTCGATGAACGAGGCGGATTGCCTCGATCACCAACATCGCAGAGCCTCGGCTTCAACGCACCACCGCCGGCCTGGCCGGAGCGCCTACCGCGAGAGCGGTTTAGTCCCCCGCTGCCTTGCAGGCATTGCTGTTCGCTTCGCGGGGCCGAACGTTGGCAGACAGTCCGCCAGGGTCGGTCGACTTGCGTGGCAGATGCGCGATCGAGTCGGCGCACGCCACGGTTGTTCCGTGGGAAGGCTGCCGAGCTAAGGCCGACGAGCCCGTCCTGACAGCCATGCTTGTCGAGGGTTGACGGGGTCTCCGCTCTCTTCGGAGCGCTGCCCCGAGGGCGCTGGCCACAGCCCCGCAGCGTGGGCGCTGTGCACTCACGGGGGCGGTAGCCGCTCAAGCAGGGGCGTCTCGCACCTGGTCGCCCTGTCGTTGCACTTTGGTTGCCCAGCCGCGAGACCCCCCTTCGGCGCTCGCCTTGTCCCCCAAGAGAGCGCCCAGCGCTACGCGCTCGGCTTCGGCCTGCGCTTCACTTGGTGAGGTGCGCCGCGGTGCGGCGGGTGATCGCTCACCTGGAGGGTTCGCGCGTGTCGTTGGCGGTGCGGGAAGACGGTCTGTGCGCTCGAAGGCTCGGGGTGGTTGAGCTGCTCGTCGGGGTGCCTCTTTCCGACGCATAGCGCCTGCCATCATGCCTTAAGGGTGAAGGCTGCGCCCACGTCCTCACCCGTTCTCTGCGATTCGCTCCGAGCTGCGGCTTGCGGGCGTGCCCTCGTGTCCTGCCTGGCTGTCGCTGGTCATGCGTCGAGGCGAAACCGACGGGCAGATTTTCTTCAACCACCACAACGAGGGCATCGACATGAGCGAACAGAACACCCACACCATCAACGACACCGTTGATCCGCAGTCCTCGGCCCCGAGGCTGGCCAACAGGCAGGGGTGGAGGAACCCAGCTACGGAATGACGGCGATGTACTCACCCGACGACAACAAGCTGCGCATCACCAGCGCGATCCGGTTGGACCGGGCGACCTATGACCGCGTGAAGGATGCCGGGTTTCGTTGGGCGCCAAAGCTGGAGCAATTCATCGCGCCGATGTGGACCCCCTTCGCGTGCTGACCTGTGCGTCGAACTCGCCGGCGAGATCGGCGACGAGGACGGCTCATTAATCGACCGGGCGGACGCTCGCGCCGAGCGGTTCGAGGGCTACCAGGAGAGCAGGGCCGACGAAGCCGAGTGCGCTTCTGAGCATGTGCGCCGCATCGCAGACGGCATCCCGTTCGGTCAGCCCATCCTTGTCGGCCATCACTCCGAGCGCCACGCACGCAAAGACGCCGGGCGCATCACGAACGGCATGCGCAAAGCCGTGAAGGCGTTCGAGACGGCCGAGTATTGGAAGCGCCGCGCTGCCGCTGCGATCCGTCATGCCAAGTACAAGGAACGTGCCGACGTGCGCGCGCGCCGCATCAAGACCATCGAGGCCGACAAGCGCAAGCAGGAACGGGTCATTGCCGAGGCGCAAACCCACCTCGAGGCCTGGCAGCGCGAAGGCCTCACGATGGAGCAGGCTTTGCGCGTTGCGAATTTCTCGCACATGTCGCGATGCTTCACGCTGGCCGAGTTTCCGCGCGATCCGCCAGCTTCGCAGTACGAGGGACAGATGGGCCTGTGGTCGGCCTTGTCCGATGGCGTGATCACCGTGGAGCAGGCGCAATCCATCTGCCTGCGCAACTACCCCGCGACGATCCAATGGGCACAGCGCTGGGTGGACCACTACGAAAACCGCCTTTCCTACGAGCGCGCCATGCTGGCCGATGCCGGCGGCACGGTGGCCGACCAGACTGGGCCGCAAAAGGGCGGGGCCGTGCGGTGCTGGCTCGCGCGGGGTTCGTGGGTCTACATCCAGAAGGTGAACAAGGTCAGCGTGTCCGTGCTCGACAACTGGGGCAATGGCGGGAAGAACTTCAGCCGAACGGTGGAGTTCGACAAGCTCAAGGCGATCATGTCGGCCGACCAGGTGGCTCAGGCGCGCACCGATGGGCTGCTGGTGGAGCTGCAAGACAAGACCGGTTTCATGCTGCGTGCTGCGCCCACGGACGAGGCCAAGGAAGAGACCACGGACGAACGCAATGCCCGCTTGCAGGCCGAGCACATGGCGGCGTTCCGCGGCGCGGAGTGCGGACATCGAGGCGATGCGTGCCACCTTGAAGGCCGGCGTGCAGGTGGTCAGCGCGCCGCAGCTTTTCCCGACGCCGCCCGGGCTGGCCGCGCGCATGGTGGAGCTGGCTGGCATCGAGCGAGGGATGCGCGTTCTCGAGCCCAGCGCGGGCACCGGGCGGCTTCTCGCTGCCATTCGAGAGGCGACCGGTGGCGGGCGCGGTACGCACCGCGATTGAGATCAGCGCACGAATGTGCGACGTGCTGCGGGTTCGAGAGGAAGGGGCGGACACGCGGAATTGCGACTTTCTGGAGTGCAGCGCCGACCAGCTCGGCGGACTGTTCGACCGGGTTGTGATGAACCCGCCCCTTCGGCGCCGGCGCCGACATCAAGCACATCACCCACGCGCTGACGATGCTCAGGCCGGGCGGCCGGCTGGTGGCTTTGTGCGCGAACGGGCCACGCCAGGACGCCGCGCTTCGCCCGCTCGTCGATGCAAGCGGGGGCGATTGAGAAGACTTGCCCGCGCATTCGTTCAAGGCCGAAGGCACGGGGGTTTCGGTGGCCCTCATCACGCTGCATGCCTGACAGCACGCCCGATGCACGCGCCAGCGTTGGGGCGCGGCATCGGGCGGGCCGCTCTCTTCGGGGCAGGGCCCCGAGGGCGCGGGCCACAACCCCGCAGCGCTGGGGCGCTGTCCCGAAGGCATTTGGCAGGGGTGCCGGCGTGGGCCTTCGGGCATCATTCAGGCTCAAAGGCAAAGGCTCGACGACACTGGAACCCATTCATCGCAACAAGTACCCCGAACCTGATCGCGCGCAGGTTCAGGAGGACGCGATTGGATCAGCTCAGTCGAGGACTGAAGTACATCTGGCGATGTACGTGGCTGATGCCCGTTCGTTCGGTGGCCGGTACATTGCGGCCGATCTGTTCAAGGAGACCTTCGCGGCCTACGCGGAGTCGAGAGAGTCGCGCAACCGCTACAACGCGCCGGTGCACAACTCGGCGGCGGTGTTGTCGGCCGAACAGTTTCGGCGGGTGCTTCGACAGGCGGACGAGCCGGCGCGCGACACGGTCGTGTTGCTCACCGGGATTCCCGGCGCAGGCAAGACCTCGTCGGTGTTGACCGGTGGGGGCCTGTCGCCGGACACCAAGGCCGTGTTCGAGGGCCAGTTGGTCAAGCCGGAAACGACGATCCCGAAAGTGCAGCAGGTGCTCGATGCCGGCCTGCGGCCGGTCATCATCGCGGTGCACGCGACGCCCGAATCCGCCCTGCGGAACACGCTCAAGCGGTTTGGGGAGGAAGGGCGGGGCGCCAGCATCAAGACCATGGCCGACATTCAGGGCGGTCTGGCCGAGGGCTTGCGGGCCGTCCATGGGCAATTTGGTGATGCGGTCGAGCTTCGCGTGTACGACTACCGGGACCGAAACAACCCACGGGAACTCAAAGGGTGGGAAAATGTCGATGTACTTGAATCGGAGGGCAATCGTGAGAGCATTGCACAACGTCTTGGAGACGAACTTGAGCGAGGTCGAGCAGCCGGCGAAGTCGGAGACGCCGGCTATCGCCAAGCCTCAGGACAAGCTCCCCTCCCGGCCGCTCGACCAGTGGTCCAAGAGCGTGATGGGCAACATGAAGCGCATGGCGACCGACGAGGACTACCGGAAGTCGATCGCGCAGAGGCTTTCCTGAGCTTGCCGCGCCTGCAGGCCTTGCGCCTGCACCCCGAGCTGGGGCCGGCCTTCGCCATCGTTGACGCTGCGAAGCTTCAACTCGAACAGCGCGGCGTGGCACCCGACAAGCAAGGTGTCGTGCTCGACAAGGTTCGGGCCGAGGTGGCCGAACAGATTTCCCGGCGCGGTGTTCAGAGCATGGTTGCCCGTCGGACTGGTCCCCAGCTAGATACCGAGCGCTGATCGATAGCGCTTTCCAACGAGCCAGATTGCGGGTGATCGCGCCGGTCACGGCATTGCTGAGCTTGTGCATGTTTGCACCGGACGTTCGGCCGGTATCGGTCGCTCGGACGCACTTTGTGTGCAGCAGGAAAGCGAACTAGTACATTGACACGCAAGTAACGGAACATGAATACACTCTCTCCATCGCCACTCGATGCACGGAGGTGTTGTCATGCGCCAGACGGAATTGCACCTG
>Ga0209583_10000200_pt1 | contig 19259 bp, 19 predicted proteins | sample Str014_FD_187201 | JGI IMG/M metagenome (GOLD analysis project Ga0209583, IMG submission 187201) | Freshwater sediment microbial communities in response to fracking from Pennsylvania, USA - Straight Creek_MetaG_SC_2014 (SPAdes) (version 2) | ecosystem: Environmental > Aquatic > Freshwater >... | reverse complement strand
TTGTTGCGCGACTGCACCTGCCACCAGACGCTGGTGCCGTCGTGCAGCAGGCGCCATTGGCGCAGCGGGTCGCCCGTTTCCGGTGGCTCGATCTTGACGACCTCGGCGCCGAAATCGGCCAAGGTCTTCGCCGCGAACGGGCCGGCGATCAACTGGCCGAGCTCGACGACCTTCAGGCCCGCGAGCGGCCCACCGGGTGCAACAGCAGCTTGAGCGTTCATCGGCGCGATGGTAGTGTCACGCGAGCCCGGGAGCCACCATGCGCCATGCCTCGTTGATCGGAGTGCTGATGATCGCCACCACCGTGCAGGCCGCCGAGCGCGCGATCGACAAGGAAGTGATCGTGCCCGCGCCGCTTGCGCAGGTCTGGGCAGACTGGACGACGAAGGCCGGCATCGAATCCTTCTTCGCGCCCGAGGCCGAGATCGAGCCGCGCGTCGGCGGCGCGTTCCACATCCACATGAACCCCTACGCCGAACCCGGCATGAAGGGCGCCGACGACATGCGCTTCATGGCGCTGCAGCCGATGAAGATGCTGAGCTTCGACTGGAACGCGCCGCCCTCGCTGCCCGAGGCGCGGCAGCAGCGCACCTTCGTGGTCGTGCGGCTGTTCGATCTCGACGGCAAGAGCACGCGCGTCACGCTGCACCAGGTGGGCTGGGGCGACGGCGGCGAATGGGACAAGACCTTCGCCTACTTCGACAAGGCCTGGGGCTTCGTGCTCGGCAACCTCAAGACGCGCCACGAGAGCGGGCCGATCGACTGGACCGAGTGGCGCGCGCGGCTGCAAGCGCCGCCGAAGTGACTTAGGCCGCGCGCTGCTCCAGCAGGTAGTTCGCGCCGTCGTACTGGCCGAGGGTGTCGGTCAGGTAGGGCAGCACCTTCAGCAGTTCGTCGTGCAGCGTGAACGGCGGGTTGATCACGAACATGCCGCTGCCCGCGAGGCCGAACCCCTGCTGATCCGGTTGCTGCACCGTGAGCCGTGCGTGCAGCCAGCCTTTGGGCGCGATGCCTTCGAGCCGCTTCGGCAACTGCGCCGCTTCGAGCTTGCTGACCTGCGGGTACCAGACCACGTAGACCCCCTCGGCGAAACGCGAGATGGCTTCGCGCAGCGAGGTGATGACACGGCCGTAGTCCTTGTGGCCTTCGTAGCTCGGGTCCATCAACACGACCGCGCGGCGCGACGACGGCGGCACCTGGCCCTTCAGCCCGTCGAAGCCGTCGGTGTCGAAGACCTCCGCACCGGAGACCGAGCCGATGTACGACTGCAGGATGCGGTGGTCGGTCGGGTGCAGCTCGAACAGGCGCAACTGGTCTTGCGCGCGCAGCAGCATCTGCGCGAAGGCCGGTGAGCCGGGGTACTGCTCGAGCATGCCGTCGGGGTTGAAGTCGCGCACGCGCTGCACGTAGTCGGCCACGGCCGGCGGCAGGTCGTCGCGGTCCCAGAGCCGCAGGATGCCCTGTTCGAACTCGCCCTTCTTCTGCGCGAAGCGGCCTTCGAGCGAATAGCCGCCGGCGCCGGCGTGCGTGTCGACCAACCGGTACGGCTTGTCCTTCTGGTTCATGTAGCGCAGCACGAGCGTGAGCACGGTGTGCTTGAGCACGTCGGCGTGGTTGCCGGCGTGAAAGGCGTGTCGGTAGGCGAGCATGGCGCTAGTGTCGTCGCAATCCGGTCGCTTACCCGATTTCGGCTCGTGCTGCGTGCCGTCCTGTTATTCGGCGCGGCCGTAGCATCGGCGCCATTCCCTTCCACATGAGCAAATCCATGACCACGCTGTTCGACCCGATCCACTTCGGCGACGTCAAAGCCGCCAACCGCGTCGTGATGGCGCCGCTGACCCGCGACCGCGCCGGCCCGAACCAGGTGCCGACCGACATGATGGTCACCTACTACGCGCAACGCGCCGGCGCCGGCCTGATAGTCACCGAGGGCACGCAGATCAGCGCCGAGGGCCAGGGGTATCTCGACACGCCCGGCATCTACAGCGCCGAGCAGGTCGCCGGCTGGAAGAAGATCACCGACGCGGTCCACGCGAAGGGCGGCAAGATCGTCGTGCAGTTGTGGCACGTCGGGCGCATTTCGCACCTCTCGCTTCTGCCGCCGGGCACGCTGCCTGTGTCGAGCACCGCGAAGCGCGCGGGCGGCAAGACCTTCACGGCGAAGGGCTTCGAGGACGTGTCGGAACCGCGTGCGCTGCGCACCGATGAAGTCCCGCGCCTGGTCGAGGATTACCGCGTCGCCGCGCGCAACGCGATCAAAGCCGGCTTCGACGGTGTCGAGGTGCACGGCGCGAACGGCTACCTGCTGGAGCAGTTCATGCGCGACAGCATCAACGACCGCACCGATGCCTACGGCGGCTCGCAGGAGAACCGTGCGCGCCTGGTCGTCGAGGTGATGACCGCGATCGCCGACGAGATCGGCGCCGGTCGCACCGGCATTCGCCTGTCGCCGGTCACGCCGGCCAACGATGCCAAGCCCGACAGCGATCCGCAGGCCATGTACGGCCTCGTCGTCGAGAGGCTCGCGCCGCTGAAGCTGGCGTTCATCCACGTCGTCGAAGGCGCGACCGGCGGCCCGCGCGACATCGCGCCGTTCGACTTCGCCGCGCTGCGGGCCCGCTTCAAGCAGGGCAACCCGCAAGGCGCGTGGATCGTCAACAACGGCTACACGCGCGCGATGGCGATCGACGCGGTGGCGAGCGGCGCGGCCGACATGGTCGCCTTCGGCAAGCACTTCATCAGCAACCCCGATCTCGTCGAACGACTGCGCGCCGATGCGCCGCTGGCGCAGCCGGTGCGCGAGACGCTGTACGGCGGCGGCGCCGAGGGCTACACCGACTACCCGGCGATGGAAACGGCGCCGGCCTGATCAGGCGGGGATGCGCAACACCTGGCCCGGATAGATCTTGTCCGGGCTCGTCAGCATCGGCTTGTTCGCCTCGAAGATCTTCGGGTACTCGTTCGCGTTGCCATACTGCGTCTTGGAGATCGCAGAGAGCGTGTCGCCACGCACGACCGTGTACCAGCGCGATTCGTCTGCCGGCTCGGCCACCGACATGCCGTCGTCGACCTGACTCACGCCGTGCACGTTGCCGCAGCACAGCAGCACCTTCTCCTTGGTCGCCTGGTCGGGTGCTTCGCCACCCACCGTCACGATGCCGCTGGCGCCGTCGAAGTTCACCGTGAGGCCGTCGACCTTCAGGTTCTGGGTGCCGATGTAGGCGACGATCGCATCGGCGGCGGTCTTGTTGGCGGCGTCTACATCGACCGCCTCGGTGGTCGCGGCCGGCTTGCTGCCGAAGAGCTTTTCGCCGGCTTCCTTGATGAAACTGATCAGACTCATGGTGATTCTCCCTGGGGGTTGTCGAACGTTCGGTGCCGGGTCGAGAGCCCTGCGCCGAGGCAGATCCGCAATGTAGCGAGCGCCGTTGACAACGCGGCGCCACATTCGTCCGCGTTTGTAACGGGCACCATGAAGACGGCGATCAACGTCGGCCCGGTGCGACACGCGCGCGGAACAGTTCCGCAATGCCGACCTCGCGCGGGCCGGGGATCAGCTCGAAGCCTTCACCAGCGCGCAGCGAGCCCGGCTGCCGCACCGCGAGGTAGAAACCGCACCAGCCGTTTGCCGACATCAATTTCGAAGCCTGCTTGAAGCCCATCGCCGCGTTGAACTTGAAGCAGGGAAACCGCGGCTCGCTGACCGCGAGTTCGCAATCGGCGAAACGCAGCACGTCACCGATCCACACCTGGCTCTCGAGCAGGCCGGCGAGCGTGAGGTTCTCGCCCAACGCGCCCGGCGGCAGTTCGGCGCCCCACGCAGCGGCCTTCGCCTGGGCGCGCACCGTCTGCCAGAACGGGTAGTGCTCGCTCGGGTAGGCGTAGACCGCTTTGCCCGGGCCACCGTGAACGCTGAGATCGGCCTGCTCGTCGCCGGCGAGGCCGAGCGGGCCGACCTGGAGCGGGCCGTCGCTCGGCCGTTTGACGATGCCTGTCATCACCTCCCGGCCGTCGATCAGCAGCGGCTTTGCGAGCGAGACATTCAGGCTGACAAGGATGTGAGGCATCGGCTTCGATCAGGGGACAAGGTAGGCGCGCTGCGCGGCGACGACACGCCGCCCCTTGGCACCGGCGATCCACGCGACGAAGAGCTTGCCTGCCGGGTGGTTGAGGCGGAACGCACGCATCACGTGCACCGCTTCGCGCAGCGCCGGGTCGCCTTCGACCAGCACCGCGAGCGGCGCGCCGCCCCGCATCGCCCATGCGCCACGCTCGACCAGGGCGTACGCGGAACCTTCGCGCGCCTGGCTGATCGGCGAGCGCTTCGCGTCGGCGCTCAGGTACCAGGGTGGCGTCGGGCCGAGTTGCGCCGAGCGCCAGAGCGTCTGCTCCATCACGTGGGTGCCTGAGCCGTCGCCTGCCGACATGAACGTGATCGCGCCCGGCATCGCCAGGGCCGCACTGCGGATTCGGACCAGCGCCTCGGCGGCACTTCTCATGCCGGCAATCGCAGCCGGGTCCTTCGCCTTGCCGCGCGGTGCCGGGCCGACGAGCACGAACTCGCCGCGCGCGATGGCGTGCCGGTCGTGCGCCAGGCCTTCCTTGTGCAAGCGCGCTTCTGCTTCGGGGGCATTGGTCAGCGCCGCGTCGAACTCGCCGCGGTCCAATCCTTCCAGCAGCGGCAGCGCCGGCGCACCGACCAGCTTGATCGCGATGCCGGTGTCTCGCCCGAAACCGCGCTGCAGCGCCTGGGCAAGGCCAGAATCGACCAGCGCGGTATCGACGCCCAGCCGCATCGGATCGACCAGCGAACGGCGCTGCTGTGGGAACGCAGCCCGCGCGGGCAACAGTGCAGCAGCTGACAGCAGATGGCGGCGCGAGATCACCGGCCGATTATTGCCGCCGGGACAAGCGCGGCGGCCAAACATCGCCCGCACGCAAGCCGCCAAATATGCACGCATGAACCCATACCGAACCTGCATATCCCCCCGATTTCTGGTGGTTACCGGCCTATTACACTGGGTCGACAATCGATCCGAGGAACTGTGCAGTGGCGGGCCGATCCCATCCGGTCGACCGCCTGAAACCGGCCCGTAACCACCCGTTGCGAGCATCAACGCCCAGCGGCATTGGGCAAGTCCGCCGACCGTGCACCACGCACGATTCGACGGGTTTGCCCAATCCCGCTTTTTTTGACTTCAATGATTGGATCCGCCATGAATCGTCCCGTGATGGAAGGTGTGCGCCTGAACGTACCCGCCGGCGTTCGCCACGCCAAGCTGATCGCCTGGGTTGCCGAGATGGCGGCCCTGACCGAAGCGGCCGACGTCTACTGGTGCGACGGCAGCACCGCCGAATACGATCGCCTGTGCGGCCAGCTCGTCGCCGCCGGTACCTTCAAGAAACTGAACCCCGAACTGCGCCCGAACAGCTACCTCGCCTGCAGCAGCCCGAGCGACGTGGCGCGCGTCGAAGACCGCACCTTCATCTGCTCGTCGAAAAAGGACGATGCCGGCCCGACCAACAACTGGATGGCGCCCGCCGAGATGCGCGAACTGCTGCAGACCGGCGAGAAGGCGCTGTTCCGCGGCGCCATGAAGGGCCGCACGATGTACGTCGTGCCGTTCTCGATGGGCCCGCTCGGTTCGCCGATCGCCCACATCGGCGTCGAGCTCTCCGACAGCCCGTATGTCGCCGTCAACATGAAGGTGATGACGCGGATGGGCGCCAAGGTGCTCGACGTGCTGGGCGCCGATGGCCACTTCGTGCCGTGCATGCACACGGTCGGCGCGCCGCTCGAAGCGGGGCAAAAAGACGTTTCCTGGCCCTGCAACACGACCAAGTACATCGTCCACTACCCCGAAACGCAGGAAATCTGGAGCTACGGCTCGGGCTACGGTGGCAATGCGCTGCTCGGCAAGAAGTGCTTCGCGTTGCGCATAGCCAGCACGATGGGTCGAGAGCAGGGCTGGCTCGCCGAGCACATGTTGATCCTGGGTGTGACCTCGCCCGAGGGCCAGAAGCACCACGTGGCGGCGGCTTTCCCGAGCGCCTGCGGCAAGACCAATTTCGCGATGCTGATCCCGCCGGCCGAACTCGGCGACTGGAAGGTCACGACGATCGGTGACGACATCGCCTGGATCAAGCCCGCCGCCGACGGCAGGCTCTACGCGATCAACCCCGAGGCGGGCTACTTCGGCGTGGCTCCGGGCACCAACGACAAGACCAACTTCAACTGCATGGCCAGCCTGAAGCGCGACGTGATCTTCACCAACGTGGCGCTGACCGACGACGGCGATGTCTGGTGGGAAGGCATGACCGATGCGCCACCGGCGCACCTGATCGACTGGCAAGGCAACGATTGGACGCCGGCGATCGCGAAGGAAACCGGCGCCAAGGCGGCCCACCCGAACGCCCGCTTCACGGTGCCCGCCACCAACAACCCGGCACTCGACCCTGAATGGGACAACCCCGCCGGCGTGCCGATCGATGCGTTCATCTTCGGCGGCCGCCGCTCGACCACGGTGCCGCTGGTCACCGAAGCGCGCAACTGGCTCGAAGGCGTCTACATGGCCGCGACGATGGGCTCGGAGACCACCGCCGCCGCCGCCGGCCAGCAGGGCGTGGTGCGCCGCGACCCGTTCGCGATGCTGCCCTTCATGGGCTACAACATGAGCGACTACTTCCAGCACTGGCTCGACCTGGGCAAGAAGCTCGAGGCCTCGGGCGCCGCGCTGCCGAAGATCTATTGCGTCAACTGGTTCCGCAAGGGAGCCGACGGCAAGTTCGTCTGGCCGGGCTACGGCGAGAACATGCGCGTGCTGCAGTGGATGATCGGTCGCGTCGACGGAACCGCGCGGGGCACCGAGAGCGCCATCGGCACGACGCCGCGTTATGGCGACCTGGACTGGAACGGCCTGGACTTCACGCCAGCGCAATTCGACCAGGTCACCAGCATCGACCCCGGCGCGTGGAAAACCGAACTCGCCCTGCACGACGAGTTGTTCCAGCAGCTGGCGTACCACTTGCCGGTCGAGATGACGGCGACCAAAGAGGTGCTGGAGAAGCGGCTCGCCGCCTGATCGGCTGTTTGCAGGTGGGGTACCCGCCTGCCGTCAAAGCAGGCCGAGTTGCCGCGCCTCGTACACCGCTTCGGTCTTGTTGTGGGCATCGAGCTTTTCGTACAGGTGGCGGGCGTGGGTGCGCACGGTCGAGACCGACACGCCCAGGTGTCGCGCCGATTCGGTATAGGTGAAACCGCGGGCGACCAGGTTCAGCACCTCGGCCTCGCGCACCGTCAGGCAGGGCGGTGAATCAGGCTGCGTACCCGGCGGCGGCGCTGAAGGCTGCGGTCGCCCCGATCGCGTTTCGCCGCGGATCGCCACGCAGATTTCTCTGGCGCAAAGCCAGTGCGGCAGCAGCGCCTGGAGGAGGATGCCGTCATCCGTGTTGAACGGGCGCTCTCGCGGGCTACGGTAGGCCGTCATCCAAGACAAGGCGCCGGTCGACCCGGCATCGACCCGTCCGCCGCCGAGCAACATCAGATGGCCGACGTCGTTGGCCAGCAGATAGTCGCGCACGGGCTGGACGTGCGGCGTCACGTAGTTGCGCGCCACGTCGATCACCTGCACGCGGCAGGGCGCACGCAGGAAGGTCTCGGTGACGGGGTCGTGTTCGGCCACCGTCGCGTAGTCACTCAACAGTTGCGGCGGGCGGTCGAACAGGCTGGCGTGTTCGATGTGCAGCGGGCCGGCGTTCGCCTGCCGTTTGCCCTGGCCCCATACCGCCCCGTCGAAGCCGATCAATCGGCCCAGTTGGCGTGAGGCCGCGAGCTCGAATTGCAGCAGGGGCGCCGTGCGGGCGCTTTCGTAGAGCGTGAGCAACGCGGCCGGCAGGGCCCGGTCGATGGCGGCGTGCATGCCGAGGCTTGGAAGCGCGGTCGCCTTCAGTGAGTCCACTCGGTTCACGGCATCTCCCCTCAAGCACCGAAGATGGCAAGGCGCCGAGCGATATCAACGTGCTTGTGTCCTTGTCATTATTCCCCAGCCGGTGAAATCTTTGCCCGCCGATGCGTGGGCCCGCCCATGAAAAAGGCCGGCGGAGCGCCGGCCTTTTTCATGTCTGCGACACGCTCTCAAAGCCAGCGGCGGCTTTCAAGCATCAACTGGCCCCGCGCCTTGTCGGCGCGCTCGCCCCAGGCTCGACCCAACCAGATCGTCAACCGAACCAGTGCACTGATCGGGCCGTTGGCCTCATGGTCGATCGCGGGCATGGCCGCGCGCGGCACGAGCGGCGACCGATCGGGCACGTCACTCCGCATACAGCCCTTCGTGGCGTGCGGCGGCGGCGTACAGGTCGGCGGCGAAACCCGGGTCGGTCTTCGAATACGTGTGAGCGAGGTTGCGAACCTTCTGGGCTTCGAGCGAAGCAGATTCGGTCGCGGTGCGTGCGGCCGGCGCGGCGAACAGGCCGGCCAGCAGCGAGACCGCGTGCTGGGCGAAACGGCTGCGTTGAACTTGGGCGTGGAGGGTGGCGGTGGTCATGGTGTGTTCCTTGCGTGTGGGGTGTCGATGGGCAGGATCAGCCCATCAGGGTTGCGCGGCTCGATGCGCGAAGTTCCTTGGCCAGGTCAGGCTGAAGCGCCTCGCACCGGTCGGCGAACTCCATCAGGTGGCGATGGGCGCGACCGCGGCCGGCGGCCTCGAAGGCTCTCCAGACGGCCTTGCCGGCCCGAACCAACCCGAGGCGCAAACCTGCGCCAGCCGTTGCGGATGTGTCGCCAGAGGGCGCCAGCGGCAACGATGTGACAGCGGTGTTCATGCGATAAGTCCTTTCAGTGCCAGGGCCGTGACGGTCCTGATGCCTGGATATTGGGGTAAACCCGCATAATCCGCCAATCAATCTTGTGAATCGCCGTTATCACCGCGGCGTATGACGATGGCCACCGCCCTGAACTTCCGCACGCTCGACCTGAATCTCCTGCGCGTCTTCGACGTCGTGATGGCCGAGCGCAACCTGACCCGCGCCGCCGAAAGGCTATCGATCACGCAGCCGGCGGTCAGCAACGCATTGAAGCGCCTGAAGGAGTCGGTAGGTGAGGACTTGCTCACAAGAGCATCCACCGGTGTCAAACCGACCCCGCGTGCCGAGGCACTGTGGCCCGAAGTGCGCGCCGCGCTCGGCCACCTGCGCGCGGCGCTGTCGCCCGGAGAGTTCAACCCGCAGACCGATCCGACCAGTTTCCGCATTGCGATGGCCGACGCCACCGCAGCGCTGTTCATGCCGCCGCTGGTGTCGCAGATCGAGCAGAGCGCGGCACTCACCAACCTGCGCGTGCTGCCTCTGGCGACCCGTGACCCGAGCGAGATGCTGGAGCGCGGAGATGCCGATCTCGCGATCGGCTACTTCCCCGAGACCCTCTCTGCGCTCACCAGCCAGGGCAGCGATTCGCCACTGCGCCACGCGCGCCTGCACGACAGCGAGTACGTCTGCGTGATGCGCGAGGGCCACCCGCTCGCCGAACCCGGCGCGTTGACGCTCGACGCCTATTGCAGCGCCGATCACCTGCTCGTGAATTTTTCCGGCCGCCCGCACGGCCTGTCCGACCAGGCGCTGGCCGCGCTGAACCGCAAACGCCGCATCGTGCTGACGGTGAACCAGTACTTCACCGCCGGCCGCGTCGTCGCGAACAGCAACCTGCTGACGGTGCTGCCGGCCTACTTCGTCGAGGCGACCGGCTACCACGAGCAGGTCGTGACCCGGCCGCTGCCGTTCGATCTGGCCGGATTGCATGTCGCGATGGTCTGGCACCAGCGCAACGACCGCAGCAGCGCCCACCAGTGGCTGCGCGCGCGGCTGCTCGAAGCGGCGGCCCAGCACACCGCGAACGGTTGACGCGGAGCGCTTCTTCCCGCATGCTTGCCGAAGTGGTCTAGACCACTTGGCACAACTGCACCGGAAGCAAAGCGCGATGAACTCCACCACCGACCTCCTGCTCGGCAAAAACGCCCTCGCCGACGCCGCCGTGCGCGGCGCACGCTTCGCCCCTGGCCGCGTCGTGCGTGCGCCGCAAGGCACGACGCTGCACTGCAAGTCCTGGCTCACCGAAGCCGCGTTCCGCATGCTGCAAAACAACCTCGACCCGGACGTGGCGGAGCGCCCGGAAGAACTGGTCGTCTACGGCGGCATCGGCCGCGCCGCGCGCAACTGGGCCTGCTTCGACAAGATCCTCGAGTGCCTGCGCGTGCTGGAAGACGACGAATCGCTGCTGATCCAGTCCGGCAAGCCGGTCGGCGTGTTCAAGACCCACACCGACGCACCGCGCGTGCTGCTGGCGAACTCCAATCTCGTGCCGAAGTGGGCCACCTGGGAACACTTCCACGAGCTCGATCGCCAGGGCCTGTTCATGTACGGCCAGATGACCGCTGGTTCGTGGATCTACATCGGCACGCAAGGCATCGTGCAAGGCACCTACGAGACCTTCGCCGAAGCCGCGCGCCAGCACTACGGTGGCAGCCTGGCCGGCAAATGGATCCTCACCGCCGGCCTCGGCGGCATGGGCGGCGCACAGCCGCTGGCCGCGACCTTCGCCGGGGCAGTCTCGCTGAACATCGAGTGCCAGCAGGCCAGCATCGATTTCCGTCTGCGCACCCGCTATGTCGACGAGCAGGCGACAGACCTCGACGACGCGCTCGCCCGCATCGCGAAGTACACCGCCGAGAACAAGGCCGTGTCGATCGCGCTGCTCGGCAACGCGGCGCGCATCGTGCCGGCGCTGGCCGAGCACTTCAAGAACGGCGCAGCCAATCGCCCCGCCCTGGTGACCGACCAGACCTCGGCGCACGACCTGATCCACGGTTATCTGCCGGCCGGTTGGTCGGTCGAACAGTGGCAGGCGGCGCAGGCCGATTCATCACGCCACACCGAGCTGAAGGCCGCGGCCGCGAAGAGCTGCGCGGAGCACGTCAAGGCGATGCTGCTCTTCCAGGCGATGGGCGTGCCCACCGTCGACTACGGCAACAACATCCGCCAGGTCGCGTTCGACGAAGGGGTTGCGAACGCGTTCGACTTCCCCGGTTTCGTGCCGGCCTACATCCGACCGCTGTTCTGCGAAGGCAAGGGGCCGTTCCGGTGGGTCGCGTTGTCGGGCGACCCGGAAGACATCCGCAAGACCGACGCGAAGATCAAGGAACTGTTCCCGCACAACACCCACGTGCACCGCTGGATCGACATGGCCGGCGAGCGCATCGCGTTCCAGGGCCTGCCCTCGCGCATCTGCTGGCTGGCGCTCGGGGAGCGGCACTTGGCGGGCCTCGCATTCAACGAGATGGTGCGCACCGGCGAACTGAAAGCGCCGATCGTGATCGGCCGCGACCACCTCGACACCGGCTCGGTCGCGAGCCCGAACCGCGAAACCGAATCGATGATGGACGGCACCGATGCCGTGTCCGATTGGCCGCTGCTGAACGCCATGCTGAACTGCGCCGGCGGCGCGACCTGGGTGTCGATCCACCACGGCGGCGGCGTCGGCATGGGCTACTCGCAGCATGCCGGCATGGTGATCGTCGCCGACGGCAGCGAGGCGGCCGCGAAGCGCCTCGCACGTGTGCTCGTCAACGACAGCGGCTCGGGCGTGATGCGCCATGCCGATGCCGGCTACGACCTGGCGGTGAAGACGGCGCGCGAGCAGCAGCTGAACCTGCCGATGCTGGCGAAGTGAGCGCCGAGCGGATCGACCTGCTGGCGATCACGCCGCAGGCCTGGAAGAACGGCACGGGGCTGACGCGCGAGATCGCGTTCGGCGGCGCGCGTTCGGCCGGTTTCGACTGGCGCATCAGCCTCGCCGAGGTCGCGCGCGACGCACCGTTCTCGGCCTTCCCCGGCATCGACCGCTGCATCGTATTGCTGCGCGGTGCCGGGATGCGCCTGCGCTCGGGCGATGGCGCGGTCGACCATGCGCTCACCACGCCGCTGACCCCGTTCGCTTTCCCCGGCGATGCCGCGTTGGACGCGACACTCGTCGCCGGACCATGCAGCGACTTCAACGTGATGACTCGCCGCGGCGTGTTCCGCAGCGAGTTGCGCTGCGAACACAGCGCGAGCAGCGTCGAAAGCGGCGACGTGACCTTGCTGCTGTGCGCCAGCGGCACATGGCAGATCGCGGGCGACGACGACTTCACGCTCGCGCCCATGCATGCGCTGCTGTGGCGCACGCCGATCGCGCCCCTGCGCATCCAGCCGCTCGACGGCGCTGGCGCGTTGCTCGTCGTCCGTCTGTGTCACGATCGGCAGCCATGAGCGCGGGCCTCTTGTTTGCCGACCACGCGCTGCTGCCTTCGGGCTGGCAGCGCGACGTGCTGTTGACGTGGGACGGCGCCGGCGCGCTCACCTCGATCACACCGGGCGCGACACCACCCGCCGGTGCCGCACGCGCCAGCGGCCCGCTGTTGCCGGGCATGCCGAACTTGCACTCGCACGCCTTCCAGCGGGCGTTCGCCGGGCTGTCCGAGTACCGAAGTTCCAGGAACGCCGACAGCTTCTGGACCTGGCGCGACCTGATGTACCGCTTCGCGCTGCGCATCGCGCCAGACCAGCTCGAAGCCATCGCCACCCAGCTCTACATCGAGATGCTGCGCGCCGGCTACACCGCCGTCTGCGAGTTCCACTACCTGCACCACGCGCCCGACGGTCAGCGTTACGACGACCCGGCCGAGATGGCGTTGCGCCTCCTCAACGCCGCGCAGCGTGCGGGCATCGGCATCACGCTGTTGCCGGTGCTGTACCAGGATGCCGGCTTCGGTGGCTCGCCGCCGCGCGCCGACCAGCGCCGCTTCATCAACGACAGCGGCGCGCTGCTCGACATCGTGCAGCGCCTGCGCACCCGTGGCGCGCGTGTCGGCCTGGCGCCGCACTCGCTGCGCGCGGTCGGGCCGCAGGCGCTGCGCGAGGTCGTCGCCGGGCTGCACGCGATCGACGCGAGCGCGCCGGTTCACCTCCACATCGCCGAGCAGCAGCAGGAGGTCGACGATTGCCTTGCGTGGTCCGGCCGGCGCCCGGTCGACTGGTTGCTCGCGAACGCGCCGGTCGACGCGCGCTGGTGCCTCGTGCACGCCACGCATTTGAGTGACGCCGAACGCACCGCACTCGCCGCGAGCGGCGCAGTCGTCGGACTGTGCCCGACGACCGAAGCGAACCTCGGCGACGGCGTGTTCCCCGCCGCCGCCTACCTAGGCGCCGGCGGCGCGTGGGGCATCGGCTCCGACAGCCACGCCAGCGTCGACGCCGCCGAAGAGCTGCGCCTGCTCGAATACACGCAGCGCCTCGTGCAGCAACGCCGCAACGTGCTCGTGGGCCCGCTCGCCGACAACGCGCCGCGCCACGTCGCCGATCAACTCTGGCTCGGTGCGGTCGGCGGTGGGGCGCAGGCGAGTGGCCGGCAGATCGCCGGCCTCGCAGCGGGCCAGCAAGCAGACTTCATCGTGCTCGACACCCGCGGCCCGCTCGCGGGCCTCGCGCCTTCGCAGGCGCTCGCGAGCCACGTCTTCGCGAGTCAGGGCCGCAGCAGCGTGCGCGACGTTTTCACCGCCGGCATCCAGCATGTTCGGGATGGCGAACACGCCCTGCAAGGCCTAGCCTGCCAGGGCTTCGTCGCCGCGCGCGGCGAGCTGCTCCGCGAGTTTTGACCACCATGCCAGCATCCGCCATCGACCTGCTGATTCGCAACGTGCGTGTCGTCGCCTGCACCGACGACGACTGCGCCGTCTCGCCGCCCGGCTTCGTTGCGATCGCACAAGGTCGGATCGTCGGCATCGGCCCGATCGCGCACCTGAACCCCCAGGCGTCGGTCCACGCCGAACTCGACGGCGAAGGCGCCTTGCTGACGCCGGGGCTGATCGACTGCCACACCCACCTCGTCTACGCCGGCGACCGTGCGCACGAGTTCGAGATGCGCCTGAAGGGCACGAGCTACGAAGACATCGCGCGCGCCGGTGGCGGCATCGCCTCGACCGTGAGGCACACGCGCGATGCGAACCCGCTCGACCTCCAGGCCCAATCGGCGCGGCGCCTGAAGAGCCTGATGCGCCATGGCGTGACCACGGTCGAGATCAAGTCGGGCTATGGCCTGGCGCAAAGAGCCGAGCTGAAGATGCTGCAGGTGGCGCGCGCACTCGGCCAGCAGTTCCCGGTCGACGTGCGCACCACGCTGCTCGCCGCGCACGCCGTGCCGCAAGAGTTCACCGGGCGCGCCGACGACTATGTCAGCGAGATCGTCGAACACATCCTGCCCGAAGCGGCGCGCCTTCAGCTCGCCGATGCCGTCGATGCCTTCTGCGAAAACATCGCCTTCACGCCCGCGCAGACGCGCCGCGTGTTCGAGGCCGCGCGCGCGCACGGGCTGCCGGTCAAGCTGCACGCCGAGCAGCTCTCGAACCAGGGCGGCGCGGCGCTCGCGGCCGAGTTCGGCGCGTTGTCGGCCGATCACCTGGAACACGTCGACGAAGCCGGCGTGCGCGCGCTGGCCACCGCCGGCACGGTCGCCGTGATGCTGCCCGGCGCGTACTACTTTTTGCGCGACACACAGGCGCCGCCGATCGCGCTGTTCCGCCGGCACGGTGTGCCGATGGCGGTGGCGACCGACTGCAACCCCGGCACCAGCCCCGGCACGCACCTGCCCCTCATGATGAACATGGCCTGCACGCTGTTCCGCATGACGCCCGCCGAGGCGCTGCTCGGTGTCACGCGGCACGCGGCGCGAGCGCTCGGGCTGCTCGATTCACGCGGCACGGTCGAGCTCGGCAAGCAGGCCGACCTGTGCCTGTGGGATGTCGACCATTCGGCCGAGCTGTCTTATGCGATCGGGGGCAGCCCGCTACGGGCGCGCATTCAGCGCGGCGTTCAGCATCCGCTCTAGCAGCGGCTGCACCTTCGTCGCCAGGTCGCGCCGGTAGGCGAACGGCGCGGTCTCGTCCATGTAGGTCGACTGGCACATCTCGAGCTGCAACGCATGGACGCCGCCCTCCGGTCGGCCGTAGTGGCGCGTGATGTGGCCACCCATGAAGCGGCCGTTGCTGACGTGCGTGAATTCGGTCTGCGCGCCCATCTCGGCCTCGACCGCCGCCTGCACCACCGGCGCGCACGCGCGGCCGTTGGCGGTGCCCAGGTTCAGGTCGGGCAACTTGCCGTCGAAGAAGCGCGGCAGCACGGAGGCGATCGAATGCGCTTCCCACAGCACCACACTGCCGTGCAGCGCACGCAGCCGCGCCAGTTCGGCGCGCAGACGGTCGTGGTAAGGCTGCCAGTAGACCGCGCGGCGCTGCTGCGCCTCGGCAGCAGCGGGCGCCTGGCCGGGCAGATACAGCGGCTGCTTGCGGAAGGTGTCCTGCGGCAGCAGGCCGGTCACGTCCTGGCCCGGGTAGAGGCTCTCGTCTTCGGGCGGCCGGTTGAGGTCGATCACGTGGCGGGCGAACCGCGCGGCGATCGTGCTCGCACCCATCGCACGGGCGAACTCGTAGAGCTGCGGCAGGTGCCAGTCGACATCGGCGCGCTGCAGCGCCTCGGGCGTCATGCGTGCGGCCAGCCGTTCCGGGATCTCGGTACCGGCGTGGGGGAACGAGACGAGCAGCGGCGCCGTGCCAGAAGTAAAACTGAACATGGTCTGCAAAGTGGTCTAGACAAGTTGAAGGCCGAGTGTAGACTGCACGGCACGCCGCTTGCATCTAGCCGCGCACCGCCCATCCACCCCTCGGGAGACACGATGATTCTGACGCGCCGCCTCACCCTGATCGCCGCCGCCGCGGCTGCCTTGGCCACCGCCACCGCCCATGCGGAAGACACGAAAGTAGCGATCGCCATCTCGGGCTGGACCGGCTTCGCGCCGCTCACGCTCGCCAAGGAGGCCGGCCTGTTCCAGAAGCAGGGCCTGGACGTGACGATCAAGAAAATCCCGCAGAAAGACCGCCACCTCGCGATCGCCTCGGGCGACGTGCAGTGCGCGGCCACCACCGTCGAGACCTGGGTCGCGTGGAACGCGGCGGGCGTCGCGACCACGCAGATCTTCCAGCTCGACAAGAGCTACGGCGCCGATGGCCTGGTCGTGAAACCCGGCATCGCGAAGATCGCCGACCTGAAGGGCAAGACCGTCGCGGCCTCGGCGCCCGGCACCGCGCCGTACTTCGGCCTCGCGTGGATCCTCAAGAAGAACGGCCTGTCGATCAAGGACGTGAAAGTGCTGACGCTCGAGCCGCAACCCGTCGCGAACGCGATGATCGCCGGCACCACCGACTTCGACGGCGGCATGACCTACGAGCCGTACCTGAGCGCCGTGCGCGCCAAGCCCGAGGCCGGCAAGATCATCGCGACCACGCTCGACTACCCGATGGTGATGGACACCTTCGGCTGCTCGCCGAAGTTCCTGAAAGAGAACCCGAAGGCCGCGAAGGCACTGGCAGACGGCTACTTCGCCGCGCTCGACATGATCAAGTCCGACCCGAAAAAATCCTACGAGATCATGGGCGCCGACGTGAAGCAAAGCGGCGAGGCGTTCGAGAAGTCGGCCGCGTTCCTGCGCTGGCAAGACAAGTCGGCGAACCAGAAGTTCTTCGCCGGCGAGCACGCGGCCTTCACGAAGGAGGCGGCCGACCTGCTGCTCGAGATCGGCACGATCAAGCAGATCCCCGACCTCAAGACGCTGGCCGACACCAGCTTCATCAAGTAGTAGGGCTCCATTGAAGCCGCTGCGTGACATCGCCCCGGCGCGCCGCAACGCGCTGGGGCTGTCGTTCTTCATCCTGTTCTTCGCGGCATGGGGTGTCGCCACGCTGGGCGGCTTCGTGCCCAAGACCTTTCTGGCCGACCCGATCGCGATGGTCAGGTCGGGTTGGGTGTTGCTGACCGAGCAGGGCTTCGCGACCGACATCGGCTTCACGATCTGGCGCGTGCTCGGCGGCTTCGTGATGGCCGCGCTGCTGGCCGTGCCGCTGGGCGTCGCGATGGGCGCGTACAAACCGGTCGAGGCTTTCTTCGAGCCCTTCGTTTCGTTCGCACGCTACCTGCCCGCCTCGGCGTTCATCCCGCTGCTCATACTGTGGGCCGGCATCGGCGAGGCGCAGAAGCTGTCGCTGATCTTCATCGGCTCGTTCTTCCAGCTCGTGCTGATGATCGCGCTGCAGGTCGGCGGCACGCGGCGCGATCTGGTGGAGGCCGCGTACACGCTGGGCGCGAGCGACTTCGGCATCGTCAAGCGCGTGCTGATCCCGGCTGCTGCGCCCCAGATCGCCGAAACGCTGCGGCTCGTGCTCGGGTGGGCCTGGACCTACGTCATCGTCGCCGAACTGATCGGCTCATCGAACGGCATCGGCCACATGATCACCGACAGCCAGGCGCTGCTCGCGACCGATCAGATCATCTTCGGGATCATCACGATCGGCGTGATCGGGTTGGTCTCGGACTTTGCGTTCAAGCGCGCCAACCGAAGCATGTTCAAGTGGGCCTCCATCTGAGATGAGCACGCTTTCCGTTCAGGGCGTCGGCCGCACTTTCCCAGGGGTCAACGGCGGCAAGCCCACGCTCGCACTGCAACCCACGAACCTCGAAGTCGCGCACAACGACTTCATCACCGTGCTCGGGCCGTCGGGCTGCGGCAAGTCGACCTTGCTTCGCATCGTCGCCGGTCTCGACACACCAACTGTCGGCGAGGTGCTGCTCGATGGCGCGCGCGTCACCGGCCCTGGCGCCGACCGCGGCATGGTGTTCCAGAGCTACACGCTGTTCCCGTGGCTCACGGTGCGCGAGAACATCTGCTTCGGCTTGCGCGAGAAGGGCATGCCTGCGGCCGAGCAGGCCGAGATCGCCGGGCGCTTCATCGCCGAGGTCGGGTTGACCGGCTTCGAGTCGCATTACCCGAAGCAGCTCTCGGGCGGCATGCAGCAGCGCGTCGCGCTCGCGCGCGCGTTGGCGAACGACCCGAAGATCCTGCTGCTCGACGAACCCTTCGGCGCGCTCGACAACCAGACCCGCGCGCTGATGCAGGAGCTGCTGCTGTCGATCTGGGAGCTGCACAAGAAGACCGTGCTGTTCGTCACCCACGACATCGACGAAGCCATCTTCATGGCCAACCGCTGCGCCGTGTTCAGCGCGCGGCCCGGACGCATCAAGAACGAGCTGCAGATCGATCTGCCGTACCCACGCCACTACACGGTGAAGACGACGCCGCGCTTCTCGGAGCTGAAGGCCCAGGTCACCGAAGACATCCGCGTCGAAACCCTGCGCGCGGTGCAGATGGAGAAGTAGCCTCTCGCTACGAGACCACGCCGGCGGCAACCAGCGCGGTTGCGGCCTCAATGTCCGGCGCCATCAGCCGGTCCACGGTCAGCCGTGCCACCCTCTCGCGCAGCCGCGCGAGCTGCGCCTCGATCGCGTCCGAAGAACGCAGCGGGCGGTGGAACTCGATCGCCTGCGCCGCGCACAGCCACTCGATCGCGACCACGCCCGAGGTGTTGTCGAGCATCGTGTGCAGGCGCCGCGCCGCGAACGTTGCCATCGAGACGTGATCCTCCTGGTTCGCCGAGGTCGGCAGCGAATCGACACTGGCCGGGTGCGCGAGCGACTTGTTCTCGGAGGCGAGCGCGGCCGAGGTCACCTGCGCGATCATGAAGCCGGAGTTCAGGCCGCCATGCTCGATCAGGAAGGCGGGCAGGCCGGAGAGCACCGGGTCCATCAGCATCGCGGTGCGGCGCTCGGCCAGCGCGCCGATCTCGGCGATCGCGAGCGCGAGGTTGTCGGCCGCGAACGCGACCGGCTCGGCGTGAAAGTTGCCGCCGCTCAAGGCCTCCTTCGTGTCGGCAAACACCAGCGGGTTGTCGGAAACGCCGTTCGCCTCGATCAGCAGGATCACCCAGGCGTGCTCGATCTGGTCGAGGCAGGCGCCCATCACCTGCGGCTGGCAACGCAGACAGTACGGGTCTTGCACGCGGTCGCAATCGAGGTGCGAGGCGCGCAGCGCGCTGCCCTTGAGCCAGTCGCGATAGCGCATCGCGACCTCGCGCTGACCACGCTGGCCGCGCACCGCGTGGATGCGGTCGTCGAACGGGGTGTCGGAGCCTTTGGCCGCGTCGACCGTCATCGCGCCGATCGCCACCGCCACGTCGAACACACGGCGCACACGCTGCACGGCATGGATCGCAAGCGCCGTCGAGGCCTGCGTGCCGTTGAGCAGCGCGAGGCCTTCTTTCGGGCCGAGCTGCAGCGGCTCGAGGCCTGCC
>Ga0209583_10000199_pt1 | contig 19332 bp, 16 predicted proteins | sample Str014_FD_187201 | JGI IMG/M metagenome (GOLD analysis project Ga0209583, IMG submission 187201) | Freshwater sediment microbial communities in response to fracking from Pennsylvania, USA - Straight Creek_MetaG_SC_2014 (SPAdes) (version 2) | ecosystem: Environmental > Aquatic > Freshwater >... | reverse complement strand
CGAACCGCTACGACAGCCTGCGATCGACGCTCCCTCTCCGCCCGAGCCCGCGATGTCGCTCGGCTCGAGCCTGATCGCGAGCGGACTCCTGAAAAATTCAAGCAGTCCAGTCAACGATCCCCTGGCGCCGATCCGACGCATGAGTCAGGTCGAAAAGATCGCGTTTTTCTCCTGACCGAACGACATTGTCGCGACCGCAGGCGCCAAGCGCATCCGCGGCGAGCCGGCGTGGACGCGCATTCGAAAAGGCCGTTAAGCCCATTCGACCTGGGCTCGCTTGCATCGCCCTCAACCGCTCACGCCACAAGCTTCGCAAACATATCGGCATCGACATTGCCGCCGGACAGGACGATCACGACGTTCTTGTCGCGGATATCTAGACGGCCGGCCAGCAATGCGGCCAGGCCGACCGCGCCGCCGGGTTCGACCACCAGTTTCAATTCCCGATAGGCATAGGCAACCGCGTCGCCAACTTCCGCGTCCGACGCGGTGACGCCCTGCGCCAGCAATTTGCTGTTGATCGAGAACGTAATTTCGCCGGGCATCGAAGCCATCAGCGCGTCGCAGATGGTACGACCGGCGGCGTGATGGGCCTCGCGCTTGCCCGATCGCAGCGAGAGGCCGTGATCGTCATAGCCTTCGGGCTCGGCAACAATCAACGACGCCTGCGGAAAGCGCGCCTTGATGGCGGTCGCAACCCCCGCGATGAGACCGCCGCCGGACGCTGGTGCCACCACGATATCGGGCGTCAGGCCAAGCGCGACCATGTCTTCGGCGATTTCCCGGCCAGCGGTGCCCTGGCCAGCGATCACGAAAGGATCGTCATAGGGGCGAACCAGCGTGGCGCCGCGCTTGCCGGCGATCCCGTTGGCGATGGCTTCGCGGTCCTCGCGGTCGCGGTCGTACAGCACGACCTCGGCGCCATAGGCCTTGGTGCGCTCGCGCTTTGACAACGGCGCGTCGGCAGGCATCACGATGGTGGCCTGCATGTTCAAAATCCGGGCGGCGGCGGCCACGCCCTGCGCATGATTGCCGGAAGAAAACGCCACCACGCCGCCGCTCCGGGCAGCCTGCGGGATCGATGCGAGCTTGTTGAAGGCACCACGGAACTTGAACGAACCGGTCCGCTGCAGCATTTCCGGCTTCAGGAAGACCTTGGTTCCCACGCGCTCGTTCAGAACCGGGAAAGACAACAGCGGAGTTCGCACCGCGAACGGGGCCACTACGCGGGCCGCGGCATCGATTTCCGCCGCGCCGACCGCTGCTTGGGAGGCGTTTTCCGTCATGACATTGTTGTATCGCGTCGACGGACAGCCGAGCAAGACGCATTCGGGTGAAGTCAGGCGGCGAAATGCGGGCCTTTGGTGCTGAATTCGACCGCCTCGTCGTTCGGATCGACGGCGCGAACCCTCAGGGAGTGCTCGACGAAAACACGTGCCGAGGCCTGCCAGGTATGCTTGGCTGCGAACTCGACGCAGGCCTGCCGTGGGATTGTCAGCGCCTCCAGGCATGCCGTCCGCAGATCGTCGTTGAGCACGCCGACCGGCGTGGCACCGATCACGTCGCGCGGGCCGGTGACCGGAAATGCCGCGACCGGCAGGCCACTGGCCAATGCCTCCAGGAGCACGAGGCCGAAGGTGTCGGTCCTGCTCGGAAACACGAAAACATCGGCGGCTGAATAAATTTCGCCAAGTTGCTCCCCATGCCGCGCGCCAAGAAACACGGCTTGCGGATAGTTGCGCTCCAGCGCGAGGCGTGCCGGCCCGTCGCCGACCACGACCTTGGTGCCGGGCAAATCGAGTTCCAGAAACGCTTCGAGATTTTTCTCGACCGCGACGCGGCCGACACTCAGGAAGACCGGCGCCGGCAGGCACAGATCGACGTCGCGCGGATGAAACAGGGCGGTGTCGACGCCGCGGGACCACAGCACCACATTGCGAAAACCGCGCTGGCGCAATTCGGCAGCCAGCGCCGGGGTCGCCGCCATCACCGCCTGGCTCGGCCGGTGAAACCGCCGCAGCGCGTGCCAGACCCAGGCCTCCGGAATCCGCGAACGCGCCGACACGTATTCGGGAAAGCGCGTGTGAAAGCTCGTGGTGAAGGGCAGTCCGTGGACGCGGCAATATCGTCGCACCATCAACCCGATCGGTCCCTCGGTTGCGATATGAATGCTGTCCGTGTTCGCCGCTTCGATCAGTTGCGCGATTTTCGCAGGCCCCGGCAATGCCAGGCGCAGATCGGGATAGCTCGGCATCGCGAAGGTACGAAACGACTGCGGTGTCAGAAAGCCGACGCCAACGCCGAACGACCGGGCCGCCTCCGCCATCATGGTCAGTGTCCGTACTACCCCATTGATCTGGGGGTGCCACGCATCGGTCGCGACCAGGATTCGTTTCATGCGGCGCGTACCGCAACCGGGGCAACGGGCGCTGCACGGCGAAGCGGATCGGTCCAGGTGATGATTTCAAATCGGCCGTCTTCATGCTCGGCCAGTGCGGTACAGCTTTCCACCCAATCGCCGCAATTCATGTAGCGGATACCATGCTCGTCGCGAATGGTGGCGTAGTGGATGTGGCCGCAGATCACGCCATCGGCGCCGTGACGCCGAGCTTCGCTCGCCAGCGTTCTTTCGAAGGCGCCGATATAGTTCACGGCATTCTTGACCTTCAGCTTCGCCCATTGCGAGAGCGACCAATAGGGCACGCCGAACGCGCGGCGGAAAAAATTCACCAGTCGATTCATCTGGATTGCGAAGTCGTAGGCCCTGTCGCCGAGATGGGCAAGCCAGCGCGCGTTCTGCACCACGAGATCGAAGATGTCGCCATGGATGACGAGGTAACGCTTGCCATCGACGCCGGTGTGAATGGTGTTTTCCACAACATCGATACCGCCGAAATGGGTGCCGTAATAATTGCGCAGGAACTCGTCGTGATTGCCCGGCACGTAAATCACCTTGGCGCCCTTGCGCGCCTTGCGCAGCATTTTCTGCACGAAATCGTTGTGCGACTGCGGCCAGTACCAGCCGGATTTCAACGCCCAGCCATCGACGATGTCTCCGACCAGATAAATGGTATCGGCATCATGGCTACGGAGGAAATCGAGCAATCGATCGGCTTGCGAGCCGCGGGCTCCGAGATGGACGTCGGAGATAAACAGTGTGCGATAGCGCCGTTCAGGGCTCTCTTCACCTAAAGAGTCACTTCCCATACCTGTTCACCTACAAGATACCTGTGACAAAGCGATGACGGTCCACGCGACCGGTGGCCCTCACGAGAATCGGTTGCATGCCCCACCATGGCGATAACAGCACCATGCGACGTTCAGGCGACACGCCCCAGCGCCATCGCGATAGGCGCCGGGTGATCGCGCGATAAACGGAGATCAATAAAATCGGTGAAAGTGGTGAATCGGTCCATGACCATGGCCGACGCTGAAACGATCCGCTGCCGCGATCGCGGCGCTAACCCAGGCCTTGGCGTTGCGGACGGCGGTTTCCAGGCTTTCGCCCTTGGCAAGGTTGGCCGCGATGGCCGCGGACAAGGAACAGCCCGTGCCGTGGGTATTTCTGGTGGCGATGCGTGGCGCGCGCAGCGCGATCGCGCGATTCGCATCGATCAGATAATCAATGCTCTCGGCACCCTGCCCATGGCCACCCTTGATCAGCACGGATTGGCAGCCCATCGCCAGCAACCGCCTGCCCTGGCTTTCGACCGCGGCTTCGCCGGTCGCCACCGGCTCGTCCAGCAGGGCCGCCGCTTCGGGAAGATTCGGCGTGATCAGCGCCGCGCGCGGAATGAGTTGGGTCCGCAATGCGTCAATTGCCTCCGATGCGAGCAGTCGATCCCCTGACGTCGCAATCATGACGGGATCGAGCACGACATGGGCGGGAGTCCAGCGCGCCAGTCCCGCAACGATGGCATCAAGGATGGCAAGCTCCGCGACCATGCCGATCTTGACGGCGCCAATGGCGAGATCGGAAAACACCGCGTCGAGTTGCGCGGACACGAACGCGGCGGGCACGCGATGGATACCGTTGACGCCTTGCGTGTTCTGTGCCGTCAGGGCCGTCAGGACGGAGGCCCCGTAAACGCCAAGCGCGGCAAAGGTCTTCAGGTCCGCCTGGATGCCGGCGCCGCCCGAGGAATCGGAGCCGGCGATAGTAAGCGCGATCGGCGTCGTCATTGCCCGAACCGCGCGATCGGGTTGATCGGGGCCATGAGGTGTCCTAGCGCGGTGGACCATGGCGAGCAAGCTGGCTTGCCCTGGCGCCCCCGGGTTTGGCTCTGCTTGTGGCGAGGCGTATGGTTCGCGCGAAACCGTATCCAGTTTGCCCGAAAAAGCTATATTGACGGCAACATGACCCTTGGGAGACGACAGCGATGGTTCCCTTCTTCGTTCAGTTCAAGTGCAAGCTCGGCCAGTCCTACGCCGTCGCCAATGCGCTTGCCGAAGCCGAGATCGCTTCGGAGATCTATTCCACCGCTGGCGACTACGACCTGCTGGTCAAGTTCTACGTCGATAACGACACCGACATCGGCCACTTCGTCAACGAGAAGGTGCAGGTCATTCCGGGTATCCAGGATACCCACACCATCATCACGTTCAAGGCATTCGGTACGGGTTAGGGCTTCAGCCGCATACCACTGTCAAAACTTCACCGTGCGCGTCGAGCGCCCCCGCGGGGGCCGGAGTGCTTTTCCTGTCCAAGACAACAATTACTTTTGGCCAGCTGAAGGCTTTTCATTCACGACGCGCTGACAAAGCTCGGTACAAGGATTCCGCTGTTGTCGCGGCCTTGATGGCAGGCGGATTCAATGTTCGGCCCAACATCCGAATCGTGCACGAGCACACCAGCACCAAATAGCCGCTGGCCCACCAGATCAGGACCGGTCGTCTATGATGGTTGTCCTTTTTTCTTCGGCCGTGGCGGCCCCTCCACCGCAGGCAGCGACTTCAGGTATTCGGCGATCGCCGCACGATCGTCGGGCGACAGCTGCGAAATGTTCCTGATCACGCGCGCCATCGGGCCACCCGCGGTATCGCCGTCAGGCGTTTGACCGGTCTCCAGGAAATAGGCGATGTCCTTTGCGCTCCAATCCGCAAGTCCCTTTTGCGTGATGTTCGGGACCCATCCTTCGCCTTCCGGATTTGGCCCGCCAGCAAAGCGTTGAGGGTCGATGATGCCACCGAGGAAGTTGCGGGGGCTGTGACACTCCGCGCAGTGACCGAGGCTGTTGACGAGATAGGCGCCGCGATTCCACGCCGCGGAGCGGGTGCTATCGGGCACAAACGGCTTGCCGTCCATGAACAGCCATTTCCAGATGCCGACATTGCGCCGGATATTGAAGGGGAACGGCACGTCATGGTCGCGCACTTTTCCTGACACCGGCACGAGTGTTTTCAAATAGGCGAAAAGGTCCCTGATATCGTCGGCCTTGGCATGTTGGTAGGAGGTGTAGGGAAAGGCCGGGAAGTAGTGGAAACCGCCTGGCGAAATACCTTGCGTTACCGCACGGACGAATTCGGCCTCGGTCCAGCGCCCGATGCCATCCGTTGGATCGGGTGAAATGTTTGGAACGTAAAATGTTCCAAACGGCGAGGGAATGGCGAGCCCGCCGCCGAGGCGGCTACGATCGGGTTGCGCAGGCACGGCGTGGCAGGAGGAACAACCGCCTGCATTGAACGTTACCAGCCCGTTCGCCGTGTTAGGCGTGTAGGCGGGCTCGGTCACCGCGGACAAAACAGGGGTGGCGGTCAGCCACCCGTAAACACCCAACCCGGCCACGGCAGCCAGAATGGAACTCAACAAGATCGGTCGCAGCATTCGGGAAACCGTCATCTTTGGAATCGAGAGGATGGACAGTATGGCCGCAGTTCCGGCCAGAGGCTCCAGCTATATTTCCGGTATTTAATGCCGTTTCGGGAATAAATCCGGGTCCCCTTGGTTTCGAGGATGGTGTTTCGTTTTGACATCAACAGGGAGAATACCATGTCGAAAAAGACCATGATTGCCACGCTTGCATTCGGTGCGGCGGTAGCGTTCGCCGGCCCCGCCTTCGCTGACAAGATGAAGGCGGCGCTTGACGGCAAGGCCGAGGTTCCGCCGAACGCCAGCGCAGCCACCGGCAAAGCCGATATCGACTATGATGCCGCGAGCAAAAAGCTGAGCTGGAAATTGACCTATACCGGCCTCTCCGGCCCCGCCACGGCGGCACATTTCCATGGACCAGCCGAAGCCGGCAAGAACGGCGGCGTCGCCGTCGCGATCCCGAACGCCGGTGCTAGCCCGGTTGACGGCAGCGCCACCTTGACCGATGCGCAGGCCGCCGACCTGATGGCCGGCAAGTACTACATCAATGTCCACACCGCGGCCAATCCGGGCGGCGAAATCCGCGGTCAGGTGACCAAGTAAGGCCCGTTCTCGATCCCGAAAAAAGGGGGCGAACGCATCGGCGTTCGCCCCCTTGGTCTTTTCGATCAGATCCGAATCAGCTGTTCTTGAGGCGGAACGTCTCATGACAGCCGCCACATGCCTTGCCGATTTCAGGCACGGTCGCCTTCAGTGAATCGAGGTCCTTGATCTTGGCCTTGGCCTCGGTCACGACCTTGGCTAAGGCATCGATCTTTGCAGTGAAGCCGGCCTTGTCTTCCCATATCTTGGGAGATGAACTGTAGTCACCTTCAACCTTCAATCCCTTGATGGATTCCGGAAACAAGGTCGGGAGCTTCTTCGCGGTGTCCGCCAGTTGCGCAAGCGCGGTATCGACCGCCGCCTGATCGTAGGGCTTTTCGCCCTTCACCATCGGGCTCAACACGCCACCGAGGCTCTTGCCGTTCGCCTTCATCGTGGATTGAGTTTGATTGGCCACATCCTGCTGCGCCAGGACCGCGCCAACACCGAGCAACAACGTTCCGACAACCAAGACCATACGCTTCATAAGTTTGTTTCCCCTTGTTTTGAAAGTCCAGCCCGCTGCCGGCGCACTGGGTCTATCGTGGCCCAACCCCGCGCCCAAGTCTTCATTCCCTGTGCGCGGCAAAATGTCAAAGGCTATGCTGGCGCTGGTGCTCCCGAACCGCAATCCAGACCCGCTCCGGGGTCGCCGGCATGTCGATATGATCGATCTTGTACTCCCGCCATAGCCCCTCAATGATGGCATTGACCACGGCCGGGCACGACCCGATCGCGCCGGCCTCGCCGGCACCCTTGACGCCCAGCGGATTGGTCTTGCAGGGGACGTTGTGGGTCTCGAACACGAAAGACGGCCCGTCTGCCGCGCGCGGCATGGCATAATCCATGAGTGTGCCGGTTACGAGCTGGCCATCGCTGGAGCTGTAAACCGCCTGCTCCATCAGGGCTTGGCCGATCCCCTGCATGGCACCGCCATGAACCTGCCCCGCCAGCAGCAGCGGGTTGAGCGTCACCCCGAAATCGTCGACAATCACGTAATTGACGATCCCTATGATGCCCGTGGCCGGGTCGATCTCGACCTCGGCCAGGTGGGTGCCGTTCGGGAAGGTGCCATCGGCCTGGGTAAAGGTCGCACTGCCATTCAGCTTCGAGGGATCGGTAACCGGACGCTTCGCGATGTCGGCAAAGCTGATGGAGCGATCGGTACCGGCGATCCGCACCTTGCCGTCGGTGATCTCAAGATCGCCCGCGCTGGTCTCCAGCGCTTCGGCTGCGATCTCCTTCAGCTTGCCGCCGAGATCGCGGGTTGCGCGCTCGACGCTAACGCCGCCGGTCGGAATGGACGCCGAGCCGCCGGTGCCGAGACCGCTTGCAATGAGGTCGGTGTCGCCCTGCAGGATGTGGACGCGTTCGGGCGGCAACCCGAACTGTTCGGCGACGATTTGCGCGTAAGCGGTCTGGTGGCCCTGCCCGCTCGACTGGGTGCCGATCAGCACCGTGACGTCGCCGTTCGGATCAAGCGCAACCTTGGCAGTTTCCTCGCCCATCGTGCCACACACCTCGACATAGGTCGCAAGACCGATGCCGCGCACGAGGCCCGCCTTCTTCGCCGCCTTGGCACGCTTGGGAAATTCCTTCCAGTTGGCGATCTCCATCGCCCGCTTCATGTGCGCGGTAAAGTCACCGGAATCGTAGACCTTGCCGGTCGCGGTCTTGTACGGCATCGCCTTCGGCGAGATGAAATTCTTGCGCCGGATCGCGTCCGGCGTCATGCCGAGCTTGCGCGCGGCGGCATCGACCAGCCGCTCCAGCACGTAGGCCGCCTCCGGTCGTCCGGCGCCGCGATAGGCATCGACCGGCACCGTATGGGTAAAGACCGTGCGGACGCGGCAGTGGAAGGCCTGAATATCGTAAAGTCCCGGCAGCATGCCGGCACCACCATGCGGAATGTATGGCCCGAAGGTCGACAGATACGCGCCCATGTCGCCGATCAGGTCGACATCCATGCCGAGGAATTTGCCGTCCTCCGCGAGCGCCATCCGCGCCGTGGTGACGTTGTCGCGCCCCTGCGCGTCGCCCATGAAATGATCGGCACGATCGGCGGTCCATTTGATCGTCTTGCGCAGCTTGCGGGCGGCGACCGCGATCAGCGCATATTCGCGATACGGAAACAGCTTGGTACCGAATCCACCGCCAACGTCGGGACAAATCACCCGCATCTTTTCCATCGGGATTTTGAGAACCATCCCGCACAGGATTTCGCGCAGGCGATGGCTGCCCTGGCTGCCGATCGTGAGCGTGAGATGATCGTTCCTGGCATCGTATTCGGCAACCGCCGCGCGCGTTTCCATGAAGTTCGTCACGATGCGCGGATTGACGATCGACACCTCGGCGACGGCATGGGCTTTCGCGAACGCCGCATCGGCAGCCTTCTTGTCGCCGACCGGCACGTCGAACAGCACATTGCCGGGATGATCGGGCCAGACTTGCGGCGCGCCCTTCTTGACGGCGTTCGCCACCCCCACCACGGCGGGCAGCGGCGTCCACTTGACCTCGGTCGCCTCTATCGCATCGCGCGCGTGTTCGATGGTGTCGGCGACCACGAAGGCGACGGCATCGCCGACATGGCGCACTTCGTCCCTTGGCAGGATCGGATACGCAGGACCGGTGAACGGATCGACTTCGAGGTTGAACAGACACGGCAGGCCACCGAGGTCGCTGACATCCGCCGCGGTCAGAATCGCGCCGACGCCCGGCAGTCCGCGAGCCTTGCTGACGTCGATCGTGAACTTCGCATGCGCGTGCGGCGAGCGCAGCATCAGCGCATGCATGGCGGGTGACGGTGCGTGATCGTCGGTGTAGCGGCCTTTGCCGCGAATGAGTGCGTCGTCTTCCTTGCGACGGACGCTTTGACCGACGCCGAACTTGATGGGAGCTGCCATCTTGTCTCCGATTGCAGGTGAGCTTGCGGCCATATTGCAGTGGTTGGACCGATAGCGCAAACCCGCTTTGATGCCGGGACCAAAGGGATTCCGACTTCCTCATAAGCCACTAATTTCGCTACTTAATTTCCGCGAGCCAGTGAAAAAAGCCAACCCCGGCCGAACAGCAGCAGGATGCAGAGCGCATAGACAAACGCGCCAACGGCGACGAGCAGCAGCAACGCCGTCTCATCGCGGAGCAGGCTCATCTGGGCAAAATAGGCCGATGCAAATCGTGCCGTGAGCCATAGCGCGGCCGCCAGGATGACACCGGACGCGGCAAATTTCGCAAGCGAATGCATCCATGCGCGGTCGAACTCAAGGTGCCCAGCCCGCACGGCGAAGCCGGCCACCAGCAACAGGTTGACCCAGGCGCCGGCGGCGGTTGCGAGCGCGAGACCAACCTGCGCCAGCGCTCCGACCAGCGCGACCTTCAGCGCGACATTGACCGCCACCCCGGTCAGCGCGGCCTTCACCGGGCTCGCGGTATCCTTGCGCGCATAGAAGGTGGCGACCGCGCTCCTAATCATCACGAACGGAATCAGGCCCACCGCGTAAGCCGCAAGCGTTGCGCCGGCGGAGGCGGCATCGGCCCGCGAGAAGGCGCCCCGCGCAAACATCGCCCGCATGATGACATCGGGTATTGTGAGGAACGCTGCCACGAATGGCACCGAAAACAGCAATGTGAAATCGAAAGCCCGTCGCTGTGCTGCCTTGGCACCGGCGTGGTCGTTGGCGGTCAGTCGTCGCGACATTTCCGGCAGCAGCACGGTGCCGACGGCGATGCCGATCACGCCGATCGGCAACTGATTGAGGCGGTCGGCGTAGTACAGCGCGGAAAGCGCGCCGGCCGCCAGAAAGGTCGCGATAATGGTGTCGGCGAACAGTGCGATCTGGGTGCCCATCGAACCAAGGGTGGCCGGCCCCAGCGCGCTGAAGAACGCGCGCACATCCTCGTCGAGCCTTGGGGTTGCGAACCGCGGCAGCCCGCCATGACGCGCGAGATCGCCGGCCAGCAGAAGAAACTGCAGGAAACCGGAAATCAGCACGCCCCACGCCGCAGCGTGGCCGGCACTCGGGAAAAACATCGCGAGCGCCAGCGTCATCATCATTGCGAGATTGAGGAACACGGGCGCCGCCGCGGCGCTGGCGAAGCGATGCATCACGTTGAGCATGCCGCCATAGAGCGTCACCAGCGTGATCAGGAGCAGATAGGGAAAGGTGATGCGCGTCAGTTCGATCGCGAGCCGCCGCTGCTCCGCGTCTTCCGTGAAGCCTGGCGCCAGGATGCTCATGGCCTGCGGCATGAACAGCCATGCCAGCACCAGCAGGACCAGTTGCGAGACCAAAAGCAGGGTAAAGATACGGCCGGCGAACAGGCGCGCCGTCGCCTCGCCACGCTCGCCATGAACATGGGCATAGGCAGGGACGAAGGCCGCGTTGAAGGCGCCTTCCGCGAAGATCGCGCGAAAATGATTGGGCAGCCGTAACGCCACGAAAAACGCGTCTGCCACCGGGCCGGCGCCAAGGATGGCGGCGAGCATGATGTCGCGCGCGAAGCCAGTCAGCCGCGAAAGCAAGGTGTAGCCGCCGACAGTAAAGATGCGTCCCAGCATCCGCCGCTTCTACAGCATGCAGCGGCGCTTCAAAACGGCGAAATCAGGCTGAAACTGCGTCGCGCACAGCCTTGATGACCCGTTCCTGCGTCGGCTCGTCGAGATAGGCGTGCATGGGCAGGCTGATCACATCGCAGGACAAGCTTTCGCTGACCGGCAAGCCGCCATCGGCAACCGGAAAATTCCGGTAGGCCGTCTGCTGATGCATCGACCTGGTATAATAGATCGCGGTCGGAACTCCCCGCGCCTTCAGCGCCGCGGCAAAACCATCGCGGTCGACAGCGGCGGGCAAGCGAATGGTGTATTGCGCCCAGACCGAGGTGCAGCCGGACGCCAGATGCGGCACGGTGACGACATTTCCGAGACCTCGCGCATATCGTTCCGCAACCTCGTTGCGTGCGGCGATCTCATCTTCGAAGATTCTCAGTTTCTCGATCAGCACGGCCGCCTGGATGGTGTCGAGCCGGCCCGTGAGCCCGAGACGGACATTATCGTATTTGTCTGAACCCTGGCCGTGGACGCGAATGCTGCGCAGCCGCTCTGCCAGACCCGTATCGTCAGTGAAGATCGCGCCCCCGTCGCCGAAGCAGCCGAGCGGCTTGGCCGGGAAGAAACTCGTCGCCGTGGCGAGCCCGAAGGTACCGAGACGGCGTTCCTTGTAGCTCGCACCAAATCCCTGCGCGGCGTCGTCGAGCACGAACAGCCCTTCGGCCGTTGCGATCTCGGCGATCGCATCATGGTCGGCGCTCTGCCCGAACAGGTCGACCGGGATCACCGCCCGCGGCTGGAGGCCGCGCTGCTTCGCGGTCGCAATGCCTCGCCGTAGCGAGGCTGTATCCATGTTGAAGGTGGCTTCATCGACGTCGACGAAAACCGGCGTTGCGCCGGCCAACGCCACGGCTTCGCCGGTCGCGCAGAAGGTAAAGGACGGACACAGCACCGCGTCGCCGGGACCGACATCCATCGCCATCAGCACCATCAGCAGTGCGTCCGTGCCGCTGGCGCAACTCACCACATGCCGGGCGCCGGTAAATGCAGCAAGCGCCGCTTCGAGTTCCGTGACTTCCGGGCCGTTGATGAACTGGCAATGGGCCAATACCCTCCCCACCGCCTGATCGATGGAGTTGCCGAGCCGCCTGCGCTGCGCGGCGAGATCGATGAAGGGAACGGGGTCCGGACGCATGTGCTGGTTCATAGGCCTTGCAGAGGTTGGATAAGGAAATCAGCCCACCACGCGGCGCGGTCCCTTACGCGCCGCCGACGTCGCCGCCGGCCTCGAAGGCGTTTCCAGACACCGGATCGCGATTTCAAGGCTGGCAACGCCTTCGGCGCCGGAGACGGCGGGCACATTGCCGGTCCGGACGGCGTCGAGAAACGCGATCAGTTCGGCGCGAAGCGGTTCGTCGTGGCCGACCGGCAGATGACGCATCGAATAACTGCCGTCCGGCTTGAACCCAAAACATTCCGTCACCTGGCGGGTCAACAGGTCGCCCATGACATATTTGCCACGGGTCGCGACGGTGACGTTACGCGCCTTGAACGGCGTCAGCCAGTTGGTGTTGATGTGAGCGAGTACGCCCGATTCGGTACGAAACTGAAGCAGCGCGATATCCTCGCGCTCGGCGATGGCGCTTGAGAGTTGCGGTTGCACTTCGACGATGTCCGACTCGGTGAACCAGCGGATCAGATCGATGTCGTGTACCGCAAGGTCGATGACCACGCCGACATTCGACATCCGCGGCGGAAATGGTCCGACGCGTGTGATACCGATGGAAAGAATGTCCTCGCCCGAAATCGCCTGCTTGATGGCGGCGACCGCCGGATTGAAGCGCTCGACATGGCCGACCATCAGGGTCACGCCGGCACGCTGGGCCGCGGCCACCAAATCCCTCCCCTCCTTGACCGTCGACGCAATCGGCTTCTCGACGAGGATGTGAATGTCGCGGGCAATGCAGGCGAGTGCTATCTCATGATGAAGATGGGTCGGCGCGGCAATCGTCACGGCATCGACGCCCTCCGCGACCAGTTCATCCAGACCGGCAAAACCGCGGCAACCGACAAGGTCAGTGGCGCGCGTGCGATGTTCCGGCAGCGGATCGACGATGCCGACCAGCGTGACGTCAGGCAGGCCCGCCAGCACGCGCGCATGATTGCTACCCATGACGCCAGCACCGATGACGCCGACACGCAGCACGCGTCCGACGCCAACCCCGGCGCCGGATGCAGAATCCCTGGAACCCATATTCGTCAACCCCAACAGACTTTCGGCAGGAACATCCCGGCCGTCCTCCTAGCACGTCGCCACAAATGTGGCGAATGCCGAGAGGCGATCCCGGACACGTTTTGATTCAAAAAATTACATTGCCTGAGGCGAGTATTGCGCATTTGAGACGGGCTATAGCGCCCAAACCCGGCAGACGGCTGCTCGCATTCACGAGCGCTGGTAGTCATCCTCGATGCGAATGATATCGTCCTCGCCGAAATAGCTGCCGGTCTGCACCTCAATCAATTCCAGCGATATCTTGCCGGGGTTCTCCAGCCGGTGAACGGCGCCGATCGGAATATAGATCGATTCGTTCTCGTGCACGGTCTTGACCAGCTCGTTGACTGTGACGCGCGCCGCGCCGCGGACCACGATCCAATGCTCGGAGCGGTGATGATGCTTCTGCAGCGAGAGCCGGCCGCCGGGCTTGACAATGATTCTCTTGACCTGATGACGCTCGCCATTGTCGACCGATTGGTACGAGCCCCAGGGCCGATGAACCTTGATGTGATCCTCGGTAACGGCGGGCGCCACGGTTTTCAGCCTTGCGACCAGACGCTTTAGCCCATTGGCGTCCTTTTGCCGCGATACCAGCACCGCATCCTGGGTCGCGACGACAACGAGATCGTCAACGCCCTCGAGCGCGACCAGTGCCCGGTCGGTCGAAACATTGCAGTTGCGCGAGTCCTCGAACACGGCAGCACCCCGGGCAGCATTGCCTTCCGCATCCTTGTCCGACAATTCCCACACCGCATGCCAGGAGCCGACGTCAGACCAGCCGCATGACACCGGCACCACAGCAGCGCGGGAGGTCTTTTCCATCACCGCATAGTCGATCGAAATCGCCTTGGCCGATCCGAACGCGTCACGATCGAGTTTGACGAATCCAAGGTCGCGGCCGGCTTTGGCGACCGCATCGGAAATCGCCTGCACGCTGGCCGCATCGACGTTACGGTATTCGTCGAGCAGCACCGATGCGCGGAACATGAAGTTGCCACTGTTCCAGTAGTAGCCGGACTTGATGTAGGCGGCGGCGGCGGTGGGGTCCGGCTTCTCCACGAATTTTGCGACCGCGCGAACCTCGCCCGATATGATGTCGCCGGCGCTGATGTAGCCATATTCGGTCGCCGCGCGCTCGGGCCGCACGCCAAAGGTCACGATGCGGCCCGCGCCGGCGGGTGCCAATCCCTCTCGGCAGGCAGCGACAAAGGCCGCATTGTCGCGAACCACATGATCGGCGGCCAGCGCCAGCACGATCGCATCGTTGTCGCGCATTTGCGCGAAGACCGCGCCGGCGGCAATCGCCGGGCCGGAGTCGCGTCGCATCGGCTCCAGCAGGACATCGGCCTCCAACCCGATCTCGGCCAGTTGCTCCAGCACCATGAAGCGATAGGCGTTATTGGTGATGATGATCGGGCGGTCGAACAGCGTCGCATCCGAAACCCGCAACAACGTATCCTGAAACGTCGAACGCGTTCCGAACAGCGGCAGGAATTGCTTCGGATGGACTTCCCGCGAGGCAGGCCACAGCCGCGTTCCGGCACCGCCGCACATGATCAGGGGAATGATGCGTCCGTCCATCGAATCCTCAACTGTTGCCGTCGTCGCGATGCCACGAATTGCGAAATCGCTACCATATTCAGGTCGTCCCCGGACGATTGATGCCAATATTGTAAATGCGCGCCGGTACGCCTACATCCCGGCGAGTCACGTCGGAATTCGGTTCCGTCCTCCCGGAAACGGCCTCTTTAACCGGCGTTTCGAGGGTGCCGCAATACCCTTTGCCGGCTATTGCCAGATTGGCTCGAAAACCATACCAAAGCGGCGAAGTTCGGCGCACCGTTTCGGGTGCGCCGTTTTCGACATCCTTCCCAGATCTCATGATGCACGGGCGAGATGCGCCGAATCCTGCTTTCGACCATCAAGATATTGATCTCCGCGGCGCTGCTCTATTTTTCGCTGCGCAAGGTCAACCTGTTCGACCTTACCTCGCGCATTCATGTCGAGAGCCTGGGCTGGATTGGCCTGGCGATTGCCGTGACGTTTCTGCAAATCTTCATCGGCGTGTTGCGATGGCGCGAAGTCAGTACACAATGCGGCGCACCGATCGAGACCAGGCAGGCGATGCGCTTCAACCTGATCGGCACGTTCTTCAACCAGACCCTGCCCTCCTCGATCGGCGGCGATGCGGTGCGGCTGTGGCTGGTCGCGCGCGGCGGCGCCGGCTGGCGGGCCGCGACCTATTCCATCTTCGTCGACCGCGCCATCGGGCTCATTGCACTGGCCATCCTCATTGTCGCGACCCTGCCATGGAGCTACCGGCTCATCACCGATCCTAACGGCCGCTCCGCCCTGCTGCTGGTCGATTTCGCCGCGCTCGCTGGCGGGATCGGTTTTCTTGTGCTGGGCCTGCTGCCCTGGCCGTGGCTGAAGCGGTGGTGGGGAACGCACCATCTTCATGCCTGTTCAGTGATCGCCAACCGGGTCATCTTCAGCAGGCAACACGGACCGAAAGTCGTGGTGTTGTCGCTGCTCGTGCATGTTCTTGCCGTCGTCATCGCCTGGTGCGTGGTGCAGTCGATTGCAGCGCCCGTGGCGTTCGGCCAGATCTTTCAACTGGTGCCGCCGGTGATGCTGATCACGATGCTGCCGATTTCGATCGCCGGCTGGGGTGTCCGAGAAGCCACCATGGGACTGGCGTTCGGATACGCCGGTCTGATGACCAACGAAGGTGTGAACGTGTCGCTGCTGTATGGCGCGGTGTCGTTCATGGTCGGCGCGTTTGGCGGACTGGTCTGGATTTTCAGCCCGGAGAAAGCAGCCAGAGGCACCAAGCCAATCGAAGTCACCCAGTAGGACAATCGCGGCATCGACATGCGTGTACGTCCGCGACGGTTTAGGACCTCAAGATAACAATAGATGCCAAAGCCTGGGAAAATCCTGGTCGCCTGTCAGCATTACCCGCCGGACGCCAGCACCACAGCGGTCTACGTTGGCGCCATCGCGGAAGCGTTGGCGGTCGACAACGATGTGCTGGTTCTGTCCGGCTCGCCGGATTCCGCGACAAGAGCGAATAGCGCAGCAGCCAATGTGACGGTCGTCGAAGTGGGAAACCCCGGCGCCGGCAAGAATCGCCTCGTCCGGCGCGTCCTTGCGGTATCGTTGTTTGCGGTGCGAATGTTTTATTCGGTACTGACCCGATCGACACGTCACGATCTGGTTTTTTGCGTCACGACGCCTTTCACGCTGCCCTATGCGGTCATACTTGCGGCGAGGCTGCGCGGTGCTGCAACGGGATTGCTGATCTACGATCTCTACCCCGAAGCGCTCGAAGCCGCCGCACTGATTAAGCCGGTTTCGTTGACGGCGCGCCTTTTCCGCTTGGCCAATAAGCTGCTGTTTCGTGCGCTCGATGCCATCATCACCATCGGCCGCGACGTCGAACCTCTGCTTCTGGCCTACGAAGGCGCGACTTCAGCGAAAATCCACTTCATCCCCAACTGGGCGCTGGTGCCGATCGGATACAGGGAATTCTCGCCGGACAATCGGTTCCGCGCCGGCCGCGATTCGCAAATGATCTTCGGGCTATCGGGGAACCTCGGTTTTACTCATAGTCCGCGCACCGCTTTTGAGGCCGCCCGACTGCTGCGGGAGGAAACGGGCATTCACTTGATGCTGTCGGGATGGGGCATCGGCTGGAAGCAATTGTGCGATCTGCAGGCGGCCGACCGACTCGAAAACGTGACATTGCTAGAGCCGGTTCCGGAGGCCGGACTGGTAGAATTCCTGTCGGCGGCGGATGCCTGGATCATTCCCTATCGCCGCAATATCGCGGGCGTTTCAGTTCCAAGCCGACTTTATAATTTGCTCGCGGTCGGCCGGGCGATCATCGTCGCCGCCGAGCCGCATTCGGAAGCGGCCCTCGTCGTCGAGGAAGAGGCGATCGGCTGGATCGTGGCGCCAGAGGATTCCGGGCAACTCGCGGCTGCCATTCGGCTAGCGGCATCGGATCGCACGGCAACCGCGGAAATGGGACGTCGCGCGGCGGCCGCAGCGGAAAAATACACTCAGCAAGCCTCGCTTGCACGTTATCGCGAAGTCCTGTTGAACGCCTGGAAACGCCGATCCAGATCAAACTCGACGTAGCGATTTTCGCTGGTTATACAGCGAGCGGCTTGCACTTCGATCTGCTTTCCATCTTCAAAATCAAATCTGCGGCCTTTGCGCCAGCACGTTGGGTACAATGACCGTTACGGAACTGCTGCTCACGCTGTTCGCTTTGGTGTTCGCGGCATTGCTCTCGGCATGCCTGACCTGGGTGGTCCGCCCCATGTTGCTGCGCCACGCGCTGGCAACTCCGAATATCCGCTCGTCGCACCGCATTCCGACGCCACAGGGAGGCGGAATCGCAGTCGTCGCCGCGACGCTGGTCGGTGCTGCGCTTGCCGTCGGGTACAATTCGGGATCGATCAATTCCGGTCTGCCCACAGCACTTTTTGCGGCGACACTGTTCATGGCGCTGGTGGGAATAGCCGATGACGTCAAGTCCATCCCGGTTCTGCCGCGACTCCTGCTGCAGGGATTGGCAATCGTCGCGGTCGTTTTGACAGCCCCTCACGATCTCCGGATCGTTCCGGCTTGTCCGCTCTGGATCGAGCGCGGATTGGTGTTGATTGCCGGCCTTTGGTTCGTGAATCTCGTCAACTTCATGGACGGCCTCGACTGGATGACGGTCGCCGAGGTCGTGCCGATCACCGCCGCAATGATCTTGCTCGGTTGGCTCGGTCATTTTTCCGTTCCTGCAACAATCACGGCCGCCGCGCTGTGCGGCGCGATGATCGGATTTGCGCCCTATAACCGTCCGGTCGCCAAGATATTCCTGGGCGATGTCGGCAGTCTGCCGATCGGCCTGTTGCTCGGCTGGTGCTTGCTGCAACTCGCCTATCGCCGGCAATTCGAAGCCACATTGCTGCTGCCGCTCTACTATCTGTGCGACGCTACGGCGACACTGTTGCGGCGCATGATCAGGAGAGAGCCGTTTTGGGCCGCCCATCGTTCTCACTACTATCAACGCGCGACCGACAACGGCTTCTCGGTAGCGCATGTTGTCGGCGAGGTGTTTGCACTCAACGTTGGCCTGGCGATCCTCGCCATCGCTTCGGCCAATCTGGATTCGGTCGTCGCCCGGGTATTGATATTCCTGGCCGGAGCCATTTCGGTCGTGTTCGTCCTGTTCAGATTTTCCCGGCCACGGTCATCCGGAATCAGTTGCCGCGATTGATCAGGATTGGGGCTCGTGTAACGCGAGACGTAGCCCCTCGTCGAGCGTGACCTGCGGCCGCCAGCCGGTGGCGGCGGCCTTGGCAAGGTCGAGTTCAAGCGAACCGAGAAGGCTGTCGACGATCTCCCTGCGACCGCTGGCCTTCAACAAGGCATTTAACAAAGGCGCCGGTATCGGGAAAAGCCGTGATGATTTTCCTGCCGCCGCCGCAAGGCGCCTGATGAATTCCGGTGTCGAAACCTGTTCCTGATCGGCGACGAGGAAGATATCGAATTTATCATTCGCATGCGTCAACCGATACTGGATGAACGACGTCAAATTCTCAACGAAAAGGAAAGCACGGCGATTTTGGATTCCCCCGAACGGAAGTGGTAAGCCAAGCCTGACCGCTTTCTCCAAGACGGCGAAGTTGCCCCTTGCGCCGAAACCATAGACTAGCGGTGGCCTGATGACAGTGACATTCAAGGCGTTGGTTTCCGACAAGGCCTGCAGACCGGCCTCGGCGGCCGCCTTCGACATGCCGTAAACACCGCGCGGCGTCAGAAGATCGCTTTCACGAAACGGCGAGCTTCCGTAATTGCTTCGGCCATGCACGAGTACGGTACTAACGAAAATGAAATGGCGCACGCCGGCGTTCGCGGCTGAACGAGCAAGTTGCAACGTGCCCTCGATATTGACCTGACGGTAGAGTTCGATCGCGTATTCTTCATAATGCTGGTGAACGCGCGCGGCTAGGTGAACCACGGCGTCGACGCCGCGGAGCGCTTCCCGCCAGTCGG
>Ga0209583_10000197_pt1 | contig 19454 bp, 18 predicted proteins | sample Str014_FD_187201 | JGI IMG/M metagenome (GOLD analysis project Ga0209583, IMG submission 187201) | Freshwater sediment microbial communities in response to fracking from Pennsylvania, USA - Straight Creek_MetaG_SC_2014 (SPAdes) (version 2) | ecosystem: Environmental > Aquatic > Freshwater >... | reverse complement strand
AAGCGCGTCGAGATCCTGCCGATCGACGGCGAGGGTGCGGCGATCAAGGGGATCGACCCCGACAAGTGACCGTTTCGACGCCAGCCGCGTTCGCGTCGATCAGCGCCGCGCTGGCTTGGCGAGGGTGCGCACTACAAGGGGTTACCGCAAGGGCGCCGACTTGGGCTGTAATCGCGGCGATGTTCCGTCCCCGATCCGTGGCTGCTTCGCTGGCCCTGTCGCTCGCAGCTTGTGGCACGCCCAAGCCGATCGCGACTCCGCCTGTTCCGCCTGCGCCTTCTTCATCTTCGGCTGCAGCGCCGGTGACCGCGGCGCCGGCACAGCGCGCCAATTTGGCCTCGGAGCAGGTGCGCCTCGCCGCCTTGTTCCGCGGCACGCCGGTCGTGTTCGCGATGCAGCAGGACGGCAGCCTGCGCGCCACCGTGCCGCTGCGCTTCAGCTTCGACCCCGGTGCCACGCAGGTCAAGCCGCCGCTGGCGGCCGTGCTCGACCGGCTCGCGAAGAGCCAGTTGCAGATGAACACCCGGCTGCGCCTCAACGTGCCGGCCGACCCGCCGGCACGTCTCGCGGCGCTCGCGCGGGATCGCTCGACCGCCGTGCGCGATCACCTCGGCGCCCAGGGGATCACCGCGGCGCGCGTCGACACGAGCGCGGTGCTGCAGACCGAACAGGTCGAGATCGTGGTCAGCGATGCGAGCCGCTGAGCGTGCGAATCACTCCGACCGCGCGTAGCGCTTGGCGCGCAGGTTCTTCTTGATCTCCTGCAGCATCGGCCGCAGCTCGCCCGGCAGGCGCAGCGCGACCGCGGTCGTCAGGATGTCGATCACCACCAGGTGCAGCAACCGCGAGACCATCGGGCTGTAGCGGTCGTAGTCTTCCGGGTGGTCGACCGCGAGCAGGATCTGCCCCGCGCCGATCGCCACCTGCGCGAGCGGCGAATCGCTTGCCGTGATCACGATCAGCGTCGCGCCTTTCTTGCGCGCGATCTCGGCCGAATCGAGCAGGTCGCGGCTGTGGCCGGAGTTGCTGATCACGACCGCGCAGTCGCCGGGCTGCAGCATGGTCGCGCTCATCACCTGCACGTGGCCATCGCTGACGGCCGTCGCACGCACGCCGAGGCGGAAGAACTTGTGCTGCGCGTCCTGCGCCACGATGCCGGAGTTGCCGACGCCGTAGAAGTCGATCCGGCTGCCGCTGCGGCCCGCCTCGGCCAGCGCCGCGACGGCGCGCTCGAACGCGCCGGTGGCGGCGTCGTTGCGGTACTTCAGGAACGCGCTGACGGCGTTGTCGATCACCTTGACGACGATGTCGGCGCTCTTGTCGTCTTCGTCGACCGAGCGGTGCACGAAGGGCACGCCCTCGTTGACGACGCCGGCGAGCTTGCGCTTGAAATCGGTCAGCCCGTCGTAGCCGACGCTGCGGCAAAAACGCACCACGGTGGGTTTGCTCACATGCGAGCGTTCGGCCAGCTCGACCACCGGCAGGCTCGCGAACGCGCGCGGATCGGCCAGCACGAGCTTGGCCACGCGCTGCTCGGCGGGCGGCAGCGCGGGAATGGCGGCACGGATGCGGTCAAGCATGTCGGTTCGCTTCTTTGTCTTCTTCGTGCCTTCGTGTCTTCGTGGTGAAAAAAGCGTTCATCCCGAACCGACTCACGTTCACTGCTCCTCCGCCCAAGCGAACCCGTCGCGTGCCACCAGCGCGCTCGCTGCCGCCGGCCCCCACGTACCGGCCGCGTACGGTCGCGGGCCGTTCACGTCGCGGGCCCAGGCGTTCAGTACCGGTTCGACCCAGCGCCAGGCCTGCTCCTGCTCGTCGCTGCGCACGAACAGGTTCAGGCGCCCGGCGATCGCCTCGAGCAGCAGGCGCTCGTAGGCGCCGACGCGGTTTTCGGCGAAGGCCTTGTCGAAATCCAGGTCGAGCGAGACCGGCGAGAGCGGCTCGTGCTGCCCGGTGCCCTTGGCGGCGAGCAGGTGCAGCTCCAGGCCATCCTCCGGCTGCAGGTTGATGACGAACTTGTTCGGCTGGTTCACGCCGGCAAAGATGCTGTGCGGCGTGGCGCGGAAGTTCACGACGATCTGCGCCTCGCGCGACGCGAGCCTTTTCCCGGTGCGCAGGTAGAACGGCACGCCGGCCCAGCGCCAGTTCTGCACCTCGGTGCGGATCGCCACGAAAGTTTCGGTGGTGCTGCCCGGCGGCACCTTCGCCTCTTCGAGATAGCCCGCCACCTTCGTGCCCTGCGCGTTGCCGGCGCGGTACTGGCCGCGCACCACGTCGCGTGCCACGCTCTCCTCGGTGAAGGGCTTGAGCGAGCGCAGCACCTTCAGCTTCTCGTCGCGGATCGCATCGGCGTCGTTGCGGCTCGGCGGCTCCATCGCGACCATCGTCAGCAGTTGCAGCGCGTGGTTCTGGATCATGTCGCGCAGCGCGCCGGTCTTGTCGTAGAAATCGCCGCGCGTGCCCACGCCGAAATCTTCGGCGATCGTGATCTGCACGTTGGCTATGCTCTCGCGCCGCCACAGCGGCTCGAACAGCACGTTGCCGAAGCGCAGCGCCATCAGGTTCTGCACCGAAGGCTTGCCGAGGTAGTGGTCGATGCGGAAGGCCTGCTCCTCCTTGAACACCGAGCGCACGACGCGGTTGATCTCCTGCGCGCTGGCCAGGTCGTGGCCGAGCGGCTTCTCGAGCACGACGCGGATCTGCGGCGTGTTCAGGCCGACCACGCCGAGCTGCGCGCAAATCTGCGGGAACAGGTAGGGGCTGGTCGCGAGGTAGAGCACCACGGTGTCGGCGCCGCGGGTGACGAGCCAGTCGCGCAGGCGCTGGTAGTGCTCGGGCTGCGAGAGGTCCATGCGCCGGTAGTGCAGCATCTCGGCGAACTTCGCGAATTCTTCGTCGGTCGGGCGCTTCGCGCCTTCGACATCCTGGAAGCGCGCCTTGATCCACTCGCGGTATTGCTCGTCGCTCTGCTCGTCGCGCGCGACCGCGAGAATGCGGCCATCCGGCGGCAGCTTGCCGTGCCGAAAGGCCTGGAAAAGGGCAGGCATCAGCTTGCGCCAGGTGAGGTCGCCGGTGCCGCCGAAGAAGACGAGGTCGAATGACATGATGGGAAGGTGACCGCGGGCGCGGCATGTAACTTAGTTTCAGAAACGATGATGCCGAAGTTTCTTCGGCAGGTCAACGATTCGCGCGAGCGACGAAGGAGTCACGCATGGAGTTCTCCAGGTTCATCGACGACGCGTGGCGCGATCACGCCACCGATGCTTCGGCCGTGGCGGCGCGGCTCGATGCGGGCATCGGCCTCGTCACCGACGAGCCGCAACTGAACCAGCTGATGCACCTCGGCCAGCACGTGCACGGCGAGCACCTGGGCCAGTGGCAGGCGGGCGTCGCGTTCGTCGAGCGGCTCACGACCCTGCCCGTGTTCGCGCCGGCGGGCGCGAGTGGTCAGGCGCGCACGCGCAGCGTCGCGAGTCTTCGGCTCTCGGCTGGCGAGCGCGGGGTGCTCGATGCGTTGTCGCCGTCCGATCGCATCCGCGTGCTGGCCATGGCGGCGGCCAATCTCGCCGATCGCGACACGGCACGCGCCGACGCGCTGCTGCGCGAAGCACTCCATCTCGCGCAGCGCAGCGACCTGCCGGCGACCGACCCGATGAACCGCGCGCTGGCCGTCACCGGCCACAACCTCGCTTGCACGCTGGAAGAGAAGCCTGCGCGCAGCGCCGACGAACGCGCCCTGATGATCCTGGCGGCGCAGACCTCGCGCCACGATTGGGGCCAGGTCGGCACCTGGCTGGAAACCGAGCGCGCCGAGTACCGCCTCGCGAACACCTGGCTCCAGGCCGGCGACCTGCCGCGCGCCCGCGAGCACGCGCAGGCCTGCCTCGAGATCGTCGCGGCGAACGACGGCGCCGCGCTGGAGCGCCTGTTCGGCTGGGAAGCGCTCGGCCTGGTCGAGCGCGCGGCCGGCAACGCCACCGGCCACGCGCAGGCGCTGGCGCGTGCGCGCGCGGCGTTCGACCAGCTCGACGAAGCCGACAAGTCGTGGTGCGCGGCGAGCATCGACAAGCTCGCCGGATGATCCTGCAGCGCGCCTACAGCAAGGGCGAGAACAAGCGCGCCACCGCCTCGCCCAGCTTGCTCCAGAAGCTGCGGGCGCGATCGGGCCGGACCGGCGCCGAGTGCTGCAGGTCGGTCTCGAACTGCGCGACGAGCGGGCCGACCAGCGTCGGCCCGTAGACCACCGCCATCACCTCGTAGTTGAGGCGGAAGCTGCGGTTGTCGAAGTTGGCGGTGCCGATCATCGCGCAGTGGTCGTCGACCACCAGTGTCTTCGAGTGGAGCATGCGGTCCTTGAACTCCCAGATCTTCACGCCGGCACGCATCAGCTCGTCGAAGTAGGAGCGCGCCGCCGCGGTCACCATCGCCGAGTCGCTGTGCCTGGGTACGAGCAGGCGCACGTCGACACCGCGCATCGCCGCACTCGTCAGCGCCATCAGTGCCGGCTCGCCGGGCACGAAGTAGGGCGTGGTCAGCCAGGCACGCTGCGAGGCGTCGTGGATCGCCTCGACATGCACGCGGTGGATCGCCTCGGCGGGTGAGTCGGGCCCGCTGGTGACGAACTGCACCGGGATGTGGCCGGCCGGCAGCACCGGCATCAGCCGCTTCAGCAGCGCATCGAGTTCGCGCGGCGAACGGCCGGTGGCGTAGACCCAGTCCTCGATGAACGTGGTCTGCAACCAGCGCACCGCGGCGCCTTCGACCCGCAGGTGCACGTCTTGGTACGCGTCGGGCCGGGTGCGCAGGTCTTCTTCGTCGGTGATGTTGACGCCGCCGGTGAAGCCGACCGTGCCGTCGCAGACGACGATCTTGCGGTGCGTGCGGTAGTTCGTCACCGGGCGCAGGCGGCGCCCGATGCGGGCTTCGTGGAACAGCGCCACTTCGACACCGGCCTCGCGCAGCGGCGCCAGGAACTTGCGCCCGATCTTCTTCGAACCGAGCGCGTCGACCAGCAGCCGCACCTTCACACCGGCCCGGGCACGCTCGATCAGCAGGGCCGCGAGCGCGCTGCCGATGCCGTCGGGCTCGTAGATGTAGTACTCGAGGTGCACGTGGTCGCGCGCGGCGCGCACCGCCTCGAAGATCGCATCGAACGTGGCCGCGCCGCCCACCAGCAGGTCCACCCGGGTCGCGCTCGACACCGGCACCCCGCAGGCCGCCATGCCGAGCGCGGCCAGTTCGCGCAGCGCGGGCGGGGCCGAGGCCGCGGCTTCACGCAGCAGGTCGAGATCGGTCGGCGCACGGGCCACGACGCCGCTGCGCAGGCGCCTGATGCGCTGCTTCTTCATGCGCTGCGGGCCGAGAAAGTAGTAGATCAGAAAGCCGACGACCGGCAGCAGCGCGAGCGACAGGATCCAGCTCATCGTGGACACCGGCGCGCGCTTTTGCAGCACGATCCAGATAGACAGGGCCAGGATGTAGAGCGTCCAGCCCAGCGAGAGCAGCGCCGCCCAGTGGATGTGGGAGAGGGCAGCGTAGAGATCGTGCAGCGTCACGGTGGCCTTGCAGGAGGAAAAATCCGCATGAGGATACCGACGCGGGCGGCCGCGATGCGGTAACTTCCATCGACCACCCGGGTTTGCGTTTGGCGCTCTAATGGGGCCATCGCATCGACGCCACCACGCCATGAACCAACTCGACCAGCTCAAGCAATTCACGACCGTCGTCGCCGACAGCGGCGATTTCAAGCAACTCGCGCAGTTCACGCCGCGCGACGCGACGACCAATCCGTCGCTGATCCTGAAGTCGGTGCAGAAGGCGGACTACGCGCCGCTGTTCGAGCAGACGGTCAAGGCGCATCGCGACGAACCCACCGACGCGATCGTCGACGAGGTGCTGGTCGCCTTCGGCCTGGAGATTCTGAAGATCGTGCCGGGCCGCGTCTCGACCGAGGTCGACGCGCGGCTCTCGTTCGACACCGCCGCGAGCATCGCGAAGGCGCATCGCATCATCGCGCTGTACGAGGCCAGCGGCATCCAGCGCGAGCGCATCCTGATCAAGCTCGCGTCCACCTGGGAAGGCATCCAGGCCGCACGCACGCTGCAGCACGAAGGCATCAACTGCAACCTGACGCTGCTGTTCTCGTTCAGCCAGGCGATCGCCTGCGGCGAGGCCAACGTGAAGCTGATCTCGCCGTTCGTCGGCCGCATCTACGACTGGTACAAGAAGCGCGACGGCGCGAAGTGGGACGAGGCCGCGAACGCGGGTGCGAACGACCCGGGCGTCAAGTCGGTGACGCAGATCTACACCTACTACAAGAAGTTCGGCATCGAGACCGAGATCATGGGCGCGAGCTTCCGCAACGTCGGCCAGATCCAGGCGCTGGCGGGCTGTGACCTGCTGACGATCAGCCCCGAACTGCTCGGCGAACTGCAGGGCAGCGAGGCGCCGCTGCCGCGCGTGCTCGACCCGCAGGCCGCCGCCGCGGCCGACATCCACGCGGTGATGTTCAACGAATCGACCTTCCGCTTCGCGCTCAACGAAGACGCGATGGCGACCGACAAGCTCGCCGAGGGCATCCGCAGCTTCGCGGCCGATGCGGGCAAGCTCGACAAGATGATCGAGGCCTTGAAGTAATGGCCCCGCGCTGTGATCAGACCGAAGCCTGGGCGGCACTGGCCGGTCACTTCGAGGCGCACGGCCGCGACTTCGATATCCGCGACGCCTTCGCGCGCGACCCCCGCCGCTTCGAGGCGCTGAGCGTCGAGGCGCCCGAGGTCTTCGCCGACCTGTCGAAGAACCGCATCGACACCGCGACGCTGCACTTCCTGCTCGACCTCGCGCGCGAGTGCCGGGTCGAGGAACATCGCGATGCGATGTTGCGGGGCGACGCGATCAACACGACCGAGGGCCGCGCGGTGCTGCACACGGCATTGCGCGCGCCCCGCGGCCAAGGGCTGTACAGCACCGAGGTGCACGGGGTTCTCGACGCGATGTTCGCCTACGTCGAAGGCGTGCGCGACACGGCCGCGAGCGGCATCAAGCACATCGTCAACATCGGCATCGGCGGCAGCGATCTCGGCCCGCAGATGGTCGTGCCGGCGCTCGATGCCTACGCCCACCCGGGTCTCACGCTGCACTTCGTCTCGAACGTCGACGGCCACGACATCGTGCCGGTGTTGCGCAAGCTGAAGCCTGCCGAGACGCTGTTCATCGTCGCCAGCAAGACCTTCACGACGCAGGAGACGATGGCCAACGCGCACGCCGCGAAGGCCTGGTTCGAGGCCAACGGCGGCACCGACATCGCGAAGCACTTCTGCGCCACCACCACCAACATCGAAGCGGCCGCGCAGTTCGGCATCACCACGACCTTCGGTTTCTGGGACTGGGTCGGCGGCCGCTACTCGCTGTGGTCGGCGATCGGGCTGCCGATCGCACTGGCCATCGGCGCCGACAATTTCCGCGCGCTGCTGGCCGGTGCCCATGCGATGGACGAGCACTTCGCGCACACGCCGGCCGCGAAGAACCTGCCGTTGCTGCTCGGCCTGATCGACGTCTGGTACCGCAACTTCCACCGCTTCACCACCCGTTGCATGGCGCCCTACCACCAGGGCCTGAAGCGCCTGCCGGCCTACCTGCAACAACTCGAGATGGAGAGCAACGGCAAGTGTGTCGATCTGGCCGGCAATGCGCTGCCGTTCGCGACCAGCCCGGTCGTCTGGGGCGAGCCCGGCACGAACGGCCAGCACGCCTACTACCAGATGCTGCACCAGGGCACCGACGTGATCCCGGTCGAGTTCATCCTCGTCAAGAACGTCACCCACGACATGAGCGACCTGCACGGCCCGCTGCTCGCGCAGCTCGAGCGCCAGCACACGATGCTGCTCTCGAACGGCCTGGCCCAATCGCAGGCGCTGATGCAGGGCAAGACGAGCGCGCAGGCCGAGGCCGAGAAGGCGCCGACCGCGTCGAAATCGATCGATGCGGCCACCCTCGCGAAGCACCGCACTTTCCCCGGCAACCGGCCCAGCACCACTCTGCTGCTCGATCGCCTCACACCCCGGTCGCTCGGTGCGTTGATCGCGCTCTACGAGCACCGCGTGTTCACCAGCGGTGCGCTGTGGGGCATCAACAGCTTCGACCAATGGGGCGTCGAACTCGGCAAGGCGCTCGCGAACCAGCTGCTGCCGCGGCTGGGGTCGGGCGACGCGAGCGGGCTCGACGCGTCGACAGCGGGGCTGTTGAAGCGGCTGCGAGCTTGAACATCGTCTTCGACTTCGGCGGCGTGCTGTTCCAGTGGCAGCCGCACGAGTTCATGGCGCGGCTGCTGCCGCAACACGCGCCCGACCCGCAAGCCGCGCGGGCGGTCGTGCTGGCCTTCTTCGAGGGCTTCGGCGGCGAGTGGGGCGAGTTCGATCGCGGCACGATCGCGCGCGAAGCGCTCGCCGCGGGCATCGCGAGGCGCACCCGCCTGACCCGCGCCGAGGTCGACACCGTGCTCGACGCGGTGCCGCGCGAGTTGCAGCCCATCGAGGCGAGCGTTGCGCTGTTGAAGCGCTTGTATGCCCGTGGTCATGCGCTGTACTTTCTCTCGAACATGCCGGCGCCCTATGCCGATCACCTCGAAGCCACGCACGAGTTCCTGGGCCTGTTTCGCGCCGGGGTGTTTTCGGCACGGGTCAAGATGATCAAGCCCGAACCGGCAATCTTCGCGCATGCGCTCGAAGCCTTCGGCATCGATGCGGCCGACACGCTGTTCATCGACGACCTGCCGGCCAACGCCGAAGCCGCTCGGGCCGCCGGTTGGCAGGCGATCCACTTCGAGGGTGCGGCGCAGTGCGAGATCGAACTCGCGCAGCGCGGGCTGTTGTAGGCTGCCGTTTCGTTTCGACCCGCCGGAGACAGCCATGACCACCGCTGACGTGACCCTGCACCATTCGCCCAACACGCGCTCGACCGGCGCGCTGATCCTGCTCGAAGAGCTCGGCGCGCCCTACCAGCTGCACGTGATGAACATGAAGGCCGGCGAGAACCGCCAGCCTGCCTACCTCGCGATCAACCCGCTCGGCAAGGTGCCGGCGATCACGCACGGCGAGGCCCTCGTCACCGAGCAGGTGGCGGTCTTCCTCTACCTCGCCGACCTGTTCCCCGCCAAGGGCCTCGCCCCCGCGATCGGCGACCCGTTGCGCGGCCCGTACCTGCGCTGGATGGCGTTCTACGGCTCGTCGTTCGAGCCCGCGCTGATCGACCGTTCGCAAAAGCACGTGCCACCGGCCTCGATGGCGCCGTACGGCGACTACGACGCGACGGTCGCGATCGTCATCGGCCAGTTGGAGAAAGGCCCCTACTTGCTCGGCGACCGCTTCAGTGCGGCCGATGTGCTGTGGGGCACCGCGCTGCGCTGGACCACCATGTTCGGCCTGATGCCCGACCCGCCGGTGGTGAAGGCGTACATCGAGCGGGTCGGCTCGCGGCCCGCCGCGGTGCGGGCGCGTGACAAGGATGCCGAGCTGGCGAAGCAGTTCGGCTGAGGCCGCTCACGCGCGCGCCGAACGCGGCGTGCCGTCGAAGCGCTGGCGCCAGGCGCGGCGCAGTTGCAGGTCGGAGCTGAAACCTGCCTCCTCGGCGGCCCGCGTCACGCTCGCGCCGCCGGCCAGCGTCTGCTTCGCGCGTTCGAGCCGGATCGCCTGAAGGTAGTCCAGCGGCGACACCGCCGCATGCGCCGTGAACAGCCGCAGCAAGTGCCGCTGCGTGACGTGGCCGACCTCAGCGAGCGCGGCCATCGACCAGGCCCGCGTCGGGTCGGCGCACACAGCGTCCTGCACCTTGTGCACCGCCGGGTGCAGGTGGTGGCGGTGCGCCAGCAGCGGCGAAAGCTCCGGGTCGTGCGCGCCGCGGCGCAGGTAGACGACCATGTCCTGCGCGACCGCGGCGGCGTTGCGCTCGCCGCAGGTCAGCGCGATCAGATGCAGTGCGAGGTCGATCCCCGCCGTCACGCCAGCGCTGGAGGCGAGCGTGCCGTCGAGCACGAACACGCGGTTGTCGACCACCTGCGCGGCCGGCGCCGCCTCGTGCAGGTGCGCGAGGATCTCGTGGTGCGTGGTGCAGCGCCGCGCGCCGATCAACCCGGCGCGTGCGGCGAGCAGGCTGCCGGCGCAGATCGTCACGAGCTTGTGCTGCGGCCGATCGGCCAGCAGCGCGCCGAGCGTGTGCGCGAGCCAGTGCGCGGTCGCGCGGGTGCCGGCATCGGGCTTCGCGAGCACCTCGTTCGGCTGGCCGATCAGCACGACCCAGGTCGGCACGGGCAGGGCGCTCGGGAAGGGTTCGAGCCCGTTCAACTGCAGGCCGACGGAGCTTTCGATCTGCGCCTGCGCGCCGGTGAACCGCAAGCGGAAACGCGGCGCGGCGCCGCCGCGCAAGAGGTGCTGGTTGCTCAGCCGGAACGCCTCGGCCGGGCCGGCCAGGTCGAGCAGCAACGAGCGCGGCGTGACGACGAACAGGACGTCGATCGGATCAGACGGCTCGATCAAGCGCCTGCTCCACCGTGCAGATCGTCGCGAACCGGTCCTTCAACACGGCGGACGTGCGCGCGACGATGTCGGCGACCGGCAGCGGCGCGCCGTCGAGGTGCTGCATGTCGAAGGTGAGCGTGGCCTCGGCCACGAAGTCGACCTCGAAACCTTCGTCGCTGGCGTGGCGCGTGGTCGTCTCGCAGCACTGCTCGGTGCGGATGCCGGCGATGATCAGGCGATGGATGTGGTTCTGGTGCAGCCAGACCGTCACCCCGGTGCCGACGAGCGCGCTGTGGCGATGCTTGACGAACTCCGCCGCGGCCTCGAACGCCGCGAGGTCGGCCAGCGGGCGGACGAATCCGGACTCGATCGCGAAGGGGTTCGAGGCACTCGCGGGCCCGTCGCTGTGGAGAATGCGCACGATCGGGATGCCGCGCGCGGCACAGCCTGCGATCAGCGCGTGGGTGCGCTCGAGGAAGGCCTGGGCTCGCGCCTCGACCCAATACCGGCGCTGGCGAAACGACTCTTGCACGTCGATCAGGATCAGGGCGGTGGACATGCGGGGCTCCGGTGGTGGAAGCCTGCACGATACGTCGGGCGCCGGGTGTTGTCGGCGCGGCGGCCGACAACAAACGATCAGATCCGGACCTCAGCGCGACGACAGCCCGCGCAGCGCGCCGTGCGCCGCATCGAGCGCCTGGTCGAGGATCTGCTGCTTCCACACGTCGGTGTCGGTGTAGAAGGCGTCGCGCGTCTGCTGCTTGATCTGCGCGCGCACGTCGGCCGGCGCGTCCGGGTGGTTCTCCAGCCACTGGTCGGCACGCAGCGCGCCGATCATTTCCATGATCGGCAGCGTGCCGTATTCGAGCGCGATGCCGGTGTACTCGGCTTGCGGCGCCTCCTGGTCGGCCGAGAGCCACATCAGGCCCTGCAGCGGCGCCGAGGTGGAGCTGCCGTCGTAGATGCTCGTGACCTTGTCGCCCCACCAGGCGCGTGCGCGCTTCAGTGCCGCAGCGTCGTCGCGGTACGCGAAGATGCGCTCGCCGACGCCGCTCGGCCCGAGGCCGGTGTGCAGATCGATCCAGCCCAGCTTCGTGCAGCGCGTGGCGTGCGCTTGCAGCACACGACGCAGCGTGACGTGGCTCCAGGTCGGGTTGCGCCCGCCGTAGAAGATGCCTTCGGGGTGGCTGTACTGCCCACCCGAGATCGCTTCCTGGAGTTTCGCCATGCCGTGCTTCGCGGCGTAGGCGTGCAACGGCGCATCGATTTCGTCCGAAGGCGGCCAGGTGCTCGGCACGATCGCGGCGGCGAGTTCGTCGTAGGCGGCGTTGTGCGGCAGCGGCCGGCTGAAGTCGTGGAAGTTGCGGTTCAGGTCGACGTTCTCCTGCGTCGTGCGGCGCCACCACGAGAAGCCGTACGGGTTCAGCGCGTGGATGTAGAGCACCGCGACCCCCGCTTCGGCGGCAGCCGCGCGCCAGGCGCGGTTCTGCAGCAGCGTGGTCTGCACGCCCGAGCCGCAGAAGCCTTCGACGCCGTGGCAGGCGCTGCTGACGATGAGCAGCGAGGCCGCATCGAGCGGGCCTTCGCGCACCACGTCCATCGCGAGCAGTTCGCCGTCGCGCCCGAGCATCGGGTGTTGGTGGCTGTAGACGTCGAGGCCGGCACCCTCGGCCGCGGCGAGAAACTTGCCGCGGGCTTCCTTGTAGGTTTGTGAGAAGTTGGCGATCGCCTCGGGGGTGCTCATCGGGCCAGCGTGCCGTGTTCAGCCACTTCTCTGTTCAACCATCCTTCGGCCATGTTGACCCAGAGGGTCGCGCCGAGCGGGATCAGGTCGTCGTTGAAGTCGTAGCTCGGGTTGTGCAGCATGCACGGGCCCATGCCGTGGCCGCCTTCGCGGTGGCTGCCGTCGCCGTTGCCGATCAGGAAGTAGCAGCCCGGTCTTTCCTGCAGGAAGAAGCTGAAATCTTCTGCGCCCATGGTCGGCTCGAACTCCTGGACGTTCTCGGCGCCGACCAATTCGCCCATCACCTTGCGCGTGAACTCGGTTTCGGCCGGGTGGTTGATCGTCGGCGGGTAGTTTCGTCGGAAGTGGAATTCGCAGGTCGTGTCGAAGCCCGCGCAGGTGTGCTCGGTGAGCTGCTTCATGCGCGCCTCGATCAGGTCGAGCACTTCGAGCGTGAAGGTGCGCACCGTGCCCTGGATCACGCAGCTGTCGGGCACGACGTTGGTCGCTTCGCCGGTGTGGATCATCGTCACCGAGATCACGCCGGGGTCGAGCGGGCGCTTGTTGCGCGAGATGATGGTCTGGAAGGCCTGCACCAGCTGGCAGGCGACCGGCACCGGGTCGACACCGTTGTGCGGCATCGCGGCGTGCGCGCCCTTGCCGCGGATCGTGATCTTGAAGTCGTTGCTGCTCGCGAAGCACGGGCCGTTCTTCAGCGCGAACTGGCCGACCGCCATGCCCGGCCAGTTGTGCGCGCCGAAGATCGCTTCCATCGGGAACTTCTCGAACAGGCCGTCCTTGATCATCTCGCGCGCGCCGCCGCCGCCTTCTTCGGCCGGCTGGAACACGAGGTAGACGGTGCCGTCGTAGTTGCGGTGCTTCGAGAGGTGCTTGGCCGCGGCCAGCAGCATCGCGGTGTGGCCGTCGTGGCCGCATGCGTGCATCTTGCCGGGGTTCTGGCTGGCATGGGCGAAGGTGTTGTGCTCGGTCATCGGCAGCGCGTCGATGTCGGCGCGCAGGCCGACGGCGCGGTCGCTCGTGCCGTTCTTGAGGATCGCCACGACGCCGGTCGTGCCCATGCCGCGGTGGATCGGAATGCCCCAATCGGTGAGCTGCCTGGCGATCACGTCGGAGGTGCGCTGCTCCTGGAAGCAGAGTTCCGGGTGGGCGTGGATGTCACGGCGGACAGCGGCGATGGACGCCGCGTCGGCAAGGATGGATTCGATCATTCGCATGGGTGGCTCCTGGCAAGCTACGTGCCCGGTGCCTGCCTGTGCGCCCCAGCGATGCGGGTCGGCCGGACCGGGAAACGGCCAGTTTAGCGCCGGCCCGCCGACCTCGCAGCCCGCTGCGTTTCAGTGGCGAACCTTGCCGTCCTCGGTCAGCATCGAGAGGTCGACGAAGGTCGAGGCGACGTGGTTCTTCGGCCCGAACTCGACCGCGAAGCCGCCGAAGTTGCCGTTCTGGATCGACTCCAGCCCGCTGATGAGCGCGTCGCGCGATGGGTTGCGGCCGGCGCGCTTCAGGCCTTCGGCCAGCACCTTCGCGGCCAGGTAGCCTTCCATGCTCGAATAGTTCGGCTGGGCATCGCCGCCGGCCTTCTTCACCGCATCGAGGTACTCGCGCGAAATCGCGGTGGTGGTCGAGAACGGGAACGGCATCACCTGGCTGACCATGATGCCGCGGCCCGCCTTGCCGAGCTCGTCGGCGAGGGCCTGCGTGCCGACGAACGAGACGTTGAAGAAGGTGCCTCCGTAGCCCGCTTTGCGCGCCTCGCGGATGAACGCGGCGCACGATTTGTAGGCGCCGATCTGCACCACGGCATCGGGAAACGTCGGGGCGATGTCCTTCACCGCTTGGGCCACGTTGACCGTGTTGCGCTCGACGGTGCCGAGCGCCACCGGCGCCAGGTTCTGAGCCTTCAGCGCGCGCGTCACGCCTTCCAGGCCGGCCTTGCCGTAGGCGTCGTTCTGGTAGAAGACCGCGATCTTCTTCAGGCCCAGCGAAGTGAGCTGCTTGACGATCAGCGCGGTCTCGTCGAAATACGAAGCGCGCAGATGGAACACCGACTTGTGGAAAGGGTCGCGCAGCGCCTCGGCGCCGGTGAAAGGGCCGAAGAACGGGATCTTCGTGTCGACCACCAGCGGCAGCGCGGCCAGGCAGGTCGGCGTGCCGACGTAGCCGAACAGGCCGAACACGTCGTCCTTGATGAACTTCTCGGTGTTGGCCTTGCAGCGATCGGGCTCGTAGCCGTCGTCGAGCGTGCGCAGCTCGACCGTGCTGCCGTTGATGCCGCCGCTCGCGTTCAGGCCGTTGAAGAAGATCTTCGCGCCCATGTTCATCTGGATGCCCAACTGCGCGGCAGGGCCGCTGAACGCTGCCGACTGGCCGAGCACGATGCGGTTGTTCTGGGCCAGTGCGGGCAGCGCCAGTGCGGCGCTCGAACCCGCGAGCCATTTGATGGCGTCACGACGTTTCATGGTTTCCTCGACGATGGAGTGCGGGACGTTTCAGCGATCCTGCGCCGGCCCGACCAGGGGTGCCCCGGAGTTCGGAGAAGCATAGTGGTTGATGCCGATTCGCGTCAGCCGATGTGGCCCAGCGCAGACGGTCTCGACGCCGGCCCGTGTGCAATAGTTCACCCATGAACACCGCTACGGTCCGCGCCGCCTGCCCGCACGACTGCCCCGACACCTGCGCGATCCGCGTCACCGTGCAGGATGGCCGCGCGATCAAGGTGCAGGGTGACCCCGATCACCCGCCCACGCACGGCGCCTTGTGCACCAAGGTTTCGCGCTACCCGGAGCGCACCTACCACGCCGAACGCGTGCTGCATCCGATGAAGCGCAGCGGGCCGAAGGGTGCCGGGCGGTTCGTGCGGGTGAGTTGGGATGAAGCGCTGAGCGACATCGCGTCGCGGTTGAAGGCGATCGCCGCGCACGACCCACAAGCGATCGTGCCCTACAGCTACGCCGGCACCATGGGCCTGGTGCAGGGCGAGAGCATGGCGGCACGCTTCTTCAACCGGCTCGGTGCCTCGCAGCTCGATCGCACGATCTGCTCCAGCGCCGGCGGCGAGGCGCTCGCGGCGACCTACGGCGGCAAGGTCGGCATGCACCTCGAGTTTTTCGCCGAGAGCCGGCTGATCCTGATCTGGGGCAGCAACTCGATCGCGTCGAACCTGCACTTCTGGACCTTCGCGCAAGCCGCCAAGCGCCAGGGTGCGAAGCTGATCTGCATCGACCCGCGCAAGACCGAGACGGCCGACAAATGCCACCAGCACATCGCGCTGCTGCCGGGCACCGACGGCGCACTTGCGCTCGGGCTGATGCACGAACTGATCGCGCGCGGCTGGCTCGACGACGACTACATCGCACGGCACGTCGACCTGGCCGGCTGGCCGAAACTTCGCGAGCGCGCGCTGCAGTGGCCGCCCGAACGCGTGGCCGAGGTGTGCGGCATCACCGCCGACGAGGTGCGTGGCCTGGCGCACGACTACGGCACGACCCGCCCCGCGGCGATCCGCATGAACTACGGCATGCAGCGCGTGCGCGGCGGCGGCAACGCGACGCGGCTGATCGCGCTGCTGCCGTGCCTGACCGGCGCGTGGCGCCAGCGCGGCGGCGGGTTGCTGTTCTCGAGCTCTGGTTGGTTCAAGAGCGTGCGCAACGACGCCGCGCTGCAGCGGCCCGATCTGCTCGAAAACCGCGCCCCCCGCATGATCAACATGAGCACGATCGGCGACGATCTGCTGCGCGAATCGTCGCCCGCGTTCGGCCCGAAGATCGAGGCGCTGATCGTCTACAACAGCAACCCCGTCGCGATCGCGCCCGAGTCGGCGAAGGTGGTGCGCGGCTTTGCGCGTGACGACCTGTTCACCGTCGTGCTCGAGCACTTCATGACCGACACGGCCGACCATGCCGACTACCTGCTGCCCGCGACCACGCAGCTCGAGCACCTCGACGTGCACACCAGCTACGGCCACACCTACGTGATGCTGAACGAGGCCGCGGTCGCGCCGGTCGGCGAAGCGAAGCCGAACACGCAGATCTTCCGCGAACTCGCCGCGCGCATGGGCTTCGACGAACCCTGCTTCGTCGATGACGACGAGACGCTCGCGCGAACCGCGTTCAACGACCAGATCGATTTCGATGCTCTGCGCGCGCACGGCTGGCTCAAGCTCCCGATCGCCGACGCGCCGTTCGCCAATGGCGGCTTCCAGACCGCCGACGGCCGCTGCATCGTCGACTCGGAGCAGCACGGCGTGCCCGACCAGGTCGCGAACTACGAATCGGCCGCGAGCGCGCCCGCGTTGGCGCAGCGCTACCCGCTCGCGATGATCTCGCCACCGGCGCGCAACTTCCTGAACTCCAGCTTCGTCAACGTCAAAAGCCTGCGCGACATCGAAGGCGAACCGCTGCTCGAGATCCACGAGGCCGACGCGCGCGGCCGTGGCATCGTCGACGGCGCGATGGTGCGCGTCTTCAACGACCGCGGCAGCTACCTGTGCCGGGCGCGCGTCAGCCGCCGTGCGCGGCCGGGCGTGGTCAACGGCCTCGGCGTCTGGTGGCGCAAGCTCGGCGCTGGCGGCAGCAACGTCAACGAACTGACGCACCAGCAGCTCACCGACATCGGCCGCGCGCCGAGCTTCTACGACTGTCTGGTCGACGTGCGGCCGGCTCCCGCCGGCGCGTGCGACGTGCGGCCGGCCCCCGCCGGCGCGTGCGACGTGCGGCCGGCCCCCGCCGCGTCGTGAAACGTGGCGGGCTGATCCTGGGCATGGCGAGTTTCGGTGCGGTCGGCGTCGCGTTGTTGGCAGCAGGCACCGTCTGCCTGAGCTCCGGCTGCAGCACGATCGGCTACTACGCGCAGTCGGTCGGTGGTCACCTCGCGATCGTGCGTGCCGCGAAGCCGGTGCCCGAATGGCTGGCGGATCCGGACACGAGCGCGGCCGTGAAGGCCCGGCTCGAACTCAGCCAGCGCATGCGCGATTTCGCGGTCAGCGATCTGAAGGAGCCCGACAACGCCAGCTACCGTCGCTACGCCGATCTGAAGCGCGACTCGGCCATCTGGAACGTCGTCGCTGCGCCCGAACTGAGCCTGAAGCTGCAGACCTGGTGCTTCCCGGTCGTGGGCTGCGTCGGCTACCGCGGCTACTACGACCGGGCCGATGCCGACGCCTTCGCAAAGAGCCTGAAGCCGCTCGGGCTGGAGGTCGCCGTCTACGGCGTGCCGGCCTATTCGACACTGGGCCTGCTGCCTTTCGATGCGTTCGCCGACCCGTTGCTCAACACCTTCATCGACTACCCCGAAGGCGATCTGGCGCGGCTGATCTTCCACGAGCTGGCGCACCAGATCGCGTTCGCGAAAGGCGACACGGTGTTCAACGAATCGTTCGCGACCGCGGTCGAGCGCATCGGCGGAGAGCGCTGGCTGCGCCTGCATGCGAGCGCCCAGGTGCGAGCGGAAGACGAGCGCGCCAACGCGCGCCGGCGCGACTTCCGCGAGCTGACCACCCGCTACCGCGACCGGTTCAACGCGCTCTACGAGAGCCCCGCCAGCGACGCCGACAAGCGCGCCGGCAAGGCCGCGCTGCTGGTCGAATTGCGCGCCGACCACGAGGCCGTGAAGCGCGAGCGCTGGGGCGGGTATTCCGGGTACGACAGCTGGTTCGCGCGGGCCAACAATGCCTCGTTCGGCGTGCTCGCCGCCTACAACGAACTGGTGCCGAACTTCGAGCGCCTGTTCGAGCGCGAAGGGCGCGACTTCGCGCGCTTCTACGGCGAAGTCAGGCGCATCGCGGCGCTGCCGCAGCTTGAACGACGCCAAGCACTGCCTTGACGGGACCAGAGAGGAGACAAGAACATGCCAGACATCCACATCCACCGCGAGCACGAACTCGGCCTCGCGAAGGCACGCAAGATCGCGCTGCAATGGGCCGAGGATGCCGAGAAGAAGTTCGAGATGGAATGCACCATCGTCGAAGGCCCGAGCAGCGACACGGTCGAGTTCACCCGGTCCGGCGTGAAGGGCGAGTTGCTGGTCGAGGCGCACCAGTTCACGCTGGATGCGAAGCTCGGCTTTCTGCTCGGCGCGTTCAGCAAGACGATCGAGGCCGAGATCGAGAAGAACCTCGATGCGCTGCTGTCCAAAAGCAAGCCAGCCGCCAAGAAGGCGGCCGCGAAGGCCAAGAAGAAATAGGGCCGAGCGCCGGGCCGCCCCAAGCCGGCCCGCATCCCCTCGGGGGATCGGCCGACGTACGCGTCGGCCGAGGGGCGCCATACCTACTTGAGCGACTCGATCAGGTCGATGTATTCCTGCATCGCGTCGTCTGTGCTCTTGCCCTTGGCCTCGTTCCAAGCATCCCACTTCGCGCGGCCGACCATGTCGGAGAAGCCCGGGCGCTTGCCTTCGACATCGCCGGCGCTGGCTTGTTTGTAGAGCGTGTAGATCTTCAGCAGCGTCATGTTGTCGGGTTTCTCGGGCAGGGCTTTCGAATCCTTGACCGCTTGCTCGAACTGCGACTTCAGGTCGGCCATCGTCTGATCTCCTCTGGGTGAAAGTGTGCATTGACGCCGCGCATGTTACCCAGCATCTTGGGCTGCCCGAACACAGAGATTTCAAGGAGAAACCCGATGCCGCAGCCCCTGCCGGAAGCCGGCTCGCAGCGCATGTCGCGCGTGGACACCGCCTGGCTGCGGATGGACAACGACGTGAACCTGATGATGATCGTCGGCGTGTGGCTGCTGCAGCCCGGCATCACGCACACGCAGCTCTGCGAGCGGGTCCAGGACAAGCTGCTGAAGTACGAGCGCTTCCGCCAGAAGGTGGTGCCCGACGCGATGGGCGCGATGTGGGTGGCCGATCGTGCATTCGATGTGCAACGCCATGTGCTGCACCAGAAGTTGCATCGCGAAAAGGGGCAGGGCGAGCGCGACGCGCTGCAGGCGCTGGTCGGCGAGCTCGCCAACACCCCGCTCGACCCCGACCACCCGCTGTGGCAGTTTCACCTGATCGACGGCTACGAGGGTGGCAGCGCATTGGTCGCACGCGTGCACCACTGCATCGGCGACGGCATCGCGCTGATCTCGGTGATGATGGCCATCACCGATGGCGGCATCGACCCGCCGAAGCGCCGCAAGCGCGAGCTGCCCGAGACCGAAGGCGACTGGTTCTCCGATGCCGTGATGAAGCCGCTGACCGATCTGGCCAGCAAGGCC
>Ga0209583_10000196_pt1 | contig 19491 bp, 17 predicted proteins | sample Str014_FD_187201 | JGI IMG/M metagenome (GOLD analysis project Ga0209583, IMG submission 187201) | Freshwater sediment microbial communities in response to fracking from Pennsylvania, USA - Straight Creek_MetaG_SC_2014 (SPAdes) (version 2) | ecosystem: Environmental > Aquatic > Freshwater >... | reverse complement strand
AGCTTCGATTCAACTCGGCGACCTGCTGCGGCGTGGGATAGCGCGGCGATCCCATGGCGATATAGGTCGCCAACACATTGCCGTGCGTTGCATCCACGCGGCGCACCAGCGCAGAACTCTCCGGATTTACGTGACTGAAATGCAGCGTGAATTGCCGGGGTGTGCCTGCCTTGTCCGGATCGACCACATTCCACAGCGCGACCACCAGTGCGCCGTCGGCGCGTCGCGTTAGCAGCGCGTCAGCCTTCGGGTCGGTCGCAAGTCGCGTCTCCCCCAGCCGGTGCAGCAGCTCGTAGGCATAAAACGCCGGCTTCTTGATGCCGCCCGGCGCTATAGTGCCGAATCCGCCATAGAAGGGTTCGCGCACCACGCCGTTTTCCTCGAAGACATCGTCGAAAGTCCAGTACGAGAGCATGTCCACCAGGCCGTCGCACTGACGGATGTCCTCGGCCAGAGCGGCGCCCACATAGGTCGTATCGCGCGCCTGGTACCTATCGCCAAAGGAAGGCACGTTCCACTCGGTCCACATCAGCGGCAAGGTCGGCCGGGCGGATGCCAGAATCTCGCGATGCACCTTGCCAACGGCGCGGCACACGCGTTCATCGAGCGGTACCTCCTCGTCGTTGTGGAACAGGTTCTGGACCGTGTCATCCGCATAGCCGTGCGTCGAGACGAAGTCCGCCGGCACATTGTCGCGTGCCACGTGCGCCAGAAAATCCGGCACCCAGTCCGCCGCTGCGGTAGCTGGCCCACCCACGCGCAACCTGGCATTCACCGCCTTGAGAGCGCGCGCGGTGTGATCGTAAAGTTCGAAATACGTCGCCTGCTTGGGCTCGCCGGTCCAGAAATCGATGTTGGGTTCGTTCCAGACCTCGAAATACCACTGCGCCAATTCATCGATGCCGTAGCGCTGCACCAGGTGCTCGGCGAAAGCACGGATCAAGCCATCCCACCGGGCGTAGTCTTTCGGTGGCGCGACATTCTGCTGATACCAGAACGGGTGCAGGTCCTGGCGGGCCGCGAGCTTCTTCGGCATGAAGCTGATCTCGACGAAGGGACGCACGCCATTGGCCAGCAGACCGTCGTAGATCTGATCGACATAGGAGAAGTTGTAGACCGCATTGCCCTGGGCATCTTCGTCATAGACACCCACTTCATCGTGGAAAATGGCATGGAACCGCAGGTATCGCAGCCCGGTCGCCTGTTTCAGCGCGCGGACATCATTCCGGTAGCTCTCGCGCAGGGAGAGAATCGCCCGGCCGGAGCCGAAGCTCTGCTCCCAAAAATGCTTGAAAACGCCAGCCTTGGCGTGCGCGTCGATTGCAATGCGCTGGGCGTTTTCTGCCGCGCTCGCGTGCGCGTCCCCTGCCGCCAGCAGCAGGATCACGCTCAACACCTGGTACGGTTGCATGTTCCGCACTCAAGTCAGGTTGCGGCGGCTGCTGAAGAAGAAGTTCAGTGTCAGCCGCCCGGTCGCCGGATCTGCGCATAACTTCTCGGGCGCCCCGATATCACCCAAATGCAGCAGTGCGCCGTCGTAGAACACCAGGCGGTTCCACCTGGCCTCCACCTTCGCGACACGGGTGAAGTAGGCGTTAGAGCCCGACATATAGGCCGGTGGCATATGGTACTTCGCGGTGAATTCACCGCTCGACAGCCGCTTGGCATCATTGAAAATACGGTCGGTGTCTTCCAGCGAGCGAGCGGCTTCATAGAAGGATGTCCCGCCGAGCAGCGGGTCGTGGAACAGATACAGCACCGCGGCGGAAATGGAGTGCTGGTTGTTGACCGGGGGATCGTCCCGGTGACAGAGCATCTGAGCAGGAGATAACTGCTCCGCGGGCAAAGTCACCATGGAATACCGGCAAAAACCATAAGTAAGGCGCCGCGCGTCGAAGCGGCGACGCATATGGTCCGCGTGGAACTCCAGCACTGCCCTGCCCATGGATGCCGATGGCGCCAGGGTCAGTCCCGGATAGCCGTTGGGAGGACTGGGCGTGAACAGGGCGCGATGATCGACTGCGTATTGAACTGCCGCTTCAGGATCCAGTAAGGCATCGTCGACCACATAGCAGTGGTTGCCACTGCTCATGCGCAGGGTCTGGACCTGGAGCCGGGAGTTGAACATCTGCAGCACTACTCGGGCGTTTCACGCGGTTTAACAGCTTGGATAATACTAGACAGCCGCCCCCGCCCCGGCACTTCGGGGTTGTTGCTTATCGGCAACATGCAGTCTGCCCCTATTCTTTACATTGCCGCCAATTGACAGCTTCGCCTGCACCTCCCTAGAATCGGGAAAACGTTTACTTGTGCATCGGTAAACGTTTACTTATGCTTTGTACGGGGTTCGGGGAAAGCAATGAGCGCGGCTATCTGGATAATGCTTGCGCCTGCTTCAGGTTGTTTCGCCTGCGCCCCAAGAGAAACCGGTCGTTGCTAACACCGAAGCCATACTTCGTTGGCCTGGATCTAAAGTCAGTTGGGGGAATTCATGAAAGTTGTACGGAAGCCCGGGTCGCACAGCGTCCCTTACCGCTCGATGATTGCGGTGGCCGTTGCCAGCATCATCGCGAGCTCGCGAATTGCCTCAGCGCAAACGGCCGATTCCACACTGCGCGGTCATGCGCCGGCGAATACTACCGTCACGGCGGTCAATACGGAAACCGGCTCGGTACGTCACACGACGGCAGCGGCGGATGGCAGCTACGCTCTGGTCGGCCTGCCCGCCGGCACCTACAAGGTTGATGCGGGCCCGGGCACCGAGCAGCAAGTGACCCTGCAGGTCGCCTCCTCCCAGGAAGCTGATCTCGGCACGGCGCTGGAAGAGATCAAGATCGTCGGCAACCGCATCCAGAAGGAAGTGCGTACGTCCGAAGTCGGCTCGAACGTGTCGCTGCACAATATCGACGTGCTGCCGCAGGTGACGCGCAACTTCCTGGAGTTTGCCGAAACTGTCCCAGGCATGAAATTCAACGTCGATTCGAAGGGCAACACGAGCTTGCGCGGCGGCGGGCAGCTGACCACCAACGTCAACGTCTACATTGATGGCGTCAGCCAGAAGGAATACATCCAGAAATCGGGCGGCACCAGCGGCCAGGCCGGACCGGGCGCTAGCGGCGATCCGGGCAACCCGTTTCCACAGCTTGCTATCGACCAGTACAAGGTCATCACTTCGAACTACAAGGCTGAATACGGCGAGGCGGCGAGCGCCATCGTTATTGCTCAGACCAAGACCGGTACCAACGAGTTCAAGGGCGAGGCATTCAGCACCTTTACGAATCAGAACTTCCGGGCGCTGACGCCGGCCGAATCCTTTGCTGGCTCGCGCAAGGCCTCCGCGCCCAGCTGGGAATACGGTCTGGCCGAAGGCGGCCCGATTATCCAGGACCACCTGCACTTCTTTCTGACCTGGGAGCACAAGGCTCTGTCCGAACAGAACACGGTTTTCCCGGGCGGCGGCGTGCCGCTGAGCACCTTGCAGCCGCTGCTGCCACCGAGTGCCTTCTCCCAGTACGGCCCGACCACCAACCCCTTCAAGGAAGATCTGATATTCGGCAACATGGATTTTGAACCGACGGCGGCGGATAAATTCGAGCTGAGTACAAAAATCCGCAAGGAAACCTCGATCAACGGCGCGCAAGGGCAGACGGCTCCGTCGGCGGCCACCAACTATCGCAACAACAATACCCGCTGGAACCTCAGCTGGCAGCGCAGTGCCGATCGCTGGGTCAATTCACTGCGGGTATCCTCGCAGTCAACGCTTTCGGCCACCGAGTCCTCGGACGCCACGCCGCAGAGCCAATATATTTACTACCCGAATTCGCCTACTAACCGCAACGGGTCGCAGACCGCCATTGTGGTGGGTGGCCCGGGCTCAGGAACAGGCTCCCGTTTCAGCCAGTCTGGCCTCGAGGTCGAGGACGCCTTAACGCTGCCGAACCTGCAGTGGATGGGTAGCCATACGGTGAAGACCGGCCTCCGCTTCCAGAACATCAAGCTGTCGGCGAAGGATCAGTCGGACAAGCTCGAAGATGCGAGCTATTTCTTTTTGGTCGGCCCGACTGGAACCAGCACTACGCCTTATGAAGTGCAGTTTCCGGTTGTATTGTCAGGCTTAGCGTCCACCAAGGTGGACTCGACCGACAAGCAGTACGGTTTCTACCTCCAGGACGATTGGCGAGTGAACGACCACCTGGAATTCAACCTCGGCGTGCGCTGGGACTACGAGCGCGTGCCGATCTGGGAAAACTACGTCACGCCTAAGGCGATCGTGGCTGCCATCAACGGGCCTTTTAATCCGGCGACCCCGCTGACGCCAGCCCTGAGCTACGCGCAGGTGCTGGCATTGGGTGGCCCCAACTATCCAGGCGTTGCGATCAACAACTACATCAGCACGGGCTCCAACCGCAGTTCGCCTAAAGACCAGTGGCAGCCACGGCTGGGCTTCTCTTACGACATCAATGCGGACCAGAAAAATGTGGTCTTTGGCGGCTACGGTCGCTCCTACGACCGCAATTTGCTCGACACGTTGAGCCTCGAGACCACCAAGGTGGCCCTGAATGGCAATCCGCAGATCTACTTTCCGAATCCTCTGAACATCGACGACTTCGGACCGTGTAAGACAGCGGCTGATATCAATCCGGCCAAGCACTGCTACGTGTGGAACGATGCCTATTTGACGGCTGCCGGCCTCGCGTCGATTTCGGTCGCACCCAACTCCCACGAAGTCGACCTGATCAACAACAACATCAAGAACCCCTACTCTGACCAGTTCAGTCTTGGTTTCCGCCACCAGATGGGCGACTGGTCAACGGCCATCACGATTGCGGACGTCCGCAGCTACAACACCATCATGGGTCACTGGGGCAACCGCTACGCTAACGGCCATTTCTACGACAGCACGGGCAATCAGTGGGGCGGTGCCGGCGTACCGGGCTTTGGCGCGCTGATCCTGTGGGACAACGGCGGCAAGGACGAGGATCGCTCGGTCGGCGTCCTGCTCGAGAAGCCCTATACGAAGGAATCGGGCTGGAGCACGACGATCGCCTACACGTATTCCGATGCCACGCAGAACAACTTTTCCGGCCAGAACGACGGGTACGCGGTCAATTACAACCAGTATTTCTTCGACGCCCCGTACCCCAGCGACTTCAAGATGTTGCCGTCGAATGCGATCCCGAAGCATCGTCTGGTGGCGACCTATAGCCACGACGCCCCCTGGGGTGTGTCCGTCGCCGGCAAGCTGACCCTGGAAACTCCGATTGCGGTGGGTGGCGCCTACGGGTGTCCGGCCGTCTGTACGCCGTATGGCGGCACGACGGTCGAAGTCTCTGGCAACATTCCGCAGACGATTGGCTACCGCGATCTGGATCTGCAGGCCACCAAGGACTTCAAGCTGTGGAGCACCGGCTCGGCGTACGTGCGACTGGACGTACTGAACGTCTTTGATTACTACAATTTCGACAACAACTCAGCCACCTGGAGCAAGAACCCCGGGTCCATACCGCAATACAACACGGGCGGCGCGTTCAACGGTGTGCCACGCACGCTCAAGCTGTCGCTTGGCATGAAGTGGTAAGAGCCTGAACCAACCGGCGAAGGGGCGCGTAGCATCGCGCCCCTTCGCTGGCGGTACCTACGTCGATGAGCACTGCCGCACGCTCTGCCAGCGCCCCTGTTCAGACGGTCGCGATACTGGGCGGTGGCACCGCAGGGTGGATGAGCGCCGCCGCGCTGTCGCGCTCGTTTGGCGATAGGCTGCGCATCGAGCTGGTCGAGTCGGACGAGATCGGGATCATCGGGGTCGGTGAGGCTACGGTACCGCACCTCAGTGCCTTCAATGCCTTGCTGCAGATCGATGAGGCGGAGTTTGTTCGCCAGACCCGAGGCACCTTCAAGCTCGGCATCCAGTTCAAGGACTGGCATCATCTCGGCGATTCGTATATTCACGGTTTCGGCACCATTGGCCGCGACGTGGGTCCGGTGGCCTTTCATCAGTACTGGCTGAGAGCCAGGGCGCTGGGCCGCGCCAAGGATATCGGCCATTACTCGCTCAATACGGTCGCCGCGCCCCAGGGCCGATTCATGCCCTCGCCCAGGGACGCTCCGGCGAATTCGCCGTTGGCCGAGATTGCCTACGCCTATCACTTCGACGCCGGGCTGTATGCCGCCTACCTGCGCGGCTATGCCGAGGCGCGTGGCGTGCGCCGGACCGAAGGCAAGGTGGTCAGCGTCACCCGCGACCCGGAAAACGGCTTCGTCCGGGCTATAGCGCTGCAGAACGGCACGTCGATCAGCGCCGACCTGTTTCTCGACTGCTCCGGATTTCGCGGGCTGCTGATCAGCGGTGAACTGGAGGTCGGTTTCGAGGACTGGTCGCACTGGCTGCCCTGCGATCGCGCGGTGGCCGTGGCCTGCGAGAAGGTCGGGCCACCCACGCCCTACACGCGCTCTACCGCCCTGGAAGCCGGCTGGCAATGGCGCATCCCGCTGCAGCATCGGACCGGCAACGGCTATGTCTACTGCAGCCGCATGGTGTCCGACGATGCGGCCGCGGCACGGCTGCTCGGCGGGCTCGACGGTAAGCCGCTGGCCGAACCGCGCCAGCTGCGCTTCACGGCCGGCAAACGCCGCCAACTGTGGTCCCACAACGTGGTCGCGATCGGCCTGGCGGGCGGCTTCCTCGAGCCGCTGGAGTCCACGGCCATCTTCCTGATTCAATCCGGGCTGTTCCGGCTGATCCAGCTGCTGCCCCGCTGCGATATGGCCCAGACGCTACGCGACACCTATAACGAACAGGCGCAGTTCGAGTACGAGCGTATCCGGGATTTCCTGATCCTGCATTACTGCGCCACGGAGCGCGACGACAGCGAACTGTGGCGCTACACGCGAGCCATGAAGATTCCTGATAGTCTCGAGGCCTACATCCAGCTGTTTGCCGACAGCGGGCGCTTCTTCCGGGCCGGCACCGAGATGTTTGGCCTGACCAGCTGGGTACAGGTGATGCTGGGACAGGGAATCGTCCCGCGAAATTACCATCCGGCCGTCGACTGGGTACAGGAGAAAGACGTGCTGGGCCTGGTCGATCATGCCGAACAGATCATCGCCACCAACGTGGCCGCGATGCCCAAACATGATGAATTTATTGCCCGGTATTGCGCCGCGCCCGGGACCTGAGCTCCATGGCCGTCACAATCAAGGATGTGGCTCTGAAGGCGCGCGTCTCGATCGCGTCCGTGTCGCGTGCGCTCAATGGCACCGGCACGGTCACTAGTGCGACTCGAGAACGGGTGCTGCGCGCAGCCCAGCAGCTGCGCTATACGCCGCATCAGGCCGCGCGCTCACTGATCACGCGCCGCACGCACACCATCGGCGTGCTGCTGCCGGATCTGCATGGCGAATACTTTTCCGAGCTCATACGCGGCATCGACAAGGCGGCGCGGGAGCTGGGCCTGCATCTGCTGGTGAGCAGCTCGCACGGTGACTCGGCGGAGGCGCGACTGGCGCTCGAATCGATGAACGGCCGCGTCGATGGCGTGTTGATCATGTCCTCACATGTGGACAGCCAGCTGGTGCGCGGGGCGCTATCGGCGGCGCTGCCGGCGGTCCATATGAATATGCCGTCCAAGGCCGGTGACGCACCGACCTTCGTTACTGACCATTTCGGCGGCGCGCGCGCCCTGGTCAGGCATTTCGTGTCGCTGGGCTACTGCCGCATCGCTCACATCACCGGCCCCGAGGGCAACTGGGACGCCGAAGAACGGCTACGCGGCTACAAGGCAGTGCTGGCGCGCGAGGCCCATGCCGCCGAGCTGATCGTCCGCGGCGACTTCAGCGAGGAATCCGGGTACCTGGCGGCCCGACAGTTGCTGGCGCTGGCGACGCGTCCCGACGCCGTATTCGCCGGCAACGACATGATGGCCATCGGCTGCCTGTACGCCTTCACGGAAGCCGGCCTGCGGGTGCCTGACGACATTGCCATTGGCGGGTTCGATGATATTCCAATCTCCAGATATGTCACACCGGCGCTGACGACGGTCCGTGCCCAGACCACGGAGCTGGGCCGGCAGGCGCTGGGCGCCCTCGCCCAGGCGATTGCCAACGCCGGACCCGGCAAGGGCCAGCGCACGGTACTCGACACGCAGCTGGTGCTGCGCGATTCATGCCACAAATCGGCGATCCGCGGACCGGCAGTGCGCTGAGCGGCGACGAGCATTTCAATGGCACGGATCAATCGCCGTCAATTCCTGCAATATTCGGCCGCGGCTGGCGGCCTCAGCGCGCTAGTCGCCTGCGGCGGCGGCTGGGGCGGCAAGGGCGCGCGCGGCCTCGCGCCGCCGCCGCCATTGGCGATCGACGCGCTCATCACCGATACACAGCTGCGCACGTTCCGCTACTTCTGGGAGACCAGCGAAGCCGCCCGAGGCCTGGCCCCGGACTACGCGCCCGAGGCCTCGCCCGCCAGCATCGCCGCGATGGGCTTCGCGCTCACGGCCATGCCCGTGGGCGTCGAGCATGGCTGGGTGACGCGCGCCCAGGCCGTTGAGCGCGTACTCAATACGCTGGTGTTCCTGCGCGACGCGCCGCAGGGCGCCGCGACCCAGGGCGTTGCGGGCTATCACGGCTTTTTCTACCACTTTCTCGACATGAGCACCGGCACGCGCTATCGCGATTCCGAGCTCTCGAGCGTCGATACGGCATTGCTGCTGATGGGCGCACGCGCCTGCGCACAATATTTCACCGGCAGCAATGGCAACGAGGGCAGCATTCGCACAATCACCGATGCGCTGTGCGAGCGGGCCGAGTGGCGCTGGTTTCAGAATGGCACCGCTGGGATCAATTTTGGCTGGCGCCCCGAGACCGGGTTCATGGCCGACAACTGGCGCGGGTACAACGAGGCGATACCGATCTTCCTGCTGGCGCTGGGCTCGACCGCGAACGCCGTGGATCCCGCGGCCTGGGCCGACTGGACCAGCACCTATCCGCAGAGCTGGGGCACGATCCAGGGCATCGAACATCTGACCTTCGGGCCGCTGTTCGGCCACCAGTACACGCAGGTGTGGGTCGACATGCGGGGCATCAAGGATCCCTACATGGCCGCCAAGGGCCTCGACTACTTCGAGAACAGCCGGCGTGCTGTGCTCTCGCAGCGCGCCTACGCGATCGCGAACCCGTTGGGCTGGCAGGCCTATGGCCCGGATATCTGGGGACTGAGCGCCTCCGATGGGCCGGCCGACGCGCAGCTGACCTACCGCGGCCAGGCGCGCCAGTTTCATACTTACGCCGGCCGCGGCGTGTTCCTGAACGGCGCCAACAATTACGACGACGGTACCCTTACGCCCACCGCGCCGCTCGCCTCCCTGCCCTTCGCGCCGGAACTGGCAAAGCGGGCCGTGGCAGCCATGTACCAGCGGTTTGGCACGGCGATCTACAGCCAGTATGGTTTCCTCGACAGCTACAATCCCAGCTTCCAGTACGAGCTGCCGCAGCACAGCGGCCGCCTGGTCAACGGACTGGGGTGGGTGGATACGCGCTACTACGGCATCAACCAGGGGCCGATCGTTGCGATGATTGAAAACCAGCGCAGCGAGCTGTTCTGGCGCCTCTCGCGCACCGATCCCGTGCTGCGCCGGGGCTTGGTGCGCGCCGGATTCAGGGGCGGATGGTTGGCCTGAGTCGGCGTGATGTTGGGTTGCGCCCCCTGCTCTGGGCCGGCGTCCTGCTGCTGGGCGGCTGTGGCGGTTCGGGCCCCCGGCTCGAGGTGCTGCACTTCTGGGCGATGGGCGCTGAGGCCGAGGTGGTCACGCAGCTGATTCCGGAATTCGAGCACGAGCATCCGCTGCTGCGTGTCGAGGTGCAGCAACTGGCGTGGACCGCGGCCCACGAAAAACTGCTGACGGCGGTCGCGGGCGATGCCACGCCAGACCTGTGCCAGCTGGGCAATTCCTGGATTCCGGAGCTGGTCGCCCTGCATGCGCTGATGCCCTTGCAGGCGCGTGTCGCGGCGTCGCCGGAGATTGCGCCGGCGGACTACTTCCCGGGCGTCTGGCAGACCAACCTGATCGCCGCTTCGCTCTACGGCATTCCCTGGTACGTCGATACGCGGCTGCTGTTCTATCGCAGTGATCTGCTGAAGGCTGCCGGGTTCGCCGCCCCGGCTGAGACCTGGTCGGCCTGGCTCGCGCAGCTGCAGGCCATCAAGCGCATGGTCGGCCCGCAGCGCTACGCGATCCTGCTGCCACTCAACGAGTTCGAGCCGCTGCAGATCCTGGCGCTCAACCAGAGCGAATCGATGCTGCGCGATGGCGATCGCTACGGCAATTTTCGAAGTGGCTCGTTTCGCCGTGCACTCAGTTTCTATCGCGATATGTTCGCGCAGCAGCTCGCGCCGACGATGACCAACACGCAGATCTCCAATGTCTGGAATGAACTGGGTAAGGGCTACTTTTCCTACTACGTCTCGGGCCCGTGGAACATCCGTGAATTCAAGCGGCGATTGCCCCGGGAGCAGCAGGGCAGCTGGATGACGGCGCCGATGCCCGGCATCGACGGCCCGGGCGTATCGAATGCTGGCGGCTCCAGCCTGGTGCTGTTTGCGCGCTCGAAGCACCAGCAGAGTGCCTGGCAACTCATAGAATATCTCTCGCGACCCGCCGTGCAGCAGCGCTTCCACGAACTCACCGGCGACCTGCCGCCGCGCCGTACGAGCTGGGCAGGCGGCGAGATTGCGCACGATCCCTACTCGCGCGCCTTTCGCATCCAGCTCGAGCGCCTGCGCACTTTTCCAAAAGTGCCCGAATGGGAGCAGATCATGCAGGCCATGCGCGTGATGGCCGAACGCGTCGTGCAGGGGCAGCAGGATATCGACAGTGCCGTGACCGGCTTCGATGCCGAGGTCGATGGCATGCTGGCCAAGCGCCGCTGGATACTCGATCGGCAGCGGGGTGCGCGGTGAGCCCCGCCACGCAGCGCGCCGCGTGGACTTTCACGCTCCCGGCACTGCTGCTGATCGCGGTCTTCTTCGTGCTGCCGCTGATCGCTGCGCTGGCGCTCAGCTTCACGGATTTTGATCTCTACGCGCTGGCCGACCCAACCAACCTGCGCGTCGTTGGCCTGCACAATTACAGCACGCTGCTGACCACGCCGATGTTCTGGAGGGCGCTGGGCAACACCGCGATTTTCGTGGTGCTGGGCGTGCCGCTATCGCTGGCCGCTTCGCTGAGCGCCGCACTGCTGATCGAATCGCGGCTCACACGCTTCAGGGGCTTATTTCGCACCGCGCTGTTTGCACCGGTGGTCACGACGCTGGTGGCCGTGGCGCTGATCTGGCGCTACCTGCTGCATACGCGCTATGGCCTGCTGAACTACCTGCTGACTCACCTGGGGCTGCCGGCTATCGACTGGCTGGGCGATCCGCACTGGTCGATGCCGGCCATCGTGTTGCTGGCGGTGTGGAAGAACTTCGGCTACAACATGATCATCCTGATCGCCGCGCTGCAGAGCATCCCGGAGGACCTGCACGAGGCGGCGCGACTGGACGGCGCCGGCGCCTGGGCGCGGTTGCGCCACATCACCCTGCCGCTGATCGCGCCGACGCTGGCGCTGGTGGGCGTGCTCACCGTCAGCGGCTATTTCCAGCTGTTCGCCGAACCCTATGTGATGACCCAGGGCGGGCCGCTGCAGAGCACCGTCAGCGTGCTGTACTTCATGTTCGAGCAGGGCTTCAAGTGGTGGAACTTAGGGTTTGCCTCGGCAGTAGCCTTCCTGCTGTTTGCACTGATACTCGGCCTCACGGCCCTGCAGATGCGGCTCGCGCGCCGCGTGGCGGTGGCATGAACCAGCGCGCCGCCAGCGCTCTGGTCAATGGCAGCCTGTGGCTGGCGGCGCTATTGACGCTGTTCCCGCTGCTGTGGATGGTATCGGTGTCGCTGATGCCCACCGGCAGCTCGGCCAGCTACCCGCCGCCGCTGTGGTCGGCGCACGCGAGCCTCGATCGCTACCGGGAGCTGTTCGCGCAGCAGCACATGGGACGCTATCTGCTCAACAGCGTGTTCGTCGCGACCAGTGCGACGCTGCTGGCACTGCTGTTCAACGGCATGGCGGGCTACGCCTTCGCCAAGTTGCGCTTCCGCGGCCGCGACTCGCTGTACCGCCTGCTGCTGGCAGGACTGATCGTGCCGGCCCAGGTGACGATGATTCCGCTGTTCGGGCTGATGAAAGTATTCGGCCTGGTCAACAGCTATGCGGGGGCGATCCTGCCCGGCGTCGCCAGCATCTTTGGCATCTTCCTGGTACGCCAGTACGCACAGTCGATTCCCGACGAGTTGCTGGATGCAGCGCGCATCGACGGCGCCAGCGAATGGCGGATTTTCCGCTCGGTGGTCGCACCGCTCCTGATGCCCATTCTGATCACGCTCGGGATTCTGGTGTTCCTGGGCACCTGGAACGATTTCATGTGGCCGCTGATCGTGCTCACCGACCGCGACATGCAGACCCTGCCGGTGGCGCTGGCCGGCATGTCGCGCGAACACGTGCAGGACAACGAGCTGACGATGGCCGGCGCGGTGGTGACCGTACTGCCAGTGCTGGTGCTGTTTCTGTCGATGCAGCGCTACTACCTGCGCGGCATCATGCTGGGGAGCGTGAAGGGCTGAGCGCTGATCACCGGTACCGCCTGCGCGTGGCGCCGCGCCTCATTCTATCCAGTCGTCTCCGGGCATGATTCGCCGCATGAACTCGTCGAATAGCGGCACCGTGAAAGCAGTATCGCCATGGTTGGGGCTCCAGACCATGCCTTTCGAAATCAGCTGATTGCGAGTTGGCCCCAGCGAGGTCACTTTGCGATGCAAGCGCTCGGCAATATCACCCGAGCGATGCGGCCCTGGTCCCAGTGCGGCCATGGCGCGCAGGTAGCGCCTTTCCATCGGCGTGAGTCGATCAAATCGCACACGAAAGAAACTCTCATCCAATGCCGCGATCGCTGACACCGATGCCACGTCGATATTCTCAAGCGTGATGGGCGAGCCAGTGGCGGTATCCCACGCGTGCTTGCCCCACTCCTGGAGAAAATAGGGATAGCCACGCGTCTGGCCGATGATACTGCGCAAGGCCGGAACGTCAATCGCCACACCCTGCTCCTGTAGGGGTTTCACGATCGCACGGCGCGCGTCGGCGTCTGGCAAAGGCCCAATGTCAGGAAAATCAAATCCGACTTCAATGTCCTCTTGATATTACAAGATTCACATAATATCTATAATAACTATCAAATCCAGACCTCCACCACTGAATCCAGGCTCGCGGTGGACAGGCCGGCCTGCGGCTTGGCGCCGGTGATCAAGCGGCACGAGTCATGCTATCCTGCTACCGTCGCTTTACGATATTTAGATCGATACTGGAATCGTATGACAACCATCACCGTTTCTTCGAAGTACCAGATTGTAATTCCCGCAAAGATCCGCGAGGCCCTGGGCATAAGGCCCGGTGAGCGACTGCACGCCATCGAGTATCGCGGCCGGATAGAACTGGTACCGGTCCGGCGGACCAGGGCCGCGCGCGGGTCACTCAAGGGGATAGCCACTGACGTTCCCAGGGATGCTGATCGCGTATGAATGTGGTCGATTCGTCGGCCTGGCTGGAATACTTCGCTGACGGCCCCAACGCCTCGATATTCGCGAAACCCATCGAGGCCAGCCGCTCGCTGCTGGTACCGACGCTCTCGCTGTTTGAAGTCTTCAAGCGCATAAGCCAACAGCTCAGTGAGGATCAGGCGCTGCGTGCCATCGCGGTCATGGAGCAGGGCCGGGTCGTCGATCTGGACCGCGCGACAGCGCTCGAGGCTGCGCGGCTCTCGATTCAGCACCGTATTGCGATGGCCGACAGCATCATGTTGGCGACCGCGCAGCGACACCGCGCCACACTATGGACCCAGGATGGGGATTTCGACGGGCTACCAGGGACAAAGCACTACGCAAAACAATAGGCTCGGCCGCCTAGCGCCAGGGAACCCCTAAGGCACGACGGCGTTGGCCGCAATTACCTTCGAGTAGTACTTGGCGCTCGCCTTCGGCGTGCGCTGCTGGGTGGCGTAGTCGATGTGCACAATGCCGAAGCGCTTGCGATAGCCGTGCGCCCACTCGAAGTTATCGAACAGTGACCAGACAAAATAGCCGCGCACATCGGCCCCCTGGGCCATCGCGGCGTGCACCGCGGCGATGTGATGCCGCAGGTAAGACACCCGCAGCGGATCGTCGATCCGGCCGTCTTCGGCGCTGGGCGGATCGAAGAACGCCGCGCCATTTTCGGTCACGTAGAGCGCCGGATTGCCGTAGCGATTCTTGACCCACAGCAACGTGTCGGTCAGACCCTGCGGGTACACTTCCCAGTGGGTCGCCGTGTAGGTCGCGCGCGGCTGGCGCACCATGCTGGCCCGCAGCGGCCAGCTCTGCGCATCGTTGCGCGTGACATTGCGGGTGTAATAGTTCACGCCCAGGAAATCGATGGGCTGGCGGATCAGCGCAAAGTCGGCGGCAGGCCACTGCGGCCAGGCCTCGCCGAACACTTCGCGCAGTTCCTCGGGATAGCTGCCCTTGAAGACCGGATCGAGGTACTGGCGATTCATGTAGGCGTCGGCGCGCGCCGTGGCCGCCTGGTCATCGGCAGACGTCGACGCAGCGTACTTCGGCTCGATATTCACCACCAGGCCGATCTGATGCCGGCCTTCGGCGCGATAGGCCTGCACCGCGGCGCCGTGTGCACGCAGCAGGTTATGAGCAGCTATCGGCGCCTCGAAGCGGTTACGGTGGCCCGGTGCCAGCGCGCCGTGCAGGTAGCCACCGTCGGTCACTACCCAGGGTTCATTGTGCGTGACCCAGTGTTTCACGCGGCCGTCGAGCTTGCGGAACACCACCGCGGCATACTCGGCAAACCAGGACGCGATATCGGGATTGAGCCAGCCGCCGCGATCGTCGAGCGCCGCGGGCAGGTCCCAATGGAACAGTGTCACGAGCGGCTGGATGTCGTTCCGGAGCAGTTCGTCCACCAAGCGTTCGTAAAACCCTAAGCCTGGGGCGTTCACGGCGCCGCGCCCGTTGGGCAGCACACGGCTCCAGGACATGCTGAAGCGATAGGCCTTGAGGCCCAGTGCGCGCATCAGCGCGACATCTTCCCGGTAGCGCAGGTAGTGATCGCAGGCCACGTCGCCGGTTTCGCCATCACGTACCATGCCCGGCGTGCGACAGAAGCGCTGCCAGATGGAGGGCCCCGCGCCATCAGCCAGCGGCGAGCCTTCGACCTGGTAGGCGGAGGTTGCGGCACCCCACAGGAAAGCTGCCGGAAAGCGCCCCGCGGGGTTGTCGTTCACTGTTCTGGTCCCCACTCCGCAGGCTGCCGGAAAACGTTTACATGGCCTAATTGTACCCAATTGTATACGATCCGCAGGGAGGCAACCCAAGGGAAAACATGGCTGACCTTAAGCTCGTGCAGTTGCGCAAGGTGTACGACAACGGCCAGGTTGCCGTAGCCGGCGCTACCTTTGATGTCGCCGATGGCGAGTTGGTTGCCCTGGTGGGCCCTTCCGGCTGCGGCAAGTCCACGCTGCTGCGCATGGTCGCGGGTCTGGAGAGCATTACCAGCGGCCAGCTTCGCATTGCTGATCGCATCGTCAACGACGTCGCGCCGCGCGATCGCGACATCGCCATGGTGTTCCAGAGCTACGCGCTCTATCCGCACATGAATGTCTACGACAACCTGGCTTTCGGGTTGCGGCTGCGTGGCGCGACGCCCGCACAGCTGGATGAGAAGGTGCGCGCGGCAGCCGCGACACTGGAACTGGGTGCATTGCTGGATCGCAAGCCGCGCCAGCTCTCCGGTGGCCAGCGTCAGCGTGTCGCGCTGGGCCGCGCCCTGGTGCGCAACCCCCAGGTGTTCCTGCTCGACGAACCACTCTCGAACCTGGATGCCAAACTGCGCTTAAGTATGCGCACCGAGATCGGCCGGCTGCATCGCCAGCTGCGGGCCACGATGCTGTACGTGACGCACGATCAGATCGAAGCCATGACCCTGGGCCAGCGCATCGTGGTCTTCAATGCAGGCGTGATCCAGCAGATCGATACGCCGATGCGGCTCTACAACGAGCCGGCCAACCTGTTCGTGGCCGGGTTCATGGGCAGTCCGGCCATGAACTTTTTTCAGGGACATTTTGCCGCCGATCCACAACCGCGCCTGCAGTGCCGCGCGGGGACCCTGCCCCTACCCGCAACGCCGGCGAGCCTGCAGGGCGCAGCCGCCGCTCACGAAATCGTCGTCGGTCTGCGTCCCGAGGACCTGCGCCTGGAGCAGCCAGGGGCCGATGCCGGCGAGGGCTGCCTCGAGGCCACGATCGACAGCATCGAGCCCGTGGGCAATGAGATCTTTCTGCGCGTGCTGTCGTCGGTCGGGCCGGCGATCTGCCGGGTACCGCCCCAGGAGCTGCCGGAGCCCGGGCGGCCCGTCAGACTGCGCTATGCCGCCGGGCGACTGCGTTATTTTGATGCGCAAAGCGGTACGAGGATTTCCTGAACTGCTCAGCAGTTCCACTCAGAGTGGCAAGCCGTCCGCAAAAGCGAGCCGCCCGTTACGACTGCAGTTCTGCCTCATTTTGTTTCGCTCTTGCCAGCGCGACCGGAAAGCAATCGTTCCACCTCTGGCGTCGCCCCAACAAAGAAATCAATATCCTTGGTGGCACGTGGGAAGCCGTGGGCAGCAAGCGCGTAAGCGCCCACCAGAACAAATCTAACGTTCTCCGCGAATAAGCACTGCAACATCTCTTTGTAATCTTTGTTCAGCACGCGTGCCTTCTGAGAAAATCCAAGCTTCCTGGGTCAACTCCCAAACCTGCCCAAGACGCTCCGCTGGTGTGCCAGGCATGTAGCCCCCGTCATCAGCAGCCGCGTGTGATTGGTATACCCTTACCCGCTTGCGATCAACGCTTGTCATGATCCGCATTCCACAGTGGCGATTATCCGCATGTAAGCAATTGATTTCAATGCTTATTGTTCTGGAATGTACGTGCCTGTGGTGCTCCTGGGCGAGCGCGCGTCACCGCGGCCTGGCGTCCTAATTGGTCGCGACCCACCTGGTGCATTGGGGCTAGCATTACCGCCACGACAGCGCTATATGATGCGGCTCGACTTACTCATTCCCGGGGGAATTCACCATGTCCAAGTCAATTCATGCGACTCGCTGGCTGACACTGGCGGCCCTGTGGCTGATGCCGCTCAGCGCCCTGGCCGCCGACCAGCCGGCCGCTACGAAAGCCGCTGCGGCGATGCCCGCTGCGGCGAAGCCGGCCGCCGCGATGCCTGCGGCCATGACCGACGCGCAGCTGATCGCGAGCGCACTGTCCGCAGCGCCGGAAGGTGTGGCGAAGCACGCGACCGTCGTTGTGATGGACGCCAAGGGCGGGATGCGCACATTGCGCGAGGGTAGCAACGGCTTCACCTGCCTGCCCGACAACCCGGCCACGCCGGGCCCCGATCCCATGTGTGCCGACAAGGCTTCCATGGGCTGGATGCACTCGATGATGACGCATGCCAAACCCATGGCGGGCAAGGCAGGCCTGATGTTCATGCTCGCTGGTGGCACCGACGCCAGCAATACGGACCCTTACGCTGATAAACCCACGGCCACGAATCACTGGATCAAGACCGGTCCGCACGTGATGGTCGCCGGCGTCGACAGCGCCTTCCTGGCCCAATACTCGAAGTCTCCCGATCCGGACACCTCAGTGCCTTATGTGATGTGGGCCGGTACGCCCTATCAGCACCTGATGGTGCCGGTGAAATAGCTGGCTTTAGCTTCGTTTGACAGCGTCACATTACCAGGGTAATGTGACTGCATGGCCAGTCATTCGAAGCTCACGGCGCAGGGTCAGGTGTCGGTGCCCGCAGAGGTACGCCGGCGCCTGGGCCTGGGCCCGGGCTCTGTCATAGAATGGAGTGAACGCGACGGCGCCTACCTGGTGCGCCGCGCCGGCCGCTTTTCTTCCGCGGATATACACGACGCGCTGTTTTCAGGATCCCGCGGATCCAGGGCAAAGGTCGACGCTAAAGAGGCGATTCGCACTGCGGTGCGGCGCCGCTATGCGCGCGGTTGACACCAACGTACTGGTGCGGCTGATCGCACGAGATGACGCCGTGCAGCTCAAGGCCGCGGAACTGTTTGTTGCCCGAGGCGCTTGGGTGTCGCAGATAGTTCTGCTTGAGACGGTATGGGTACTTGAAATCGTCCTCGAGCTCAGCACCGGGCGCGTAGCCCAGGCGATCGAAATGCTACTCAATCACCAGCACTTGTCCGTACAGGATCCAGACGTCGCCGCCGACGCACTGCGTCAGTACAAACTGCGACCAGCGCTGGGATTTTCCGATTGCCTGGTGCTGGAGTCCGCTCGCAAGGCTGGGCACCTGCCTCTGGGCACCTTTGACCGTGACCTGGCACGCATTGCGGGTGCAGAGAGATTGTAGGCGCGCTGCCCCGAGGGCCTACCTCGATTCAGGCGTCACGGCGATGAAGTTGCGCGCGTACTGCGGATAGGGAAACGCGGGCCGCGTGAAACTCGCTGGCGCGCCAGCCGCGGTGCCGACATGGGCGCCGACCATTCGATCCGGTGGCTCGCCACGTTTCACCCAGGCCTCGAGATAGCCCAGACAATCGATCTGGTCCGCGCCCTCGCCGCCCGCGCAATGACCCATGCCGGGTACCGTGTACACGCGAAAGAAGCTCTGCGTCGCCGAGCGGCCGCCCATCAGTTTCTCGACGTTGTCGTAGTAGTCGTAGATCGCAGCCATTTCCACGGTGTCGTTGCCACCCTGGTAGTCGAACTCGCCTTCTCGCCAGCGCCGCCGCAGCAACCACCCAGGTCACGGCTGCAATCTTGCCCCCAATGGTGTTGCCGATCGCCACGAGGCGGGAGTCACTGCCCTACGGCTGAGCACCCGCCAGCAGCGCCGCCGCCGCTGCGCTGATTGCCAATCGATTTCATGGCTCCCTCACAAAACCCACACACCCGAGCTCTTGAACAGCTCTCGGGTTGGCCACCTGGGACACAGTGCTTCAACCGCCGCCATCAAATCGTCCAGTGCCTCGTAGGGATCGCGGTGGCTCGCGGGGCGTATGTTCACGCCACCGCTGCGTGCCAGTGGCTGTAAGGCGATGAGTCCCTCAGCGCTGACCACGTGCAGAGCGCCAAATGCCGTGCCAACCTCCGCAGCGCCCGCCAATAGATTCCGTGCCGTAGTTCGAGTGGCGTACAGCAAATCCAGGCGCTCGTCGCCGCGCAGGTAGTTGCCGGCATCGCTACTGCGGTGCAGGCAGGAATAACCCAACTTCAGCAGCGCGCTGTCAATCTCATCGGCACGGCGCCCATCGGTCAGCAAGTCGACGTCCTGGGTAGCGCGCACCACCTTGTGGGTGGCCAAAGCCAATCCGCCAATTAACGCAAAGGGCACGCCCATGAGG
>Ga0209583_10000195_pt1 | contig 19503 bp, 17 predicted proteins | sample Str014_FD_187201 | JGI IMG/M metagenome (GOLD analysis project Ga0209583, IMG submission 187201) | Freshwater sediment microbial communities in response to fracking from Pennsylvania, USA - Straight Creek_MetaG_SC_2014 (SPAdes) (version 2) | ecosystem: Environmental > Aquatic > Freshwater >... | reverse complement strand
GTCGAGCGCAGCGCGCTGCTGGCCGAACTCTCGCCGTTGCAGTTGAAGCTCGCGGAGCTGCAAGGCGACTCGCCGCTGATCCTGCCCACCGTCGACGAGCAGGCGGTGGCGAGCGTGGTGCAGGACTGGACCGGCGTGCCGGTCGGCCGCATGGTGAAAAACGAGGTCGAGGCGGTGCTGCGCCTGGCCGACACGCTGAATCAGCGCGTGATCGGCCAGAAGCACGCCTTGGAGATGATCGCGCGCCGCGTGCAGACCTCGCGCGCGCGGCTCGACAACCCCGGCAAGCCGATCGGCGTGTTCATGCTCTGCGGCACTTCAGGTGTGGGCAAGACCGAGACCGCGCTGGCGCTGGCCGAATCGCTCTACGGCGGCGAGCAGAACGTCATCACGATCAACATGAGCGAGTTCCAGGAGGCGCACACCGTCTCGACGCTGAAGGGCTCGCCACCCGGTTACGTCGGCTACGGCGAAGGTGGTGTGCTGACCGAAGCGGTGCGCCGCAAGCCCTACAGCGTGGTACTGCTGGACGAAGTGGAGAAGGCCCACCCCGACGTGCACGAGCTGTTCTTCCAGGTCTTCGACAAAGGCTGGATGGAAGACGGCGAGGGCCGCGGCATCGACTTCAAGAACACGATCATTTTGCTGACCAGCAACGTCGGCAGCGAGCTGATCATGAACATGTGCCGCGACCCCGACCTGATGCCCGAACCCGAAGGCATCGCCAAGGCGCTGCGCGAGCCGCTGCTCAAGACCTTCCCGGCCGCGCTGCTCGGCCGGCTCGTGGTGGTGCCCTACTACCCGCTCTCCGACGAGATGATGGGCAACATCGTTCGGCTGCAGCTCGGCCGCATACGGACGCGCGTGGCGCAGAACCACGGCATCCCGTTCGAGTACGGCGACGATGTGGTGAAGCTCGTGGTCTCGCGCTGCACCGAGGCCGAATCGGGCGGGCGGGTGATCGATTCGATCCTGACGAACACGGTGTTGCCGCGCGTGTCGCTGGAGTACCTGAGCCGGCTGGCGCAGGGGCAGGCGATGAAGAAGATCCGGCTGACGGTCGAAGGCGGCGACTTCGCGTACGCGTTCGATTGATGGGCGGTCGCACCTACACGAGAGGTACCCAACCCAACCCGCTCTCGCGGCTCGCGAGCGTGATCGCCGCCAGCAGTCGTTCGCCGATGCCTTGGTCGAGCATCAGCAGACCGAGTGCGTCGCCGTCGACGGCGGGCCGTGCAACCGCCAACACACCGTGATCGCGAAGCGCGCGTGCGCGGGCCGCCCAGTCTTCACTGATCAAGGCGAGCGCTGTGTCGGGTGCGATCGAAGGCGGCGGCGCTTCGCGCGCCGAGAGCAGCAGCACCTGGGACTGAAGCCACCAGGCGAATGTCGTGTCGCCGAACGCACGGGCGATGGTGGCGGCGCGTTGTGAGCAAACCAGCGCCACCGGGGCGAGCCGCCCGCGCAGCCGGCCGATCGCAGCGCCCACGGGGCTGGGTGCCAGCGCCGCTCGGGTGAAGTCCGAGCCGTCGCCGCTCGCGAGCCATTCGGTCGACCCCGGCGCTGGCTGCGATTGCGAAGATAGGAAAGTCACCCGGACGACAGCCGCCAGCGCCTGCGCCCACGCCTGCGCGACGGGCGCGGGCACGCCGCCGTCGACCGAATCGGGCGCCTCCCAGCCGAGCATCATCGCGTCGGCATCCGCACCCACACCCGTGCCGAGATCACCGAGTTGCCAGTGAGGCTCGATCGCGCCACGGCGCGCCCACAGCGCGATGCTGCTCATGGTGCGCTTGTCTCCGGCAGCGGTGTGAAGCGCGTCCCCTCGGCCCAGTCGTAGACGTCGCCCGCGACCACGCTGCCGCCGTAGTAGCCGGCGGCACCGCCGATCACGCAGCCGATGACTCCACCCGCGGCCGTTCCGATCGGCGTTGCCAGCGTGCCGAGCGCGGCGCCGCCCGCGCCGACGACTTCGCAGCCCGCCCACGCGGCGGCCCAGCCAGCCACCACCTGCGAGGCGCGGCGCAACGGCCGATCGGACTGCACGACAGACACCACATCGAAGACCACGCCGACGATCAGCAGCACGCGGCCCGCGTAACGAAAGTACTTGGCGGCCTGATAGGTCGCCGTGCCGAGACGACCCACCGGCGCATGGTCGGCGACGCCGAAATCGGCGTGCGTGCCGCTCTGGTTCCAGTGGTAGTTGATGCTCTTCGTCTTGACGTTGTAGCCGTAGTCCAGGCGCAGATGCCGCTTGCCGGTCAGGTCCTGAAAGAAGAGCGTCGAGGTCGACCCGCTCGCCGGCACCCAGCCCCGCGGCGAAAATTCGATCGCCAGCCCGCTGGTCCCCGGGATCGGGATGCGGACAAAGCTCGGCAAGCCCAGCGCGACCGGAATGGCGCCGACCCAGGGCGTCTCTGCAAGGCCGCCCGGCAGCGCGACGGCCGCGCGCGGCGCGCTGCCGGGCACCGGCGTGTTGACGCGCGCGTTGGTCCCGGCGTCGATCGGCGCATGGGCGCCTTCGGTCGCGGTCTGAGGGATGGTCTGCCCGCCCACTCGTTCTCCGATGCGTTCGATGTGCTCACACCCTGCGGCGGGAGCGACTGACGTGAGCATGCTAACGGGGTGAGCGCGCCAGCACAGTGACTTTCGCCTGACGGTCGTGAGGCAGCGTGTGGCCATGACTTTCGTCGCTTTACCGGCATCGGCGCGATCCGTAACGTTGTCTTGCCCACTGTAGCCAACAACCTTCCATGCCGGCCCCCATCACGCTCAAATCACCGCTGCCGGCGAAAGACCTGATGTTCGAGTCAATGACCGCATCCGCTGGCCTGAGCATGCTCGGCGAAATGCAGCTCGGTCTCGTCAGCGAGAAGCCGGATCTCAAACCCGAAGACCTGCTCGGCAAGCCGATGACCGTGAGCGTTGCATTGCGCGATGACAAGCAGCGGCACTTCCATGGCTACGTCACGCGCTTCGGCATCGGCGCGCACCGCGGGCGCTACTTCGGCTACCAGGCCAGCGTGCGGCCGTGGCTGTGGTTCCTCACCCGCACCGCCGATTGCCGCATCTTCCAGGAACAGAGCGTTCCCGACATCGTCAAGAAGGTGTTCGAGGACCACGGCAACGCCAGCTTCGAGTTCAAGCTGTTCCGCAGCTACCGCAAGTGGGTCTACTGCGTGCAGTACCGCGAGACCGACTACAACTTCATCGCGCGGCTGCTCGAACACGAAGGCATCTACTGGTACATCGAGCACGGCGACGGCACGAGCAAGGTCGTGCTGGTCGACTCGCAAAGCGCGCACGACGCCGCGCCGGGCTGCGAATCGCTGCCCTACTACGAAGGCGCGGCAGGCACCGCGCCCGACACCGAATGCATCAGCGACTGGCGCTTCGCGAGCGAGGTCGAGACCGACAAGGTCGCGCTGACCAGCTACGACTTCGAGCGCCCGTCGACCAGCCTGAAGGCCGACGCGAAGAAGTCGCACAAGTACTCGCTGCCCGACTTCGAGATGTTCGACTTCCAGGGCGAGTACGTGCAGGCGGCCGACGGCACGCAGTGGGCCGAAGACCGGCTCGACGAGCACCAGAGCCGCTTCCAGATGGCGCACGGCGGCTCCAACGCGCACGGCATCGAGGTGGGAAGACTCCTCGAACTCGCCAGGCACCCGCGACCCGACCAGAACGACAAGTACCTGATCACTGCGATCGCAGTGAACGCGCATGTCGAAGCGTACGAATCCAGCAACGGCGCGAACAGCAGCGCCGGCGCGTTCCGCTGCGACTTCTCGGCGATCCCTTCGGCCCAGCAGTTCCGCCCGCCGCGGCGCACGCCCAAGCCCTTCGTTCAAGGGCCGCAGACCGCGGTGGTGGTGGGGCCTGGCGGCGAAGAGATCTTCACCGACAAGTACGGCCGCGTGAAGGTGCAGTTCCACTGGGATCGGCTGGGCAAGAAGAACGAGAAGAGTTCGTGCTGGGTGCGTGTCTCGCACCCTTGGGCCGGCAAGAACTTCGGCGCAATCCACATCCCACGGATGGGCCAGGAGGTGGTCGTCGATTTTCTCGAAGGCGACCCCGATCAGCCGCTGATCACCGGCCGGGTCTACAACGCCGAGCAGATGCCGCCGTGGGATCTGCCGGCGAACGCGACGCAGTCGGGGATCCTCACGCGATCGAGCAAGGGTGGGAGTGCGGCGAATGCCAATGCGCTGCGGTTCGAGGACAAGAAGGGCGCAGAGCAGGTCTGGCTGCATGCCGAGAAGAACCAGGACATCGAGGTCGAGAACGACGAGACGCACTGGGTGGGGCACGACCGGACGAAGACGATCGATCACGACGAGACGGTGCATGTGAAGCATGACCGCACAGAAACCGTCGACAACAACGAGACGATCACGGTGCACGGCATGCGCACCGAGACGGTCGACAAGAACGAAACGATCACGGTGCATCAAAACCGCACCGAGAAGGTCGACCTGAACGAGGGGATCACGATCGGGGTGAATCGCACCGAGAGCGTCGGCGCGAACGAGACGATCACGGTGGGAGCGAACCGCAGCGTGACGGTGGGCAGCAGCGAGACGAAGACGGTGGCGCTGCAGCGCACGCACACGGTGGGCGTCAACGAGACGATCAACGTCGGGGCGAACCAGTCGACCAGCGTGGGTGCGGCGCAGAGCAACACGATCGGCGCGGCGCAGACGAACGACATCGGTGCCGATCGCAGCATCAAGGTCGGTGGTGCGCAGTCGACCAGCGTGGGCAAGGGGCGCAGCGCCTCGGTGGGTGAGGACGATGCGTTGAAGGTCGGCAAGAACCTTGTGATCGAGGCGGCGGATTCGGTGTCGATCAAGACCGGAGACGCGAGTATCACGATGAAGAAGGACGGCACGATTTCGATCAAGGGCAAGAACATCACGATCCAGGGGTCGGGCAAGATCAACGTGAAGGCCGACGGCGATATGGTGATCAAGGGCTCGAAGGTCGGCGTGAACTGAGGCTTGGAACATGAATCGCGCGGAAGACTCGTTTCTGCCCACCACCGTCAGCGGCCCTGGTGACATGTCAGGGGTCGCGGAGCGGCGAGAGACGGGCGTGGGGATGTCGAATCGCACCACGCCCGGCGATGCCTTCCCGCCGCCGACCGTTGGCCGACTGCACGGGTTCGATCTGCTGGACCAGCCGTTGATCTCCAACGTCGCCGTGCGCGCCGGCGAGTTGCTCACCGCGCGGACAACGGTGCCGTTGCGCCGCGCGATGATCGGTCGCGACGTGCTGGTCGTGTTCGATCGCGGTGACGCGGAGTCCGCGATCATCATTGGCGTCATCCATGCCGACGCGCTCGACCACGGCGCGGCGCCTCCCGCGCCAGACGTCGCAATTCAGGTCGATGGTGAGCGCCGCGTCATCGAGGCAGAGCGCGAAATCGTGCTGCGCTGCGGCGAGGCCAGCATCACGTTGACGCGGGCCGGCAAGGTCATCATCAAAGGCAACTACATCTTGAGCCGATCGACCGGCTACAACAAGATCAAGGGCGCCGCGATCGACATCAACTGACGCCGGCACGGGGCGCAGCGCACATGTGGCAGGTCGACAACCGCACGCCGTTCGCCGCCGAGCGGGGATGGGTGCGTGATCGTGATGGCGCCGAGATCTGGCTGGTCGCGGTGAAAGCTACCTTCGAAATCCTGCCCGATGGCAGCACCCAAATCTCGAAGGAGCAGCTGCCCGTGCTGCGCATGGCCGAGCATCACGGCGAGCCTGGAAAGAGCAGCATCAAGTACGAGGCCGACCTGGTGCTGACCAAGAAGACGACCGACGTGATCGTCGTCGGGCATGCATGCGCGCCCGAAGGCAAGGCCGTGACCCACACCGACGTGGGTTTCAGGGTCGGCACGTTGCAAAAGGTGCTTCGCGTGTTCGGCGACCGGACCTGGGGCAGCATCGGTCACTCCGCGCCACAGCCCTTCGAGAAAATGCCGATCGTATATGAGCGAGCCTACGGCGGCGTCGACACCCAGTCGAGCACGCCCGACAAGGACTGGGAGTGGCGCAATCCAGTGGGCTCAGGCTATGCGATCTCCGGCCGCAACGCGGCGGGCCTGAAGCTGCCGAACATCGAAGACCCGAAGAGGCTGATCGATTCCTGGGACGATCGCCCGCCGCCAGCCGGGTTCGGTGCGATCGAATGCCATTGGCAACCACGTGCGGGCTATGCCGGCACCTACGACGACCATTGGATGAAGACGCGCCAGCCGTTGCTCGCCGAAGACCTGGACGACCGGTACTTCCAGTGCGCGCCTGCCGATCAGCAGGCACCCGCGTTCATGCGCGGCGGCGAACCCGTGATCCTGCACAACCTGCATCCGCGCGGCCGCATCCAGTTCACGCTGCCCAAACTGTACCTCGGATTCGAGACCCGCTTCTACGACGGCAGCCGCGAGTTGCACAAGAACCGCCGGCTGCACACCGTCATCCTCGAGCCCGACTTCCCGCGCCTCTCGCTCGTGTGGCACAGCGCGTTGCCTTGCCACTTCAAGGTGCAGAAGCTCGAACGCACGGTGGTCACCTTGAAGACCGATGTCAGCACTGGTGAGCGCGAGCCGGACGACGGCGAGCTGGAGTTCGTCTGACATGGCCGAACGAGTCGTCATCGTCGCGCTCGGCGCCTGCACGTCGGTGGGCCGCGATGCCTGGTCCAGCGCGGCGGCGGTGCGCGCCGACATCAGTGGGTTCGTGCAACACCCGTACATGATCGACACGGCCGGCGAGCCCATGCGCGCGGCCATCGCGTCGTGGCTCGACATCGGGCTGAGCGGGGCTGATCGGCTCGAAGCGCTTCTGTTCCCGGCGCTCGACCAAGCGCTCGAACCGCTGAGCCCGCTGCACGGCGCGCCGTTGAACATGGCAATCGCACTGGGACTGCCGAGCCCCCGACCTGGGCTGCCGGATGACATCCAGCGGCAGATGCTCGGCCGCATCAACAAGCGCTACGCACACCACTTCGGCAGCGCGGCCAGCTTCGCTGCCGGGCACGCCGCCGGCCTGATTGCAACCCAGGCTGCCTTCACGAAGCTGGCGCAAGGCACGATCGATGCCTGCCTCGTGGCCGGCGTCGACAGCTACATCGAGCCGCTCACGCTCGAATGGCTGCAGGCCAACGACCAGCTTCACAGTGCCGGTCCCTTGAACAATGCCTGGGGCTTCATCCCCGGCGAGGCGGGCGCGGCCCTGCTACTCATGCGTGAGTCGGTGGCCCGGGCCGCGGGCCTGGAGGGGCTGGCTGTCGTGCTCGGCACGGGCACCGCGCGGGAGGCCAAGCGCATTAAGACCGAGACGGTGTGCATCGGCGAAGGTCTGACTCAGGCTTTCCGCAGCGCGCTCGCGGCGTTGCCGTCCGGCGCCAAGGTGAGCGACATCTATTGCGACATGAACGGCGAACCGTATCGCGCAGACGAGTTCGGCTTCACGGCGCTGCGCACGAAAGAATGCTTCGAGTCGGCATCGGACTTCGTCGCACCTGCGGACTGTTGGGGCGATGTGGCAGCTGCCGGTGGGCTGCTCCACCTGACCCTGGCCACCGTGGCCGGGTTCAAGGGCTACGGCAGGGGCAGGTTCGCCTTGGTCTCGGGCAGCGGCGAGCAAGGCGAGCGGGCCGCTGCGTTGCTCGCCATGATGGAAAAGGCCTGACCGTGCCAGTGACGGTAAAGGTCAATGGCGCGGCGAACTCCCTTGTTCACAAGGGCAGCAACCATATCTCTGCGGCCACGATCCCCGATGTGTGCAAGACGCCTTCGCCGGGTGGGCCGATTCCCATTCCCTATCCGAATATCTCGCAATCGGCAACGCTCGACAAAGGCACAACCACGGTCAAGGCCGATGGCGGCATGATGGTCGCAACGAAGGGCAGCGAGTTCTCGCTGTCCAACGGCGACAACGCCGGCGTTGCTGGTGGGGTCAAGTCTTCGACCTTCATGAAGGAGAGTACGTGGATCCTCTACTCCTTCGACGTGAAGATGGATGGAAGCAACGCATGTCGGCTGTCTGACAAAAAGTTCCAGAACCACGAGAACACAGCCGACCTGATGGGTGCCGTCGGGGTTCCTGTGGTGGTGGCAGCGGCCAGTCTGCTGCCGATCAAGTGTGCGAACGCGCCTGCCAGCAGCGACAAGAAATTCACTGACTGCGAAAAGGAAGAAATATGCGCAAAGTGTGACGATGTCAATGCGCAAGCGAAAGCGGGCAAGCTCAAACGGAGTACCGGCACGGCCTACGAAATCAATCGTGCCGACGGCGACTACATTACTGCGAAACTCAATGCCAAGGCAAAGGCGGGCGCACGCAACCAGATACCGTTCACCCCGGTGAAGTCGGCGAAATGCGCCAAGGAACTCAAAGACAAGGCCGAAGCGACCAACTATGAGTCGGTCAGTGGCGATCACATCCACGAGATCCAGCTCGGCGGGCATCCGGGGCATCCGGGCCCCATCACCAATCTTCGCTGGATGTCACGCCGGGGCAACGAGTGGGTCGGCACGACGCTCAAGGGCTATGACCCGAAAGTTCACACCGGCGTCAAGCCCGATTGCTGCTGAGGAACTGTCATGGTCAACTCAAATGAACTTCGCCTGATAGTCGATGAACTGGTGGCGGCGCTGCGCAGATATGACAAGCTGCGTTTCGACGAGCTGCAGTCGCGCGAACTCGGGCCGCCGGCAACACCGGACCAAGTTGCCCGCCTGAGTCATGTGTTGAGATTCGTTTTGCCACCGAGCTGGCGCGCCTTTCTGTCCATCCACAACGGGTGGCAAAACTTCCGAGGCACAGCGAAGATCTTGTCCACTGAAGACTACGGTCTGCCGTGGGTGAACCAGCGCGTCAAGGACTGGGAAGATCTGCTCGATGGTCAGGTCAATCCATTCGGCGACGGACGACAGCCGGTCTTGCTCGGCACCGACGAGAGCAGCTTCCTCGTCGTCGATCCAACGACCGTTCGTGCCGACGGCGAGATGTCGTTCATCATGTACGACTACCTGCAGGAAGAGCGTCGCTTCCCTGACTTCGCATCGTATCTGCGACATCACCTGTCGATCATGCGAGCGCTCATCTCGCGCGAAGACGGCGCCCCGGCGAACCCGTAGCTGCCCGGACCAAGCACGTGAAGGAGACTCCTCTCGACGGCGATATCGCCTATGCGGCGCAACAGCTTCGATCGAAGCACGTGAAGCTGCTCTGGGATCTGACGATCTATCTGACCGCTCCGGACGAAGGGACGCTCGAGGTATTGCTCGACGTGCATGAGCGAAGTTGCGAGCAACGAGATCGCAGCCTGTACCTGATCGCGGAGACCTTGCAATGGGAGTCCATCCATGAGCCGGTCCTCACGGACAGCGGCCGGCTGGCCGCCGCGCACGGCGATCCTCGGGCTTATATGGCGCCGCTTCGCCGGCGCTTGAAGGAGGCTCGGCCGTTCACACTGGGATTCTGGGATGGACGGACCATCGACGATCCCGATGGGAGCCGAAGCTTCTCTTTCCAGGGCGTCAAGGGACCGGACAGCAAGGTGCGCAGCTTCGTCAGGTTTCTGCTGCCGCTCGACGTGCCGTTCAATCTCATGCGCGATCTCGCTGCTTCCATCGCAGCCAAACTGCCATTTCTATCGGGGCATGGTGGCCTGTCCTTCGTCTACGACCCTTGGTATGCCGATCTGGCTTTCGATGCGATCTATGCGGGCGCGCGCCGCTTCTGGGGCGTGGACATCGAGTATCTGAACGCGACCCTGCCGGCGATGGATCATTCGATCAAGGGCGTCAGTTGGCTCACCATGCTCGGCAGCACGATGGCTGCCGATGGTCGAGCCGCCCCTGCGCTGGCCGGCCTGCGAAGTGGTGGACACGATCAGATCGAGTTGTTGGAGTGTGCGTATGGTTCGGTCATCCTGGCCGGCATGCGGCCGGTTGCCGGAGATCGTCATCGAGGAACTGCCGACATCGCGCCGCTGGTCGCGCTGGCCAAAGCCTTGCAACCGCTGATAGTCGACGAGTACGCCGATTTTCCCGGCAGCCGATTCGCCGACAACGGAAACACGGTCGGCTGGCTCCGCAGGTTCGTCGAGCCCGAAGGCTGGAGTTGATCCGATGGGGCTCGCTTGAAAACCTCGACACACCCGCAAGGCGCTGGGCCGTCGCGCGTCAAGCGACTGTCGATCCCGGCCGTCGTGATGCAGCATGTCGAAGAATCCATGGACCTTCGGCACATGCGCTCGGTGCTCGTGGTCGCGCCGCGCGTGCGGATGCTGGAACTAAGCCGTATCGATGAGCGCCTTGCAGCGCATCTCGATGGCGTCGCGATTGCGGGCAAGTACGGCGCCGCGCTGGCAAATCAGGCGCTCGAAGATGCCGGAGCGAGCCGACTCTTTGTCTCCACCGTACGCGCGATCGAGGACCGCGATTCGCAGCGCCTGGACAAGCTGCTCGCGATCGCCGAGGCCGTCCCCGCGAGCCGCGCAGGCGCTCTCTCCGCCTTCGGCTGGGTCTCGGCGTCGCAACTGCAGGGGATCACGAAGCCGCTTCTGGAGTCCGCATCACCGTGGCGGCGCGAGGTCGGACTGACGGCTTGCGCAATGCACGGCGTCGACGCGGGTTCCGTGCTCTCGAAGGCGCTCCATGACGCGGACGGCAGCCTGCGCGCACGCGCGTTGCGCGTTGCGGGCCGCCTGGGGAGGCGCGACCTGACCGACGCGTGCCTCGCAGCGCTTGTCGACGAATACCTGCGCTCCGCTTTCGAGGCCGCACGCTCCGCGTTGCTGCTGGGCGATCGCACCGGATCGCTTGGCGCCCTTGAAGCCCTCGCCATCGATCCTGCGGTTGCGGATCGAACCCGGTTCGCGGCACTGCGCGTCATGTTGAAGGTGGTGTCACCGCAACGCGCGCGAGCAATTCTCGCGTCGATCGCAAAGGGCGATGCGCGTGTCCGTACCGTGATCCGCGGCATTGCGATCGCCGGCGACCCACACTACATGTCGTGGCTCATCGGGCAGATGGAAGACCTGAAGCTCGCGCGCCTCGCCGGCGAAGCCTTCAGCTTCATCACCGGCCTCGACCTCGCATATCTCGACCTGGAACGCAAGCAGCCCGAGAACGTGGAGTTCGGCCCGGACGACGATCCTGCCGAAGAGAATGTCGCGATGGACGAAGACGATGGCCTGCCCTGGCCCGATCCCGCGAAGCTCATCGCATGGTGGAAGGCGAACGGCGCGCGGTTCACCCCGGGCACTCGCTACTTCATGGGGGATGTTCCGACCCCGGCCAAATGCGTCGACGTGTTGAAGAACGGCTTTCAGCGTCAGCGCATCGCGGCCGCCGAATACCTCAGCCTGCTGAGTCCGGGTGCGCCGTTGTTCAACACGTCGGCGCCGACGTGGCGGCAAAAAAGACTGCTCTCTACAATGGCGCCGTAATTCGTCGGCGCGGGCGTCTGCGCCCAGCACTCAACACCCGACGATCTTGAACTCCACCCGCCGATCCAGCGAGTCGGCTGCATCGTCCGTCCCCGTCCCGATGATGTTCTCCCGCGACCCCACCCCGCTCGTCTTCGTCCGCGCCAACAACTCCGCCGCGCCCGGCTCACCCCCTAACTTCTGCCGAATGAACGCCGACCGCGACGCGGACAAGCGATCGTTGTAGGCCTCCCCCCCCGTCCGGCTCGTGTGCCCGACGATGTTCATGCACACCTTCGCCTGCGCCGTCTGCTTGGCGATCTGCCGCAGCCAGATCGCATACGGCCCGCTCACTTTCGGGTCGGACCAGAACTCCGTCGTGCCCGGATTGAACAGCAACTTCACCCCGAGGCTGTTGTTCGCGATGCCCAGCGCCACGACCTTGCCGAAGGCTTGCTCGGCTTCCTGCATGCGCCCGAGCTTCCAGCTCGCGAGGTAGATGCCGTTGAGCGTGCGGAGCTGCTCGCCCGAGGGCGACGCGAGCGCGGTCTTGTACAGGTCGAGCGACTCCTGGTACTTGTCGTTGTTGTAGGCCTGGGTCGCCTCGTTGATCGTCGTCGCGGTCGCGAGGCGCTCGAAGTAGTCCTTCGCGGCCGGCTGCCCCGGCTTGGTCTGGCTGGTCGCGATGTAGCCGTCGACGACCTTGTCCTTCACCAGCACCGGGCTGTCGCGGTAGTAGGGCGTGGGCGTCGTGTCGAGGTTGTCGTCGCGGGCCCGTGACGACGCTTGCGCGACCACCGTGCCGGTCTTGATCTCGGTCAGCGCGAGGTCGATGCGCATCGGCGCGCGGCCGGTGCCGCGCTCGCTCTGCAGCCGCGTCGTCGTGCCGGTCATCACGTACTGCGAGCGGTTCAGGTTGCTGAGCTGAAACGGCAGAACCGGCAGCTGCGTGTAGTTGCTCGCCAGGCGCGCAGCGACCTTCTCTTCGATCTGCCGCGTGAGCGCCGTCTGCTGGCCGGAGCCGCTGTCGATCATCGGGTCGATCACGAGCGCGCGCTTGTCGAGCTTGGCCATGAAGGCGGGCAGGTTCTGGGTCTGCAGCGCGAGCGCATCGGTGGCCGAAGTGATGGCCTGGTCGAGCGCCAGCGGCTCGGTGCTCGCGCTCTGCTGCGGCGCGGCGCAGGCCGCGAGCAGTGCCGTCAACGAAGTGATGATGGCGGCGAGCCGCCAGAAGGATGTCGTCGTCGCGTTCATGGTCCGCACTCCCGTTGCAGGATGGCCTTCTCGGTGTCGCTCAGCGGCTCGCCGAGTGACACACGCTGGATGATGTCCGCGCAGCGTGCGCTGGGCAATTTCTTGTTAGGGATGCGCTGCGAAGCTGGGGGGATGTGCATCGGCTCGTGCGCCGTCGGTGGTGCGACGTGCTTTCGCGGCGGCGGTGGCTCCGGGTTCTGGGCGGCCGCCTCGGGCACGACCTCGGGTTCGTTCGGCAATGCGGACGCGGGTGTCGGCGGTGGCGTCGGTGTAGGTGTCGGTGCTGATGCTGATGCCGATGCCGATGCCGATGCCGATGCCGATGTCGACATCGGTGTCGCCTCGGTCTCGACTGGCGCTGCACTCGCCGATGGCGCCGGCGATGCCGAGGCTTGTGTGACGGGCTTCTGCGAAGCGGCGAACCACACCCGGCTGCCCACGATCGCAACAGCGACGACAGCCACGATGACGCAGGCGATCACGACGCCGCGGCCTGGCGTTCGCGGCCGCGGCGCGGTGTTCGCGACGGCCGCAGGTGTCGGCGCGGGCGGCAACACCAGATCCGGCAACGGCACCGTCATCTCCGCGCGATCGGCTCGCGCACCGTGCGATGAACGCGATGGCGATGGCGATGGCGATGGCGCCACCGCCAGCAAGGCCCGCATCTCCGCGACACTCTGCGGCCGGTCCTTCGGCAACACCGCCAGCGTGCAGTCGATCGCCCGCAGGAACGCGTCGCTGTAGCGCCCCGCCTCACGCACCGCGAGCGGCTCGCGCTTGTCGGCGAGAAAGCGCGTCACCGCCTGCGGCGGCGTGCGGCCCGTGATCGCGAACTCGACCACCGAGCCGAGCGCGTACAGATCCGTCCACGCGCCCTGCGTCATGTCGGGCATCGCGCCGTATTGCTCGACCGGCGCGTAGCCGGTCTTCAGGATCACGGTGAGCGCCTGCGTCAGGTCGCCGATCACGCGGCGCGCGGCGCCGAAGTCGAGCAGCAGCGGCGTGCCGCCCGGCAGCAGCAGGATGTTGTCGGGCGCGATGTCGCGGTGGTAGCAGCGCGCTTCGTGCATCAGCGCGAGCGCGTCGAGCAGCGGGTCGAGCAGCGCGCGCAGCCGCGCCTCGTCGGGCGGGTCTTCGGCCTGCGCGAGTTGCTGCGCGAATGTGCTGCCGGCGTAGTAAGGCATCACCATGTAGGCCGTGCCGTGCGCCTCCCAGAAGCGATGCACCTTGAGCAGCGAGGGGTGGTCGAACTGCGCCAGCAGCTTGGCCTCGTTGACGAAGCTGCGCAGCCCGGCCGCGAAGGTCTCGGTGTGGCGGCTCGAGCGCACCGCGACCGTCATCGCCTGCGTGCGTGTCGCCAGTGCACTCGGCATGTACTCCTTGATCGCGACGCGGCGGTCGAGCGTCGTGTCGTGCGCGAGGTAGACGATGCCGAAGCCGCCCTGGCCGATCACAGAGTGGATCTCGAACTCGTGCAGCCGCGTGCCCGCGGGCAGTGCATCGGCAAACTCGCCGGGCAGGCTCGCGCTCACCGCGACGCGCGGGTCGGCGGTGGTCTTGAAGACGGTGCGCTCGTCGTCGGCGGGCGTCGTCATGGCGGGTTTGCGAATCGGCGCATGCCTTGGGGGCTCCAGGCCAGGCGGTGCCGGCGCGAGAGGCCGGCGCCGCGCCCGGTACGCACGGTACGCCCGTGCCACCGCGAGCGCGCATGACCTTGGTTCATTGCAGGGCTCGCGCCCGCGCCGCACGATGGCCGATGACCTCGCCTTTCAGCGCGCACCTGGTGTTCGCCGTGCTGGGCCCGCTGTTCCTGCTGGCGGGCACGTGGCGCTGCATCGGCCCGCGTCGCAACCCGATCCAGGGCCGCACCTGGCTCGTCGTGGGCGCGATCTTCTGCGCGGTGGCGCTGTACCTCGCTTGGTCGCATCCCGGCACGCGCTGAGCATGGACATGCTGATCAAGCTCTACGCGCCGCCCGCACCGGGTGTGGCAGACGTGGTCGGCGCCGTGATCCGCAAGCCCATCGGCCCCGAGCACGACGCTGTCGTGCATTGGGTCCGCGCCCGCTTCGGCCCCGGTTGGGCCAGCGAAGCGCGGGTCGCGTTGTCGAACCGACCGATCACGCTCTGGATCGCCACGCGAGACGATCAACTGCTCGGCTTCGCCTGCTTCGACGCGACCGCGCGCGGCTTCTTCGGGCCGATCGGGGTCGACGATGCGGCACGCTCGCGCGGCATCGGCGCGGCGCTCTTGCGTGCCGGCCTGCACGACATGCGCTCGTTCGGCTACGGCTACGCGATCGCGGGTGGCGTCGGCGCGCCGGCTTTCTTCGAGCGCGTTGCCGGGGCGGTCGAGATCGCCGATTCGACGCCGGGCATCTACGGCGGGCGGCTCCCGGCCGCACCGGCCGCGCCATGACTTTGGTTCATTGTTCGAGCCGCCCGGCAGCGCGACGATGAGCCGATGTCAGAAGACGAACGGTCGATGAAGCTGCGCTTGCGCGACGTCGCGGATGCCCCCGCCGCGCTGCCGGCCGCGCCGTCGCCATCGACCCTCGTGATGCCCGCTGCGGCCGACAACGACGCCACCTGCATCATGCCCACCGGCGGCCCGGTGCCGACCGGTTTGGCGCCTCACGCCACGAGCGCCATCAGCGCCACCCAGGCGCCGCGCAGCTTCGCGCGCACGCACGCCTCGGGCGCGGCGGTCGATCTGCCGACCGACGACAGCCTGCCTCACCCTGCCGACGCGGCCGTCACCGAAACCCTGCCGGGCAGTGCGCGCGCCGGCACGCCCGCGGCGCGGCAGGTCGGCCGCTATCTCATCGGCGAGCGCCTGGGCCGCGGCGGCATGGCCACCGTGTTCAGGGCCCACGACCCGGACATCGGCCGCGACGTGGCGATCAAATTCCTGCACGCCGCGCTGTGCGAAGACCCGGAGTACCACGCCCGCTTCCTGCGCGAGGCGCGCGCGGCCGGCGGCCTTTCTCACCCCAACATCGTCACCGTGCACGATGTCGGCGAGATCGAGGGCCGGCCCTACATGGCGATGGAACTGCTCGACGGCCAGCCGCTCAGCGAGGAGATGACCGACGGCAAGCCGATGCCGGTGCGCGACGTGATCGTGATGGGCATCCAGCTCGCGCGCGCGCTGGCCTATGCGCACAAGCGCGGCATCGTGCACCGCGACATCAAGCCCGGCAACCTGATGCGCGTGAAGGACACGCAGACGATCAAGGTCACCGACTTCGGCATCGCCCACATGGAGTCGGCCGGCAGCGAGCACCGCACGCGTGTCGGCGACATCCTGGGCACGCCGCAGTACATGTCGCCCGAGCAGGCGCAGGGCGACAAGCTCGACGGCCGCTCCGACCTGTTCGCAACCGGCATCCTGCTCTACCAGATGCTCACCGGCCAGCGCCCCTTCCTCGGCGACAGCCTGGTCGCGCTCGCGGTGAAGATCGCGAAGGAGGATCCGATCCCGATCGAGAAGCAGCGCCCCGACCTGCCGGCCTCGCTGCGCCGCATCGTCGAGCGTTGTCTCGCGAAGGCACCCGACCGCCGCTTCCAGACTGGCGAGGAGCTCTCCGACGCGCTCGGCCGCGTGCTCGCCGAGATCGACGAGGCCGAGCGCAACAAGAGCCGGGCGCGGATCATCCCGCTGCGCGTGAAATGGGCCGCGACGATGGCGCTGATCGTGGCCCTGGTGATGGGCCTCACGGCAGCCGTCATCACGCAGCGCCAGAACGCCGCGATGATGAACCAGCTGATCGACAGCGGCGCCGCGCTGGCGCGCTTCATCGCCACGCAGAACTCGGCCGCGACACTCGAGGAAGACTGGGTCTCGGTCGACGTCTCGGTGCAGCAGATCATGAAGACCGGCGACTTCCACAGCATCACCGTGATCGACCGCGGCGGCACGGTGCGCGCCGCGAGCCGCGCCGAACTCGTCGGCAAGGCCTACCAGCGGCCACCCTCCGAGCCGGTCAAGGGCGAAGAAGGTGGGCTGCCGGTGGCGCGCTACACCGCCGGCGGCGAGGCGGTGCTCGGCTTCGAGGCGCCGATCACGTTCCAGGACAAGCGCGTCGGCCTGCTCGCGCTCGGCCTGCGCGAACAGCCGCTCAAGCAGGTGGCGCGGCTGTCGATCTGGCTGATGGCGGTGCTGGTGCTGGTCACGGTGCTGGCGGTCGCGGTCGCGATGTACTTCGTCGCCAACTGGTTCGCGCAGCCGATCAAGCTGGTCGGCGAATCGATGGGCGAGATCGCCAAGGGCCGCTTCGACCACCGCATCGACGAGAAGCGCAAGGACGAGTTCGGCGAGCTCTACCTCGCGTTCGACCGCATGGCGCAGGCGCTGCAGGATCGACAGGCCGGTGCTGCGTTGCCCACCTCGGTGACCACCGCGCCGCACACGCCGGTGCCACCGGCCACACCTGCGCCGCCGGTAACGACTGCGCCGCCGGCGTGAGCGTCTGCGCCCATAGCTTTCGCGGGCTGGCGGCTTGCGCCGCGGCCGCGCTGATCGCTGCGTGTGCCAGCCGCCCGCCGGCGCCGGCGCCCGAGCCGCGCGTCGAGGCGCCACCACCGCCCGCCGGCAGCCGCGTGCTCGGCCGCAGCGAACGCTTCGTGATCTACCAGCCCGCGCCCGGCGACACACTGCGCTCGATCGCGGCGAGCTTTCTGGGCAGCGAGTCGCGAGACTGGGTGTTGGCCGACTTCAACGCCATCGCACAGGCTGAGCCCGAGCGCCCGCTGGCGATTCCGCTGAAGCAGATCAACCCGACCGGCACCTATGCCGACCAGTACCAGACCGTGCCGATCCTGTGCTATCACCGCTTCGCGGCAGGTAGCGGAAATGGTGGCGGCAAGATGGTGGTCTCGGCTGCCAACTTCGCCGCCCAGCTCGACTGGCTCGCGCGCAACGACTACCGCGTCATCCCGCTGTCGCAGCTGAGCGCGTTCCTGCAGGGCCGGCAGGCGCTGCCCAGGCGCGCGGTCGTGATCACGATCGACGACGGCTACGAGTCGGTGCACCGCGTGGCGCTGCCGCTGCTGCGCAAGTACGGCTTCCCGGCCACGCTGTTCGCCTACACCGACTTCATCGGCGCGGCCGATGCGTTGAGCTGGGCGCAGCTGCAGGACCTCGTCGCCTCGAACCTGGTCGACGTGCAGGCGCACTCGAAGAGCCACCGCAACCTGATCGAGCGCGCCGCCACCGATTCCGACGAACGCTACCGGCAGATGCTGGACACCGAAGCCCGTGCGCCGCGCGAGCTGCTCGAACGCAAGCTCGGCGTGCAAGTGCGCGCCTACGCCTACCCCTACGGCGATGCGAACCAGGCCGTGCTGGACGCGCTCGTGCGCCAGCGCTACCAGCTCGGTGCCACGGTCAACCCCGGCGGCAACGGCTTCTTCGCGCAGCCGCTGATGCTGCGCCGCACGATGATCTACGGCGACCTCGATCTCGCCGCGTTCAAGCTCAAGCTGCAGACCGCGCGCGGGGTCGCGGCGCCATGAGGGGCCGGGTGGTGGCCGCGGTCTGCGCGGCGCTGATCGGCTGCGCCTCGGCACCCACCGAAGAAGACCGCGCACCGGGCGATGGAGCGGTCGCGGTGGTCGGGCCGACTGAAACGCGATCGACCACGCGATCGACCCCCCGGTCGGCCTACGAGCAACAGCAGCTCGAGCGCGCGCTCGCCTTCACGCGCCAGAAGCGCCTGGCCGACACCGCGCTCGCCTGGGAGCTGTTGACCGTGTTGCGCCCCGACGTGGACGACTACCGCGAGCGCCTGGCCGACACGCAGCGCCAGATCGACGTCGCCGTGGCCGAGCGCCTGCCGCGCGCCGCGCAGGCGGCGCAGCGCGGCGATGTCGACAACGCGACCCAGCTGTACCTCGCGATCCTCGCGCTGCAGCCGCTCAACGAGCCCGCCGGCGAAGCGCTGCGCGCGCTCGAGCGCGAGCGCAACAAGCGCAGCTTCCTCGGCAAGTATTCGCGCACCACGCTGACCCGCCGCGCCATGGCCGAGGCCGAGATGCCGGCCGGCGCGAGCGCGGGCGCGGGCAGCGGCGTGCTGGCCGGCCGCAACGAGCTCGAACATGCGGCCCTGCTCGCCGGCGACGGCGAATTCGACGACGCCATCGGCCTGCTGGAACACCGCCTCGCGCTCGACCCGAAAGACAGCGCGGCACGGCGCCTGCTGGCCGACGTCTACTACCGCAAGGCCGATGCGCTGCTGCCGGGCGACCGGCCCGGCGCGATCGTGGCGCTGAAGAAGAGCGCGCGCACCGACCCGTCGCAGACGCGGGCGGCGAAGCGCCTGGGGCAGCTCGGCAAGGAGGCGACCGTACCGGCGGGCAAGGATGCGACCGTACCGATCGGGGCTTCGGCCTCGGCTTCGGCTTCGGCACCGCCCGCCGCTGCGCGGCCGGTCCGCTGAAGGGCCGGGCGACGGCGCGCTACTTCACCTTTTCGAGCTTGGCCTTCAAGGCCTTGGCCCGCTCCTGCTCGGAACGAGCGGTCGCGTTGTTGGGTTCGAGGTCGAGCACGAGCTGCCAGTTCGTGATCGCGCCGTTGAGATCCTCTTTGGTGAAAGCGTTGCGCGCGGCCCGCGTGTAGCGGCTCACCAGCAGCGACCGCATCTGCTCGACCTTGTCGCTCGCACCGGCCTGGCCGGCCGCATCGGCGCGCCGGTAGGCGGTCAACGCGCTTGGCAGATTGCCGCCGCGTTCCGCCGCCGCGCCATCGCTCATCGCCTGCTCGCCCGGTGTCAATGACGGCGGGGGCGGCGGCGGAACGCGGCGGCAATC
>Ga0209583_10000194_pt1 | contig 19712 bp, 23 predicted proteins | sample Str014_FD_187201 | JGI IMG/M metagenome (GOLD analysis project Ga0209583, IMG submission 187201) | Freshwater sediment microbial communities in response to fracking from Pennsylvania, USA - Straight Creek_MetaG_SC_2014 (SPAdes) (version 2) | ecosystem: Environmental > Aquatic > Freshwater >... | reverse complement strand
GCCGCGCTTTCTTTGCAGAGCGCCGAAAGTCTGGTCACCCGAGCGGAAGCCGCGAAACGGTGATTCTATTCAACATTTGTTCATTCGCTAGGGCGGATATTTGTCCCATCCGTTGAGTCGTTGTTTTAGGGGAATTATATGCGTTACACTGTTCTCATCGTTGCCGCTGCGCTGGCCTTAACGGGCTGTGCAGAGCCGTTCAATGCGCGCGTATCGCGGTTTCAGACGATGCCTGCACCCCAAGGCCAAAGCTATGCTATTCGTGCGGAAGCGCCCGCGCTGAGCAATAGCCTTGAGTTTGCGCATTATGCCGATTTGGTCTCGAACAAACTGCGAGCGCAGGGGTATCAGCCGGCAGCGTCGCCAGAGACCGCCACACTGGTTGTGAGCCTCGATTACGGTGTCGATAAGGGTAAGGTGATGACGCGCGTCGAGCCTTTCGCAGGTTATGGGGGATGGGGTGGCTATGGCCCCTGGGGTGGTTATGGACTCGGCTATGGCGGGCGCGGGTATCGCCACCATGGGTTTTATCGCGGGGGCTTTGCTTTCGGATATGACCCCTATTTGTTTGGGCCCGGTTATGGCGAGTTGGAGAGCTACACCGTTTTTACGAGCGGACTTGAACTAAAAATCGATCGCAAGGCCGATGGACAACGGGTGTTTGAGGGTCACGCGAAGGCCGTGTCGAGCAACGACGCGCTGACAACGCTCGTCCCAAATCTCATCGACGCGATGTTTACGAATTTTCCCGGCAACTCGGGAGAAACGGTGAAGATTACGGTTGCACCGCCGAAGAAAGGCTGAGCGCGTATGCCGCAAGGTCGGCTGGCGTATTGAGATTATGAAAATCCTGTGGCGCGCGACTGCTTCGCGCGCCGGACATGGCGATCCAGTGGCGGATTGAGCGATCGGGTGACGTGCGCAGGTGCCGATCGAGCGCGTCACTGAGTGCGCAGGGCCAACACCCGAATATCCAGTGTCCGGCAATGACGGTAGGGCCGTCGTTAAGCAGCGTCGCCAAGTTGGAGGGTATTGGAAACGTATCGCACCCCGCCGTCAGGACGTGAGTGAATCCGTGATCGCGCGCGTATTTCAGCGCGCCATTCAGACCACCGAGCGGCCCAAGATTTGGCGCGGGTTCGTCAGCCACGCACAACACGCCGGGCAGGGACCGCCCAACGACGATAACGTCATCAACCTGCGCTTCCAGCGCCGAAATCGCATGCGCGAGTAACGGACGACCGTCGAGCGCCGCGAGCGCTTTGTCGGTACCGAAACGGCGCGACTCACCGCCCGCAAAAATCGCACCGAGGTATCGGGCCGTCGTTGTCATTGCGTTGCGGTAGCGCGCGCATTTTTCACGTCAAGCGCGAGCGGAGATCGCCCCAAACAAAGCGATCCCCAACGCCACTAAGCTTTACATTTACCAGCTGTTTTAGTGCTTCATGGCGCCGTCTTGCATCGCGTCGCCCTTCATGGCGCCATCCTTCATAGTGTCACCCATCATGGCGTCGCCCTTCATCGCGGCCTTATGATGCATTGCGGCTTTGTGGTGTTTTGGCGCCATATGATGCTTCGACATTTTGTGCGCCATTGGCTTGGCGCCCATCGCATGATCATTCATCATCGCATCTTGCCCAAACGCAACCGTGGTTCCCAATGTGACGGCAACGAGTGCGGCGGCAACATAAACTGATTTCATAACAATCCTCCAATAACGGCTCACAACAGAATGGGTGCAAGCCTCAAGCGCGATTCGGCGAGAGGCGACAATAAGTTACAGTTCTTGCGTCAAACTAATATTTTGCGTAAGCTCAGATCAAGCACTGGCGGGATGTCCCGAGCCAGAGAATATAAGAGTGAAATGTCGCGCATGGCGGAGCCGATCGCCCCTATGCCGCACCCCGCCGAACCGCATTCGGACGCGATGGTGCCTCCACCAAGACATTATGTCGACCGTACCGGCATGCATATGCGTGGGCGATACCCTGCATCACGATGTTACGCCGCGCTCGATTTGGGCACGAACAATTGTCGGTTGCTGATTGCCAAGCCGCAAGGAGAGCGCTTCTTGGTCGTCGACGCTTTCTCACGTATTGTTCGATTGGGCGAAGGCCTCGCTGCTAATGGTGAACTCTCTGAGGTGGCGATGGCGCGAACCATCAGTGCGCTCAAAATCTGCGCCGACAAATTGCGACGCCGCGATGTGACGCTCTCGCGCGCCGTCGCCACTCAGGCCTGCCGAAGTGCGCGCAACGGTGCAGCGTTTGTGCGGCGGGCTTACGAAGAAACGGGGATCGCCCTCGATATTATTTCGAGCCAAGAAGAAGCGAGGCTCGCCGTGCTCGGGTGCCACAGCCTTTTGCCGCCGGGAGATGAGCCAGCGCTCGTGTTTGACATTGGCGGCGGCTCGACCGAACTCGTGATGATCGACACACGCGGCGATCACCCCACGATCATGGCATGGCTTAGCGTGCCATGGGGGGTGGTGAGCTTGAGCGAAGCAGAGCCCGATCACGGCGACGACGTTGCAGGCCGGATGCGGACCTATGATGCGATGCGTGCGCGCGTTCGCGCTAGTTTTGCCAAATTTGCCGCTCTGAGTGTGGGGCATGAGGCAAAGCGGCTGCTGGGCACGAGCGGAACGGTCACGACGTTGGGCAGCGTCTATTTAGGTTTGGAAGCCTATGATCGCGCGCGTGTTGATGGGCTTAAGGTGCCCGCCGAAGCGTTGCGCACCATCAGTCGCGATTTGGCGCGACGGAGCCTCGACGAGCGGGCGCTTCTCTCTTGTATCGGGAGCGAGCGCGCCGACTTGGTCGTGGCCGGCTGCGCGATTTTGGAGGAGATTATGCTCCTGTGGCCAGCCGCCGAAGTCGGTATTGCAGATCGTGGAATTCGCGAGGGTATCCTCCTCGGGCTTATGACAGAAGGACGTCGCAAATGAGCAGGGGCGGCGGTGGTGGACATGTTACCGTAAAAACCGCGCGTGGGCGCACCAATTCATCAAACCGCTGGCTCGCGCGGCAGCTTAACGACCCGTATGTGAAGCGTGCGAAGGCGGAGGGCTATCGCTCGCGTGCCGCATATAAGCTTATCGAACTCGATGAACGGTTCGGTTTTTTGAGGGGTGCGCGGCGCGTGGTCGATCTTGGGATTGCGCCGGGCGGCTGGGCGCAAGTCGTTCGCAAAAAGTGCCCGAACGCGCGAGTGGCAGGCATCGATCTGCTGCCGACAGATCCGATTGATGGCGTCGATATTGTTCAGATGGATTTTTTAGATGACGCGGCCTCCGCTTGGTTGTCGAACGCCCTCGGGGGGCCGGTGGATTTGGTGCTGTCTGATATGGCCGCTAACACCGTCGGTCATCCACAAACCGATCATTTGCGCACGATGGCGTTGGTTGAAACCGCTGTCGCGTTCGCAGTTGATATTCTACAGCCGGGCGGTGCCTTTGTTGCCAAAGTCCTTGCAGGTGGAGCGGACAGTGCCCTGGTGGCCGAACTGAAGCGTAATTTCACCACCGTAAAGCATGCGAAGCCGCCCGCGAGCCGTAAAGGGTCGTCCGAATGGTATGTCGTCGCGCAAGGGTTCAAAGCGCCAACGGGCACGCTTGACGCCTCGCGAGCGGACGAGTGAAGTTAACGCTTGCTTTTTTGCAACGCAGCATTAAATGAGGATCCAGCGCGTCGAAGACCAAATGTTTTCGTTCCCACCAGTCAGCGTGATTGTTCCTGTCAGACACAGGATGCAGACTGGGATTTAAGGCGCATTCCGCCTCAGGCTTCCCATTTCACGCGGGTTGTCATTTTTGACCCCCGTTTGGCCGCAAACTGTTGCGCGCCTTACTTTATTTAATATTGAGAAAAATATGACTTATTTCAAAGACTTGGGGCTTTCTGCCCCCATCCTGGCCGCGCTTGACGCGAAGGGCTACGATACGCCCACGCCCATTCAGGTGCAATCGATCCCCGCGCTTATCGAGGGCCGCGACCTGTGTGGTATCGCGCAGACCGGCACCGGCAAAACCGCTGCTTTCGCGCTGCCTTCAATCATGCGTCTGACCGCAAATCCGATTACGCGGCGCCCGCTGACGTGCCGCATGCTCGTGCTGTCGCCAACCCGCGAACTGGCCGCGCAGATCGCTCAGTCGTTCAAGGACTATTCGAAAGGCCAGCCCTTACGCGTTGAGTGCGTGTTCGGCGGTGTGCCGATTAATCGTCAAATCAAGGCACTTCAAACTGGCGTCGATGTGCTGGTCGCAACACCCGGCCGCTTGCTTGATCTCATTGACCAGCGCGCGTGCAGCCTCAAGCATGTTGAGATTTTTGTGCTCGATGAGGCTGACCAAATGCTTGATCTCGGCTTTATCAATGCGCTTAAGCGGATCGATGGCATGTTGCCAAAGCAGCGCCAGTCGCTGTTCTTTTCGGCCACCATGCCCAAGTCGATCGCCGATCTTGGCGCGCGCTTCCTCAACGATCCCGTCAAAGTTTCGGTCGCACCACAAGCAACCACTGCCGAGCGTGTTGATCAGCATGTCATTTTCGTCAACCAAGGCGAAAAAACCGCTCTGCTGAGCGCGGTGCTCAAGCGCGAACCGATTGATCGGGCGCTCGTTTTTACGCGCACTAAGCACGGTGCCGATAAGGTGGTGCGTCAGTTGCACGCGACGGATATTCCGTGCGCGGCCATTCACGGCAACAAATCACAGGCACAGCGCACACAGGCGCTAGAGGCGTTCCGCAAGGGTGAGATTAGTATTTTGATCGCGACTGACATTGCCGCGCGCGGTATCGACGTGTCGGGCGTGTCGCATGTCATCAATTTCGAGCTGCCCAATGTGCCCGAGCAATATGTCCACCGCATTGGCCGCACCGCACGTGCGGGTGCCGATGGCATCGCGATCAGCTTCGTCGATGCCGAGGAGAAGGGGTATTTGAAGCAAATCGAGCGCCTTACCCGCGTTCAGCTTGAGCCGATGGCGCTGCCGGAGGATTTTGCTGCGATCAAGGCGAGTATGCCAAAACCTGCGGCACTCGTGCGTCCAACCAACCAGCGACGCGACGGCGGCAAATCAGGCAGCGGCCGTGGCGCGCCTGCCGGCGGTGCTGCGCGGCCCGAGGGCGAGCGTAAGCGCTTCTTCAACCCCAACAAAAAGCCCGGCGCTCCCGGCGCGCACAAGGGCGCAGTGCGGCGCACGGGGCGGTAATCAGCCCCTTGCCGGTCATGTGATCCTGCGATACTCTCAGCGGTGAAGCTGAGGAGACTTGTATGACCATGACCGGTGGCTGCCTATGTGGCAAAGTGCGTTATGAGGTAACCGGTGAGCCGATGTTCACTGGCAAATGCTATTGCGACGATTGCCACAAGGAAAGTGGCACGGGGCATATCACCATTGTCGCAACCGCAGGCACCAACGTTACGGTAACCGGCGAAACTAAGGGCTATACCAGCATAGGTGGCAGTGGCGCACCAATCACGCGCACATTCTGCCCGAATTGCGGGACGATGGTTTATAGCGAGCCATCGGTCATGAAAGGGGCCAAGATGATCCGCACCGGCACGCTCGACGACTCGTCGCACATCACGCCCTCGATGGCGATCTTCGGCGCGAAAGCCTCAACATGGGACATGCCCCCGGTCGGAATTGAAACGCATCCCGGAATGCCAATGCCTTCGTGAGGCTTTTTTTAAGCCGATTGATCAAGACGATAGTGCGCCTCGCCCTGGTGGTGGGGCTTGGGGTGTTGGCGGCGCCTTATGTGCTTGATCGGGTGTATTACGCCGGCCCCAAATCGAGCCATTATGACGGGCAAAATTTTTTTAATCCCGATGGCGATGATGGCGCGATTGCGCCACGCACCAACCGCGCTACCCTGATTTGGCATATGCTGACCGGCGACGGCCAACCCAAATGGCCCGATCATATTGCTGTCAGCCCTACCAAACCATTGGCGCGGGTAGATGGTGCGCGGCTCGTTGCCACTTGGGTCGGGCATGCGACGGTATTGGTGCAGACTGAAGGGCTCAACATCCTCACCGACCCGAATTGGTCAGCGACAACCGGCCCGTTCGGGATTGGCCCGCGTCGGGTTGCCGAGCCCGGTGTGCGGTTTGAGGATTTGCCGCACATTGATGTCGTGGTGGTCAGTCACAATCATTATGATCATCTCGATGTGCCGACGCTGCAAAAGTTGCAAGCACGCGACCATCCGCATATTTTCGTGGGACTAGGGAACGACAACCTGCTCGCGCGTGATGGTGTGACCGCACACGCGCTTGATTGGGGGCAAGTCGTCATGCTCAAACCCGGCGTTGACGTGATTTCATCGCGCAATCATCATTGGGGTGGGCGCTGGGGCTACGATGCCAAGCGCGCGTTGTGGACGGCCTATGTCATCAAAACACCGCACGGGAACATCTTTTTCGCGGGCGATACGGGGGCGGGCGACCTGAAATGGCCAACGGAGGCGCGCAGCTACGGCCCCATTCGCCTCGCGCTCATTCCCATCGGTGCGTTCCGTTTCGCACCGGGGCAGATGGCAAATGGCAGCCATATCGGGCCCGTGGATGCGGTGCGCGTGCTTGAGGCCCTGGGCGCACAGCAAGGCATTGCGATCCATTGGGGCACTTGGCGGCTCTCGTCAGAGGCGTATGACACGCCACCGCGCCTGTTGGCCGAGGTGATGAAATGTCATCGGCTTGATCCGGCGCGGTTCAGCGCCGTCGGCATTGGCACGCCGAACGAAATCGCGCCGCTTACGCCGCAGGCTGCGCCAAAAGCGGTGGGCGATCTTGATGCCTGCCTTGCCGCACCGCCCGTAACGCGCCTGCCCTAGTCTCTTATAACATGAGTTTGACTGACAGTTCGTCATTGCGAGCGCAGCGAAGCAATCCAAGGCTATCTGGATTGCTTCGTCGCTACGCTCCTCGCAATGACGATTGTATCAAATGTCTTCGCACCCAGGTCTATTACGCGCCGCCGATACGGAACGCGCAGAGCTTGTTGCCATCTAGATCGCGAAAATAAGCAGCATAGAACGCGCCCGCGCCCTCATCACCGCGTAAGCCGGCTGGCCCTTCGCAAGTGCCGCCAAGTGCGATTGCTTTGGCATGGAGCGCGTCAACTTTGGCGCGGCTCTCGGCTTCGAGCGCGATCATCGTGCCGTTGCCCGACGTTGCCGGAGCACCGTTGTGCGGCTTGCACACGCCAAACATCGCTGCGCCGCCAAATTCACCCCATGCGCACATACTCTCCATTTCCATGCCGCGCTTGACGCCCAATTCGGCGAACAGCCCGTCGTAGAAGGTTTTCGCGTTTTCGATGTCGTTGGTGCCGAAAAGTGTGTAGCCGATCATCATAAATCTCCTCTGCGAGTCGGTGGGGCAGACAATAACACTCGGCGGACGAAAGGGCGACAGGCCGCGACGTTGCCGCCGCGACCTGCAGAGTCGATTTTATTTCGTGAAATTTAGTTCCTGAAGCAGCGTGTTATCACCCAATTTCCGGATTTGGGTCCGCGAGCCGCCGTCGCTATCAAGTTGATGGTCGTCCATTTTTACGAAGGCTTGATATTCGTCATCGCGGCGCTTCTGCTCGGCGACCGTCGTGTGCTCTCTAAACATCCGTACGAGGAAAAGGTCAGGCTCGTGTGTTCGCTTGTTGACGTTTCCAAGCACTTTGCAGCCTACCAAATAACCTTTCGACACGCTCCAAGCACATTCCTTCTGAAATTTGTCCTTCAAGAAATCGAGATACTGTTCGGCGTGACCGGGCTCAATAAAGACATCCTGAACATTCCAATAAATGCCCGCTTCTACTGCACTTTTCTGTGCCAGAACCGGAGTGGATGCCACCAGCCCACCTATCGCAGCGGCCAGAATCAGTTTCGCATTTTTGATCGTTTTCATGTGTTTGTCCCCATAGATGCTCGCGCTCTGAACTGAGCAAACGAGCAGATTGACGGTTGAACGCATCAACTCGGCCAGTTCTGCCCGCGCGACGAAACGCCTTTTATGGCCAACGGGGAATGGTCTCGCTATTTACACCATGGTTAGCGTTGGAAAGCAAGCGACTCGTTGAGGCTGATTTAGCGTTTGCGCGCGCGACGTTGGCACCCCATATTGCTGCGATGCTCACGATCCGAACCAACCTTGATGAGCCGATAGTCGGCCCCGAGTTTTCGCCACACCGTCCGCCACGCCCCGATTTTAAGGGTGTTTCGAAGCCTTTTAAAATCGTGTCGGATTATGATCCTGCGGGTGATCAGCCGACGGCGATTGCGGACCTTGTGCGGGGCATTCAGGCGCAGGAGCGCGATCAGGTGCTGCTTGGGGTTACGGGATCGGGTAAGACGTTCACGATGGCCAAGGTCATTGAAGGCCTTCAGCGCCCCGCGCTCATCCTTGCCCCCAATAAGACCTTGGCGGCACAGCTTTATGGCGAGTTCAAACAATTTTTCCCCGAAAATGCGGTCGAATTTTTCGTATCATATTACGACTATTACCAGCCCGAGGCCTATGTCCCGCGTTCAGACACGTATATCGAAAAGGAGTCCTCGGTAAACGAGGCGATTGATCGGATGCGCCACTCGGCGACCCGCGCGCTGCTGGAGCGCGATGATGTGCTGATTGTTGCGTCAGTCTCGTGTATTTATGGGATTGGCTCGGTCGAGACCTACTCGTCGATGATCTTTGATCTGGCGGCGGGGCAGGGGGCGGATCGATCAGAGATCATCCGCAAGCTGGTGGCCTTACAATATAAGCGCAACGATGCTGCCTTTGTTCGTGGCACGTTTCGCGTGCGCGGCGACAATCTGGAGATATTTCCCTCACATTACGAGGACGTCGCGTGGCGTGTATCGTTCTTTGGTGATGAAGTGGAGGCGATTCACGCCTTTGATCCGCTGACCGGCAAAAAAGCCGAGAGCCTTCCCGCGATCCGCATCTTCGCCAATTCGCATTATGTCACGCCCGGCCCCACCATGCAGCAGGCGATGGCGGCGATGAAATTTGAGCTGGTTGAGCGGTTGAAAGTGTTGAACGCCGAGGGCAAATTACTGGAGGCACAACGGCTCGAACAACGCACCAATTTTGATCTTGAAATGATTGCCGCAACCGGCTCATGCGCCGGAGTTGAAAATTATAGCCGTTTTTTAACCGGGCGCCTCCCCGGTGAGCCCCCGCCAACACTTTTTGAGTATCTGCCCGATAACGCCTTGCTGTTTGTCGATGAAAGCCACCAGATGATCGGCCAGATCAATGGCATGGCACGGGGCGATCATCGCCGCAAACATACGTTGGCCGAATATGGCTTCCGCCTGCCGAGTTGCATTGACAACCGCCCGTTGCGCTTTGAGGAATGGGACAAGATGCGTCCCCAGACGGTGTGCGTTTCCGCCACTCCAGGCCCGTGGGAGATGAATCAGACCGGCGGCGTTTTTGCGGAACAGATTATCCGGCCAACCGGGCTTATTGACCCGCCGGTTGAAATTAAGCCGATTGAAGATCAAGTTGACGACCTCATCTACGAGGCAAAGCAAACGGCGGCGAAGGGCTACCGCACGCTTGTCACCACACTGACCAAGCGCATGGCTGAAGACCTGACCGAATATCTGCACGAGGCGGGCTTGAGTGTGCGCTACATGCACTCAGATGTTGAGACGCTGGAACGTATTGAGCTGATCCGCGATTTGCGGCTTGGGGTTTATGACGTGTTGGTGGGCATCAACCTGCTGCGCGAAGGGCTCGATATTCCGGAATGTGGGCTGGTCGCTATCCTTGATGCCGACAAAGAGGGCTTCTTGCGCTCCGAAACCTCGCTCGTGCAAACCATCGGTCGGGCGGCGCGCAATGTCGATGGCCGCGTGATCCTGTATGCGGACAAGACCACCGGCAGTATGGAGCGCGCGCTGCGCGAGACGTCCCGACGGCGTGAGAAGCAGGTCGCGTACAATACGCTGCACAACATTACGCCCGAAAGCATCCGCTCAAAGATCGGTGATATCATCCGCGACGTGTCAAACCGCGATGGTGTGCTGGTCGATACTGGGCTGGAGGAGGCCGATCATTTGGTCGGCCACAATTTGCGCGCGTATATCGAAGGGTTGGAGAAGCAAATGCGTGCGGCGGCGGCGGAACTCGAATTTGAGAGCGCCGGACGACTGCGGGACGAAATCCGAATGCTCGAACAAAAAGAACTCGGCCTTCCTGTCGACGAGCAGCGCGCCGCCTTCAAAGGCCGCGCTCGCGAGGGCAAGCCGGGGACGCGCAAGGACAGGTTTGGTAAAACGCAGCGAAAATTTGGCGGGCGCTAGCCTAGCGCGTTATTTGGTGCTGTTGTCGCTCGCATCGCCGCTATCGGTGCTGTTATCGTTCGCGTCGGGCTGTGTGTTGCTGCCAACATCGGCGGACATGTTGGCGGCGCTGCCGGTTGTGGCATCAACATCGGTCATCTTGTCGCTCGCTGTGCCAACTGTGTTGTCGATGACCATGTTGGTCACGCTACTGCTATCATTCTGAGCTTTGCAGCCGGCAAGGGCGAGTGCGGCGACCGCGAGCGCAATGAGTGTGGCGGGGCGGGCGGTTTTGGCAGTCAACATGCGCGAATACTCCTTATGAGCGCTGCCTATCGCGGTTCGCCGAGTGCTGCAAGAAAATTGGGCATTGTGGCGGCGAGTGCAGCATCCAGCGCGGTGAACTCGGCGTTGACGCCAAGTGCGGCAAGGCTGGTGACGCCGTAATCACTGAGTCCGCAGGGCACGATCCCACCGAAATGTGACAGATCGGGCGCGAGATTGATCGAAAAACCGTGATAGGTCACCCATCGCCTCACGCGAACACCGATGGCACCGATCTTGGCCTCGCCAGTCGGTGTGTGCGTCCAAATGCCAATCCGTCCCTCGGCACGCCAGCAGGCCACCCCCAAGCGTGCAAGTGCCGCAATCACCCAGCCTTCAAGCGCATGAACATAGGCGCGCACGTCTCGCCCACGCGCATTCAGGTCGAGCATTACATACCCGACGCGTTGGCCCGGCCCGTGATACGTGTACCGCCCGCCACGTCCTGCCAAAAATACGGGAAACCGATGGTCAAGCAGCTCTTGGGGGTCGGCGCTGGTCCCAGCTGTGTAGAGCGGCGGGTGTTCAACCAGCCAGACTTGTTCCGCCATCGTACCGCCACGAATGCGCGCCACGCGCGCTTCCATTGCCACCAACGCGTCGGGGTATTCGGTTAGCCCCGGCGTGATCCGCCATTCGACATTGCCAATCGGTGCATGGTTGTTCATTAGGAGACGTTCTGCCATTTATGCGCCGCTAAGCCAAGGACATTGACATGATCTCGATCCAAGCCATTTGGGATGATACTCTCGCTTTCATCCGACGTGAACAAGCGCTGTTGGTGCCTGTGGCGCTCGCGACGATTGGGGTGAGCTCGCTGGTGATCCAGCTTATCCAGAATAACATTGCGTCCATGTCAAAAACATGGCTACCGCTCGTATTCGTTGCCGGACTACTGGCAATTATTGTTGATATTGTTGGCCAATTGGCAGTGACAGCGCTCGCTCTGCGCAGCCACTTGAGCGTGCGCGAGGCGCTCGCGATCGGTGCGCAACGAATGTGGGTGATGGTGGCGGCGACGCTGCTCGTTGCGCTTGTGTTCGGACTGTTACTCGTACCGCTCACTGCCTCCATCATGGGCCAGTTACGGATGGTGAATGGTATGCCCGATTTCGGCAGCATCCACCCCGACGGCGGCGTTGCGCTGTGGGGTTTGGTCGTGTTGCTCAGTTCATTCTGGGCGAATTTGCGGCTCACGACGCTCGCGCCGATGATTGTTGATCGTAAAATTGGGGTGATTGACGCGCTTAAAGGCGCGTTTCAGCAGAACAAAGGGCTGGTGTGGAAGCTGTTACTTACCTTCGGCTTGATGTTCGTTGTTTTCATGGTGCTCAGCGTGGCGGTTGGCATCACGCTGGGCACAGCGTTCGTCTTGCTCGGTAAGGCGATTAATTCGCCGTCAACAGGACAAATGCTGGTCGCCCTGGTGACTGCGGTTTTGGGGACGGCCTATCGCGTCGTGATGGTCGTTTTTATTGCGAAGCTCTATCAACGACTCGTTGGCGGATCGGAACTGGAGCAGATTTTCGGCTAACTATTCCCAGATCGCTTCGGGCGGGAGGCTCATCAAAATCGCGTCGATGTTACCGCCGGTTTTCAGCCCGAAAAGGGTGCCACGATCATAGACCAAGTTGAACTCGGCGTATCGGCCCCGCCAAATTAGGCTATGGCGGCGCTCCTCGGCCGTAAAGGGCTGCCGCATCCGATCACGAACAATCCGGGGGTAAATGTCGAGAAACGCCTCGCCCACGTCGCGTGTAAAGGCGAAATTTGCGTCAAAATTACCTTCAAGATGATCATAGAATATGCCACCCACACCGCGATGGACTTTGCGGTGTGGGATATAAAAATAGTCATCCGCCCACTTTTTATACGCGTCGTAATCGGCGACCGCGTGCGCATCACAGGCTTGTTTGAGGCGAGCGTGAAATGCGGCGGTGTCGTTGGCATAGGGAATCGGCGGATTGAGGTCTGCACCGCCGCCGAACCAACGCTTTGCTGTCACAAGAAAGCGCGTATTCATGTGAACGGCAGGGACGTGCGGATTGGCCATGTGCGCCACCAAGCTAATGCCAGTTGCAAAAAATTGCGGATTTTCGTCCGCCCCATGGATGGATTTGGAAAATTCCGGCGAAAATGTGCCGCCAACCGTCGAGACATTGACTCCTACTTTTTCGAAAACCTTGCCCTTCATGACACCTCTGACGCCACCACCACCGGCGGCTTCAGAGTCATCGTCGCGCGCCCATGGCGTATATTCAAACGCGGCGTCACTTCCCATCTCGCGCTCAATCGCCTCAAAGGCGTTGCAAACCCGGTCGCGCAAGGCTTCGAACCATTGGCGGGCGCTCTGCTGTTCAGTGTCCAGGGTCAGCATAAGGAAAGTCCTCCGGTTTGGCGCAGGGCCTCGGCGAGCGCTATACCCGCCGCGACGCCAAGATTTAATGAGCGCATGGGCGGCATCAACGGAATGCGCAGCGCTAGATCGCAATGTGCGCGCACGTCGTCGGGCACACCGGCGCTCTCCGACCCCATGAGCAAAGTGTCGTCGGGGTTGAACGCACCGGCATGGAGGGTCGTTGTCGCTTTTGAGGAGAGCAAGACCACACGGCCAGGGCGCGATACGCTGAAAGCATCCCAATCGGCGTGGCGCGTCACGTCCACATGGTCGGCATAATCCATTCCGGCGCGCCTGAGTCGCTTATCCGAAAAACCGAATCCAAGGGGCTCAATGAGATCGACGGCGACACCAAAGCAGGCGGCCAAGCGCAATATGGCGCCGACATTCCCCGGAATTTCTGGTTGATAAAGTGCCATTCGCATTGCGTGCCTCTAGCCATTGTCACGCGAACGTCAAATTGATGTTTGCAACTCGCGCGAGAGACGCTATCAGCGCGCAAAATCATCTAAAGGTGGCATATCGTTTTGGGTTGCATCACGCTATGACCTCCAGACAGTATCATCGTTTTAACAAAGTCGGGTTTTGATCATGGCAAGTGTCCCTCCAGAGCAATCTTCTGAAACGAGCCCGGAGGGCGAGGGCGGCGTTCGACGTCGTGACTTTATCTATGTGGCAACGCTGAGCTTTGCGGGTGCGGGCGCGGTTGCGGTGGTGTTGCCGCTTGTTAATCAAATGAACCCCTCGGCGGACGTCCTTGCGCAAGCAACGACCGAGGTCGATGTATCGAGCATCCTGCCGGGACAAGCGATCAAATCAATGTGGCGCAAACAGCCCGTCTTTATTCGCAACCTGACACCAAAAGAGATTGCTGACGTGAAGGCGGTCCCGATTACGAGTCTGCGTGATCCGCAGGGGCTGAGCGCACGCACGACGTCGGGCAAAGAAAATTGGATGATTACGATGGGCGTTTGCACCCATCTCGGCTGTGTGCCTTTGGGTGCCAGCTCTGGTGAAGATAAGGGACCGTTCGGAGGCTATTTCTGTCCTTGCCATGGCTCGGCGTATGACGCGGCCGGACGCATTCGCAAAGGCCCAGCGCCAAAGAATCTCGAAGTTCCAAAATATGCGTTCACTTCCGACAAAATCGTCGTGATTGGTTGAGGTAGGTCAATATGAGTTTTCCCTGGGCAAAGCATTACGAGCCGAAGAGCGATTTCACGAAGTGGATCGACCAGCGCCTTCCCGTGCCACGATTGGTCTATGGCGCGATAGGCGCGGGTTATCCTGTGCCGCGCAATATCAACTATTTCTGGAGCTTCGGCTTCCTCGCGGGTGTCGCGCTCATGATCCAAATCATCAGCGGCATCATCCTTGCGATGCATTACCGCGCCGATGGTGGCATCGCGTTCGATAGCGTCGAGCATATCATGCGCGACGTGAACGGTGGATGGTTCCTAAGGTATGCGCACGCGACGGGCGCAAATTTCTTCTTTGCGATCATCTATGTTCACATTTTTCGTGGCCTTTATTTCGGCTCATACAAAGCCCCGCGCGAGATGATCTGGCTGCTCGGGGTGCTAATCTTTTTGCTCATGATGGCAACTGCATTCATGGGCTATGTGTTGCCATGGGGGCAAATGAGCTTTTGGGGTGCTAAGGTTATTACCGGCTTTTTCTCGGCTATTCCGTTTGTCGGGGAACCAATCCAGCACTGGCTGCTCGGCGGTTTTGCGCCCGATAATGCGACACTCAACCGTTTCTTCTCGCTCCATTATCTTCTGCCATTTGTGATCCTTGGCGTCGTGATCCTGCACGTTTGGGCTTTGCACATTCCGGGCTCAAGCAACCCAACCGGGATTGAGGTTAAGGATGAGGCAGACACTGTTCCCTTCCACCCATATTACACCGCCAAGGATGGGTTCAGCATTGCCGTCTTCTTTACGCTGTTCGCGTTCGTGCTGTTTTATCTGCCTAACGCATTGGCGTCACCCGACAATTATATTCCGGCCAATCCGATGTCGACCCCGGCACATATCGAGCCTGAATGGTATTTTTGGCCCTTCTACGCGATCCTGCGCGCATTCACATCCGATGTGATGGGTGTGCCTGCTAAGTTGATCGGTGTGCTCGCGATGTTCGGATCGATTGCGCTGCTCTTCTTTTTGCCATGGATCGACAAGTCGCCGGTGCATTCGGGTAATTATCGCCCACTGTTCAAGAAGTTCTTCTGGGCGCTGGTGTTGGATGTGATCATCCTTGGGTGGTGCGGTAAGTCTCCTCCTGAGCAGCCTTACGTCGTCATCAGTCAGCTCGCTGCGATCTATTACTTTGCGCATTTTCTCATCATCCTGCCGATTGTGTCGATGATCGAGCGGCCGTTGCCATTGCCGAATTCGATCACCGAGTCGGTGCTCGCCAAATATCATGGTAAGCCGTCGTCATCCGATGCGCTTCAGCCGCAACCAGCCGAATAAGGGGCGTTTAGATGCGTATTTTAGCACCATTGGCTCCCTTCGCGGTTGGCGGCGCCTTCATTTTCGCGCTGCTCTGGGCCATCCTTGCGTCGGCGTTCACGCCTGGCGGCATGTCGATGCCCGAGCAAACAGCGGTGCGGATGTTCCATGAAGAGCCGAAGGCCTTGTCGCTCGCGAGCGATGGCCCGTTCGGTAAGTATGACCAGCAGCAGCTCCAGCGCGGCTTTCAAGTGTACAAGGAAGTTTGCTCAGCCTGCCATTCGCTGCGTTTGGTGAGCTTTGCTGACCTTGAGGGCATTGGCTACGACAAGGCGCAGATTAAGGTCATCGCAAAAACGTGGCCGGTGCAACAACCGACCATCAGCCCCAAGGGCGATGCTGTTGTGCGCCCCAACATTGCGTCAGATAAATTCCCGTCGCCATTCGCGAACGAGGCTGCGGCGCGCGCTGCGAACAACAATGCGTTGCCACCTGACTTTTCGCTCATCACCAAAGCCCGCGAGGGCGGCGCCCCTTATGTGTATTCGCTTGTGACGGGCTATCGCGATGTGCCGACAGAGCAGCTCAAGAAGTTCCCAGACTCGACGGTGCCGAAGAACCTGTATTACAACCCGTACTTCACCAATCTCAATATCGCGATGCCGCCACCGCTGCGTTTAGATGGTCAGGTGAGCTATGCGCCAGGCAATCCCCCAGCGACAAAGGAGCAGATGGCGAAGGATGTTGCCGCGTTCCTGACGTGGACCGCCGAGCCGAAACTGGAGGCACGCCACTCAGCCGGTTTGGCCACGATGATCTTCCTGCTTATTTTCTCGGTGCTCTGCTACCTGAGCTACAAGAGCGTGTGGGCAGATAAGGAACATTGATATCGCAACGGCCTGCAACCGTTAGGGGTGGGGGCCGTTATGATCGACTGTTCGCGGTGGGGGCGCCCGGAGGTTAGTCGTTGCCATTTCGGTCACGGGTGGCGATCAAACCGTTGGTGATGAGCGTAAGCACCACATCGCCATTCTGATTGTGCACTTTCATGTTGCTACGAATGATGCCCATTTCGGGACGTGACGCGCTGCGGCGCTTGCTGATCAACTCAGACTCGCACGTGAGCGTATCCCCCGGATAGACCGGCTTGGGCCAGCGCAGATCATCCATCCCCGCGCCGCCGAGTGAAGCCATTTGATTGGCGCTACTCTGTTCCACAAACATCGCCATCATCATCGCACACGTGTGCCAGCCACTGGCAGGGATGCGGCCAAAATGGGTTTTCGCGGCGGCCTCATCGGAGAGGTGAAACGGCTGTGGATCGTATTTGCGCGCAAACTCCAAAACCTCATCGCGTGTGACATGATATGAACCGAAGCGCTCGCTCGCGCCGACGACAAGGTCTTCGTAATAGATCATGTCGCTCAAGCTCCTGTCAGGAAGTGCAGCACATCGCCGTCTTTGACGACATAGTCCTTGCCCTCGGCGCGCAGCTTGCCCGCATCGCGCGCGCCGCTTTCGCCCTTGCACGCGACATAATCATCATAGGCAATGGTTTCGGAGCGGATGAACTTATGCTCGAAATCGGAATGGATCACGCCCGCTGCCTCGGGGGCTTTCGCGCCCTTACGCACTGTCCATGCCCGCGTTTCCTTCGGCCCGCAGGTGAAATACGTCAGCAGGTCGAGCAGCTTATACCCCGCGACGATAATCCGCGCGAGGCCGGTTTCATGCAGCCCAAGGTCGGACAGGAACTCTGTGCGGTCAGCGGGATCAAGCGTGACAATCTCCGCCTCAATCGCTGCCGAGATCACCACCGCCTGCGCGCCCTCACGCGCCGCCATCTCGAACACGCGAGCCGAAAGCGCATTGCCCTCCGCCGCCGCGCCCTCATCGACATTACAGACGTAAAGCACTGGCTTTGACGTGAGCAGTTGCGCCTGTTTAAGCAGCCGCGCCTCATCATCATCATTCGGAACCGTGAGCCGTGCGGGCTTGCCCTCGCGCAGCAGATCGAGCGCGCGGCCCAGCACAGCCGCCGCCGCCTTGGCTTCCTTATCGCCCTGCATCCCCTTTTTCGCCAGATTGGGCACGCGCTTTTCGAGCGATTCCAAATCCGCCAGCATCAGCTCAGTCTCGACCGTTTCGGCATCGGAAATCGGATCAACCTTGCCCTCGACATGCGTGACATCGCCATCTTCAAAGCAGCGCAGCACATGGACGATGGCATCGACCTCGCGGATATTCGCGAGAAACTGGTTGCCCAGCCCCTCGCCCTTCGACGCACCGCGCACGAGGCCGGCGATGTCGACAAAGCCAAGCTGCGTCTCGATGATCTTGGCCGATCCCGCGATGGCGGCGATGGCCTCCATGCGCTTATCCGGCACGCCGACCGAGCCGACATTCGGCTCAATCGTGCAGAACGGATAATTGGCGGCTTGTGCTGCCGCCGTCTCGGTGAGCGCATTGAACAGCGTGGACTTGCCGACATTGGGCAGCCCGACGATACCGCATTTGAAACCCATTATATGTCCTTATGAATCAACTGCGCGCTTCATATACTGGGACTGTCGCTTTGTCGAAGAATTGGTTTGGGCTTCGCCAAGGCGCAAAGACGCTAAGGCGTTCGGATATAATCATTGATGACGCGAGCGGAACCCGCTTTGAAGGTTTCCATGCCGAAGTTCATCAGCAAGCCGAGCGGCAGATTGGTGAGACGGAGGTAAGTGAGCAGTTGCTTCTTGTGCACAGGCGCAAAGTGCTCTGTTGATTTGAGTTCGATGATGAGTTGGCCCTCAACCATAATATCAATCCGAAAGCCCTCGCGCAGAATGCTACCTTCATATTGTATGTCGACAGGCTTTTGACGCTCCACCTTTAGCCCGCGCTTCACGAGACTATCGGCAAGTATTGCTTCGTAGACTGATTCGAGGAGGCCAGGGCCGAAGGTCTTATGCAGTTTGAAACCACAATCGATGGCGATAGTCGCAAGGGCGTCAATCTCATGTGGAACGTCAGTCACGCGTGTCCCCCTCCTATGATAACCCTTCTTAGCGCCTTTGCGCCTTGGCGTGAAACGATAAACGTTTGAGGCGGGGTGTGGTATCGTTCATTATGGGCTTCGCCAAGGCGCCAAGGCACCAAGGCGCTGGGATTTATGGCGTGGACTTGCGGAGATTGGGCAGCCCGACGATACCGCATTTCAAACCCATTATGTGTCCTTATTTTACCATGATTCGAGGTTGACCGTTTACGGTGTAATTTACGTTCCATGCTTCATAACCTGAAAATTCGGCTATCAATTGCAATTGAACTCCGTTGGAAAATACTAAACTCAGGTCACGTCCATTGTCAGATAATTTGCTCAGAACGATGTTTGATTGTCCGAGTAGAACATTGAGTTCGTGTGATACATCGACGGGTGCTGGCAGGCCATATTTTTGCCCATCGTCATTATTTGTGACTGCGATCCTTCCGTCAACGATCACCCGAAACAAGCATTCAGCGGTTATTGAGCAATCGGAAAATTTCAGCGCCCAAGAATGCTCCAATTTTTCCGAGCCAACATAGGATTGACCAGTCATAAATTTCTTGAATGCGGCTAGATGTTTACGCTCTTCAAACATACTCACCCCGCCAACCGCCCCGCCACATCGCTCATAAAGCGCACGGCGTCACCATCCGCGAGCCAGCCAGCCTCCGCTGCCACCGCGCCAAGCATATCGGACAGCGGGTCAATCTCGGTCTTGGCGTAATTGCCCAGCACATAACCGTGCACGCGCTCTTTCACCCCCGGGTGACCGATGCCGAGCCGGACGCGGCGGAAGTCTTCGCCGATATGCTGCGCCGCCGATTTTAGCCCATTGTGCCCCGCCGTGCCGCCGCCGGTCTTCACCTTCACGCGGAAGGGGTCGAGGTCGAGCTCGTCGTGCCACACCGTGACATCGGCAGGCACCAGCTTGTAAAAGTCCAAAGCCGCACGGATGCTCTCGCCCGAAAGGTTCATGAAGGTAGCGGGTTTGAGCAGCAGGATTTTATGCGGTGCCCCAGAAGAACCGGCAACGCGCCCCTCCTGCGTCCAGCCCTTGAAGCGCTGCTTGGGCGCGTCAAAGCCATAGACCTCGGCGATGGTGTCCACCGCCATAAAGCCGACATTGTGCCGGTTGAGCGCGTAATTCGCGCCGGGATTTCCAAGGCCGACCCAGAGTTGCATCGCGCCTCTTTATGCAGCCCCCC
>Ga0209583_10000193_pt1 | contig 19896 bp, 19 predicted proteins | sample Str014_FD_187201 | JGI IMG/M metagenome (GOLD analysis project Ga0209583, IMG submission 187201) | Freshwater sediment microbial communities in response to fracking from Pennsylvania, USA - Straight Creek_MetaG_SC_2014 (SPAdes) (version 2) | ecosystem: Environmental > Aquatic > Freshwater >... | reverse complement strand
CAAACTTAAGCGTTTTACCTGCGCGACGGATCAATTGTGCTTGTGCAGTTGACATTCAGCCACCGCCCCGACTAGAAGCCCCTCATTCCTGAATGCCCTGATGGCGGAATTGGTAGACGCACGTGGTTCAGGTCCACGCGAGTAACATCGTGGAGGTTCGAGTCCTCTTCAGGGCACCATACATCTATGTCTGCGCGAAGAGCGCGGCGCCAAGGCGGCGGCAGTCACTCAAAATAAATACTTGTGCGGTGTTACCGCAAGTTGTTGCTTCGTCAATCAGCTAGAGCGATTGTGGACTTTCACCATCACTTGGGTGAGATACGGTTGAACGGGATGGGTGAAAAATGAGGGGGCAATGGATTGGAAATTACTCCGGCACAAATCAGGGGCTTATTATTGTTGAGCTCGACGAGCGTGATGACTGTTATTTTGGTTGGGCCTATCTGTTCGATTCACGCCAAGGCTATCCACATAGTTCTGCATTAATAAGAACGCCAAATAAAGAAAAAATGCAAGAATTCGACGTACCAGTTGGTCCAATTGATGCCAACCCCAATATTTCTCCGTGGAACCATGTGGCAAAGGATCACCCCAATTTCAGTTTCCCCAAAAGCGCCAAGGTCACTGTGGGGCTGGACGACAAGAGCCTTGCCATACGATGGGTAACCGATATCGACTCAACTGGAAATGCGCTTCTCCCGAAGACAAAAGCCAAAGAGCCATCAGAATTGGTGCCGAGAATTATAAATACGTGGCGTGATTTCAGAGATTATGTTTCAGATCTACCTACAAAGAAATATGTCTTCCGTGGGCAGATGGAGTCATCCGTTTGGCGCCTCAGCACACTTTTCCATCGATCAGGTCGTTCAGACCTAAAGAGACTAATTTATCAAGACATACCAGAAATCTACCGAGCAACCATCAATCAAACATCCCACAAGTTCAACTTGGGTGATCCAGACGAACGTGGCGCATTCTACGCACTTGTGCAGCATCACGGATTTCCAACTCCGTTACTCGATTGGACATATTCGCCTTTCGTAGCGGCGTATTTTGCGTATTCGGAACTGCCCAAGAAATTCAGCAGCGAAGAACGCAGATGTCGAATTTTTAAATTTGATGCGGAGCAGTGGAAAGCCGATTTTGCTCAGCTCGTTGATGTCGTGGGTTGCCAACCGCATTTTTCATTGATCAATACATTGGCGCTTGGCAATCCCAGAATGGTCAATCAACAAGCGCTAGTTGCACTCACAAATGTTGCGGATTTGGAATCTTACATCCGAAACCGCGAACAAGAACAGGGCAAAATATATTTGGAAGCGATTGATCTGCCACAATCGAGCAGAGCAGAAGTCATAAAAAATTTGGACATGATGGGAATTACGGCAGCTTCACTGTTCCCCGGCATTGACGGCGTTTGTAAGTATCAAAGAGAGCGACTGTTTGCTGTGTGAGCACCAAATTTCGCATCATGCGAAGCAATTTGATTTCCGCTCCTCAGTTTCTGACTGAAATCCGCATCCACTTTATGTTGCGGTGCGATGACGATTTGGCTACTTTTCCACAAAAAGCTTTTGACGGGAGAGATCGCCATGCCAGCCAAGAAGGCCAAAAAGAAAGCCGCGCCTAAAAAGCGCAACAACCCATATGCGCGCGATCTGGACAAGAACGCCGCCAATTTCACGCCTCTTTCGCCAATCACTTTTCTGGAACGCACCGCATCATTGTGGCCTGACCGTGTGGCTTTGGTGCATGGCACGCGCCGCCAGACCTGGGGCGAAACCGCCATCCGGGCGCGCAAGCTGGCTTCCGCACTCAAGAAGAAAGGCTTCGGCCATGGCGACACAATCGCCATTCTTGGGGCCAATACGCCGGAGACTTTTGAGGCCCATTTTGGGGTGCCAATGATGGGCGCTGTGCTCAACACCATTAACACGCGCCTTGATGCCGAGTCTGTGGCCTTCATTCTCAACCACGGCGAAAGCCGGATCTTGTTTGTGGACCGTGAGTTTTCGCCCGTGGCCAAAAAGGCGCTCACACTGCTGGGCCGCCGGATCACGGTCATTGATATCGATGATCCCCAATATGAAGGCGGGGAGCGGCTTTCCAAAACCACCTATGAAGATTTTATTGCCAAGGGCAGCGAGACTTTCCCCTTCACGATGCCAGAGGATGAGTGGAACGCCATTGCGCTGAATTATACCAGCGGCACCACGGGCAACCCCAAAGGTGTGGTTACCCACCACCGTGGGGCCTATCTCAACGCCATTTCCAATGCCCTGTCCTGGGGCATGGGCGAGGGGCCGGTTTATCTGTGGACGCTGCCGATGTTCCATTGCAACGGTTGGTGCTTTCCCTGGACCATGGCCTTGACGGCGGGCACCTCAGTTTGTCTGCGCTCCGTTCGCGCCGAGCCGATTTTCAAAGCCATCCGTGAGGAAAAAGTCACGCATTTCTGTGGCGCGCCTATCGTGCTCAATATGTTGAACAATGCGCCTGATGAATTGCGCCATTCAGTTTCCCACAAAGTGCGCGCCATGGTAGCAGGGGCTGCCCCTCCGGCTGCCGTTATCGCAGGCATGGAGAAAATGGGTTGGGAAGTGACCCATGTTTACGGCCTTACCGAAACTTATGGGCCCTGCATGGTCAACGTCTGGCACGACAAGTGGAACGCTTTGCCGATGGATGAACGCTCTGCCATCAAATCACGCCAAGGGGTTCGCGCGCCGATGTTGGAAGCCCATATGGTGGCGCATCCCAAAACCATGAAGCCCGTGCCCAAGGACGGCAAAACCATGGGTGAAATTTTCATGCGCGGCAATATCGTGATGAATGGCTATCTCAAAAACCCCAAGGCCAGCGACGAGGCTTTCCGTGGTGGCTGGTTCCATTCCGGCGATCTGGCCGTGTGGCACCCCGATGGCTATTGCGAAATCAAAGATCGCTCGAAAGACGTGATCATTTCCGGCGGCGAAAACATTTCATCTATCGAAGTTGAAGGCATTCTCTACAAACATCCGATGGTGCTGGAAGCTGCCGTTGCGGCACGGCCTGATGCCAAGTGGGGCGAGACGCCTTGCGCTTTTGTGACCTTGAAAGTCGGGGCCGTTTGCAGCGAGGCCGATATCATCACCTTCTGCAAAAACAACATGGCCGGGTTCAAGGTTCCAAAAACTGTGATCTTCGGTGCATTGCCCAAAACCTCTACGGGCAAGATTCAAAAGTTCATGTTGCGTGAACAAGCCAAGGCATTGGGATCCAAGTAACCATGACATACAAAGCGCCGCTGAAAGACATTGCTTCTGCACTCAAAGCGGAAGGATTGGAGGAGCTGGCGGCGCTGCCTTTGTTTGAATCGGCCAGCGCTGATGTGGTTGAAGGCATTCTTAATGAAGCCGCCAAGCTGGCGGAGAATGTGTTTGATCCGCTATACCGCAAGGGAGATTTGCATCCCGCCAAATTGAAAGACGGCAAAGTTGAAGTCACCCCTGGCTGGGCAAAAGCCTGGCAAGCTTTTGCTGAGGGCGGCTGGGTTGGGCTGTCTGCCACGGCAGAACACGGCGGTATGGCTATGCCAGAAGTTTTAGGTTTGGCCGTGGGCGAGATTTTCCACGGAGCCAATATGGCCTTGGCGCTGTGTGCACTGCTTACCCAAGATGCAATTTATGCCATGAGTGTTTATGGCTCACCTGAACAACAAGCCAAATATCTGCCGCCGATGATTGAAGGGCGATGGACCGGAACGATGAATTTAACAGAGCCGCAAGCAGGTTCTGATCTTGGGGCGCTTCGCAGCACCGCCACGCCGGACGGCAAGCATTTCCGCATCAAGGGCCAGAAAATTTTCATCAGCTATGGTGACCATGAGATGACCGAAAACATCGTTCATCTTGTTCTCGCCCGCCTGCCCGATGCCCCAGCGGGCGTGAAAGGCATATCACTTTTCGTGGTGCCCAAGATCATTGACGGCAAACACAACGATGTGCATGTGGCGAGCCTTGAGCATAAGCTGGGTATTCACGGCAGCCCAACAGCGGTGATGATTTTCGGTGATCATGGCGGGGCCATTGGCGAGATGGTGGGCGAGCCCAACCGTGGCCTTGAATATATGTTTGCGATGATGAACCATGCGCGCCTAGACGTGGGCTTGCAGGGCTTGGCTTTGGCATCGCGCGCAACGCAACAAGCGGTGAATTTTGCGCGTGAGCGTGTGCAGGGCAAGCCTGTGGGATTTGTGGGCGAAGGCAAGGTTGGCATCATTCATCATCCAGACGTACGGCGTCTGCTGGTGTCCATGAAGGCTCGCCTCGCGGCGATGCGCGGGCTGCTTTATGAAGTGGCGGCGGCGCGCGATCTGGCTCACGCAGGTGCCGATGAGGCTGCGCGGGCCAAGGCCTTGCGCAAAGTGGAATTGTTGACATCGGTGGCCAAAGGCTGGTGCACAGAAACCGCGCTGCAAATCTGTTCTGATGCGGTGCAGGTGCACGGAGGCATGGGTTACGTGGAGGAAACCGGCATTGCGCAAACACTGCGCGATGTGCGCATTCTGCCGATCTATGAAGGCACCACCGCCATTCAGGCCAATGATTTGATCGGCCGCAAAGTGTTGCGCGACAAGGGTCAGGCACTGAACGAGTATCTCGCCAAGTTGGCTGATGAGAGTGATGCCCGTGAGCTTGGCGCGGCGCGTGAAACCCTGCGCCAGACCTCCGAGTGGATTATTCAATCTGCGGCGCGTGATCCGCGTCTTGCCTATGCGGCGGGTGTTTCATTCTTGCATCAGTTGGGCCTGGTGTGTGGTGCTCACGCTTTGGCGCGGCAGGCGAAGGCTGGCGATACTGATGCTGGGTCACTTTTGAATTTTTATGTCGCCCATCATTTGCCGCAAGTGGCCGCGTTGCAGACAACCATCACGCAGGGTAGCGATCAGGTTTTCACTTTAGATGAAGCGGCACTCTGATCGGCTCAGTAATTCACCGTCACCACAACGGTGTCAGAATAAGCCCCTGGCGTTGGATTTCCTTGGGCTGGCAACAGGGCATAGGCGGTGAAGTTTTGTGCTGTGCCATTGCCTGTGCCGTTCTGCATGTTGCTGGCAACCGTTGAACCCCAAGGTAGCAGGTGGGACGCGTCCGCATAAATGCCGTAGGCCAATTTCTGCGCAATGCCCGTCGCCGCCAGCATTCGGTTGGCCGGGCCGGTGCCGCCATTGGCCCCATTGTTGAGGCCCACTGAATAGGGCACGCCTTTGGTACAGGTAATACCAATCTGGTTAGAGGTGCTTTGTGCGGTGGTGAGGCCAGCGATGGTGCCAAAGTTCATGGCCGTTACGGCCACATTACAAGTGGCAGTCACCTGCGCCTGCACGGTGAAACTGGCTTGGGCCGCACGAGATGAAACGCTGGAACAGGATTGTGCGGGCGCATAACCATAATCGAGCAGCGTATGAAAGCTGCCATAAGTAGATGAGTAAAGCCCGGTGGGGGCATTGGCAATGGAGCCTGAAATCACCGCCTGAATGGCTTGCGTCACTGTAGCGGAACCACCGGCCCCCAAGGTTGCGCTCAAGATGGGGGCGCGCGCAGGATAAGGCCAGACAAATGAACCCCAGACCTGACCATTGGATTGCAAGAGATCATAGGGGATTGAAGCCGCGCCATTTTTCAACAGGCGTGGAGAGCCGCTGGTCGAGCCGCCTGTGCCATCGCCAATGTTGGGGCAGATGGTGATCGTGCGACCGGCAATGCCAGAGCAGGTTGCCGTCAGGGTGCCACTGGTGGGCGAGGTGCCGCCGGGCCCCAAATTGATATTGCCAAAGTTTATATTGGTGATGGCAAAATTGCATACTTGTGCTGAGGCCGTACCCGCAAAACAAACGAGCATGGCGGCAATGGCAAAGTATTTTCTTATTGGCATGTGAGGGGGCCGATGATGATTTGCTTGGACTCATCTTCCTTATAGTCAAAACTCGTCTTGCAAGCCTGACCTTTCACTTCGGCCAGCAAAGTATTTTTGGCACTGAGGCTGGTGATGTAAACTTGACCGTCATATCCCATCGGGAACTGCTCTTTCTGACCATCCAGCGTGATTATTGTGCCAGCGGGCACAAATTCACCTGCTTTGGTTTTAACAATCACCAAGGCAGAGTTCGTGCTTTTCTTGACGCCAAAATCGACCACTGCGCCGCTCATGGCACGGGTTGCCACGCGCTTTTCGGTTTCGGTGACATTGGCGTTGAGCGGCAGGCTGTTGGGGTCAACACTGATCTTGGCAGGGCGATAGGATTGCAATTGGGTGAGCAGCAACTTGCCATTTCTGCCGGTGGTTCCGGCATAACGGTTTTCATATTCAACCCTCACACCTGCCACGCCTGCGTCAACCACCGCAAATGAATCATTCACCGGATTGCCAGCAAATACACCGGACTTGTTTCCAATCAGGGAACCCTCCATGCGCAGATCGCCAGAAATTTGGGTGCTGTTGCCGACTAGATCAGCGGAATAGATGCCGTATTCAGAACGATAGGCGCCAGATACGGCAAGGTTGGCGCTGTTGTCATAGAGGCCATTCACCCGCCAGCCGTAAGAGCCATAGCTGCTATCAAGGGGCTTGCTGGCGGAAGCCTGCACTGTAGAACCGTTTCTGTTGTCATAACTGGCCGCACTTGATGTGGTGATGGATTTGTCAACGCCGCCCAATGGCAAGGTCAGGCCAACGCCAAAGCCAAAGTTGCTGGTATCAAAGCTGTCGATATAGGCATTGGCGAAAACTGTGACACGGCTGCGGAATGACTTTGTGGCATTGGCGTTGATGAGAAGTGATTCAGTTCCAACGGCTGGAAGATAGTGAATGACGCCTCCGCCAACTGTCATTTCCAGATCAGTTAATCCATAGGATGCGGTCAGTTGATCAATGGCCCTTGGCACTGCGGCTGAAATGATGCTGCTACCGGGTGCCAGATTCTGCGTGGCGGTGACCGCTGCAAGGTCATTGAAATTTCCGAATGTGCGCGATGATGAGGCTTGCAGCCGCAGATTCTTGTTTTCCCAATTCCATGAGGCAAAGCCAAAATAGCCGAGATCCCCGCGATAGTCGCTCACTGCACCAGCGAGGTTAAAGGTGCCCAGTTTGCCTGCCAAAAACACTGCACCTGCGCCTGCCTCAATCAAATCATATTTGGCTTCGAGATGGGCTTCGGCCGTGATTGATTTGTTGATGCCATAACGGCCAGAAGCCACCAACATTGGTTCGGTGCTGTAGTCAAATGAGTCAATCCCGTAGTTGCGGCGCGCCAAGCCTAGATCAACCGAATAATCAAACAGCTTTGGCGCCAAAAGAAGTGGCGATGAGAACAACGTTGTTTCGACCGCCGTTTGGCGGCCGCTGGTATCGGTCAACACCATTTGGGCATTGCCTTGCGCGCTGATCATCGGCAGGCGGTCAATTTCAAATGGCCCCGGCGGAACCTGCTGTGAATAGGTCTTGGAGCCATTCACAAAAATATCCAGTGTTGAGGGCACGGCCGCGCTGCCCCTCAAATTGGCCATGGGCGTGGTAATGAGATCGGGTCTGATGGCGAAATTGCGCTGGGCCTCAAGGCCTGCCATGCGCACGGGCCTTGTCCAATTCAGGCCACCACTGATGAAATCGCCCGCGCGGTAAGTTTCTGCGCGGCCTTGGTTAGAGGTTGTCCATGTTGTATCCAAGCGCGTGGCGGTGGTGTCTGAGACGGCCGAATTGCCCACCGTGCCGGTTTGGCGCAAAACTCCAAACGGTGCATAGGCCCTGGCGTCAAGATTGACTGATGCACCAGAAAAATTGGTGGTTCCGTTCTTGCGGTCAGAGATTGCTGAGCCAAATGCCGAGTAATTCAACACACCCCCATAGCCACCATCGGAAGCTGCCAGCATTTCTTGTTTGGGGATCACATCATAGGCCTTAGGGATGCGTGCGCTGTCAACGGCTTTGAGGTCAATCGTCAAGGCTGCTTCGTTGAAAGTGTAAGAGACGCCAGGGATGCTTGCCAAGGCCACCTGATCATCAGGCTTGCCGGTGCCTGGCACCTTGATGCCGATTTCAGTCAACTCTGAGCGTGCCGATGAAAGCCCGCCTTCGGCCAGGCGACTGAAACCCGCCACCAGATTGATTTTGTAGCCGTCAATCAAAACTTCAAGCTGCAGAGCCGAGGGCTGTGAAGCCGCACTATCAGTTTTTCCAACACCCACCAATTGGCCCGGGCCCGGCAAAATATCGCCAGCCTTGGGTGGGGCCATTGGTCCCGCTGGCTGCGGAATATCAGTAAGGTGGCCGGGGGCGGGCAACGCATCTTCAGCTTGGGCCAAACCCAAGCTGAAGCTCATCATGGCCAAGACGGCAATGACAAGAGCAACATAAGTTGTGCGCGCCCGCGCCAGCTTACTTGACTGATATGCTGGTGTTGATTGGACCATCGTTTGATGAGGCTTTGAGTGACAGCGTGGTTCCGGTTTGAACGCCCTTGACCTTGAATTTCCAATGCGACGCATCATGACCCATGACATAACCAGCAAGGCCATTCAGCACCGCCACAGGCCTGTCATTTGAGCTGACCGTGAACTGCGCCAAGCGAGAGTGAAGATCGCCCGCATTATTGGCGGTAAGCTCCAGCTCTTCGCCGTGCATCGTGGCCGACCACGTGAGTTGGGTCTTAATACCGGGAGCCTGGAAGAAAACTGGAATGGCATGGCGCACGGCAAATGTTACCGCATCGCCGGGTTTGTCTGGCGGTGGTGGAATGTCATCGATGATCAGGCGATAGCTTTCTTCACCTTTGATTGCTTCCTTGCTCAACCGCACGATACGCACTGTGGCTTTGGCACCGGGCTGAATCTTCAGGGCCGGTGGGCTGGCAATTACATCAGTGGTCGGCGTCAGGCTTTCCTTGCCATCTTTCTGCATCCATTTGAAAACGCGCACTTGGGCCGTGATGACCGTGGTGCCCTTGTTTTCGAGATTTTCAGTGGTGGTGGAAATGCCTTGTCCCATTTCAATATTGATGGGGCTGACCTGCATTGAGCCGGCGAAGCTCGGGCAAGCGACAACAATGGCCGCTGCATAGCCAGCAGCGGCGATTTTCAGTTTTGTATTCACTAGTCTCATGACGTACTCCAAACAAAAACATGAGACGCTTCCCTGTAATTCATCTCGCAGGAGGCGCGCGTCTTTTGCGACGCATTCTTTCAACACTGCGGGAAATCTCGTGCGGCTTTTGCGTGCTGTTGCCGCTCAGGTAGAAGAAACTTTCAGCTCCAAAGGATGGACATAGACAGTTATTCCCCGGGCGGTAGCCGCCCGGGGTTGCTTTGCGCTTCCCTGTTCAAACCCTAAGGTTTGAAAAGTTTAGTAGAGAACGTAGATCGCTTGAGCGACGGTATAGGTGCCCGTGGCTGGCGTGGTTACAGCGGCGATCGAACCATTGATCACAGTTGCATCACTGCCGCCAGTTGCGGTTTGCGAGGCGGTGGCAACCGTCAAGCTGGCAGGAATTGGGGTGGCAGCACCGTTGGCCATGCTGGCAGTTGCTGTGGCCGTTGGGGTCAAGCCACCAACGCCTGTGCCTGCAGCGAGCGAGAGAGCGTAAGGTACGCCCTTGTTGCAGATGACTGTTGCAGTTGATGTGGCGGTCGATGCTGGAATTGAACCGGCGAAAGTGCCGAAGTTCATGTCTGTGGCGGTCACGGTGCAAGCCGCATTGACTTGTACCTTGACGTTGAAGTTGCTGGTGTTCGAAGCAGCCAACGCACCATTGGCAGCAACCATCAAAGCAAGGCCGGCAACCGGCAATAAAATCTTACGCATTTTCTCAATACCTCTGTTAAAAACTTTTCCCATTAGATCGTTCCGGCTCGCTTTGTTCAGCACTCGCAAGCAGTTCGGTCGTTGTTGGTGTTAGCGGTTGCAAGTTTCGAGCTGCTTGAGAAATTCAGTAAGTTTTTTGACTCTTTCTAGTCTCGAAATGAATCACCAACAGAACGCGCAGAATCTGATGATACTTTTTATCTCGTTATTTCAAATGCTTGCGCCCATCGCAGGATTTTTGCTTTGGGCCCGTGATTCCAGTTTTGTTAATCACGTCGGCAATTCCCCAAGCAATTTGCGCAGCGTGATTTCGCAGCGTTGCGCTTTGCTCTGTGTACGGATTAAATACTTGGCGTGGCTCAATAAATTTCGCAATCACGCCTGCGGGCATGTTGGCGCAACCATGGGCTGCGTGAATGCAATCAGCGCGATTTCGTGATGGTTAATTTGAGTTTGTTTTACGGCTCAGTAGAGAACGTAAAGTGTTTCAACACTTTTATAGATGCCTGCCGTCACGCTCGGTGTTGCGGCCAATTGGCCGTTGATGGTCGTCCAGCCACCTGTGTAACCCCAGTAGCCTTGCAGGGCCATGGTGTAATTTATTTTGGCGCCCGTGCCACTGGTCAAAGTGGAATTTTTGCTGGTATTTGCCACTGAAAAAGTTGGCTGGAACGACAGTTGCAAGAAAGTGCCTGTTGAGCAATTCACAGTGACTGTGGACGTGGCCTTTTCGGTGCCTAGCACTTGTGTCACGATGCCAAAGTTCATGTCCGTGACAGCCAATGCGCAGGTCGGCGCGACGGTGAGTTTCACGTTCAACGTGTTCGCCTTGGAGGCGGCTTGGGCGCTGCCGCCGGCAAATAGGCAAGACAAAGCAGAAGCTGTAACCAGCCCAATCCTTGCCATCTTATTTGCCCATAGATACATATTCTGAATTAAAATCTTCGTTTGCCCATCATGCTCATATCTGATTGGAAGTTAATGGCAGATTTTACTTTGAGGCTAACTGCAAACGAGTTGCACGAACGGTTAAGATAATGATTCCAATTTCGGCGAAAATGGCTGCCAGCATTCATCTTGTGATGAATTACGATCAGGCGCGCTTGCTCCGAACGCCAAGCTCCTGTAATCCACCGCAAAAGGTATAAAACATGACCATTAAGCTCCATCGCGGCGATCTGCCTTCTGACTTTAACGCCGGGCATTCCGTGGCAATTGATACTGAAACCATGGGCTTGAGGCCACAACGTGACAAGCTTTGCGTGGTTCAGCTTTCAACCGGTGACGGCAATGCCCATGTGGTGCAGCTTGATCGCAGCACCTATGAGGCACCGCACCTCAAGGCCCTGCTGGCTGATGCAAAGGTGAAAAAAATATTTCACTTTGCGCGTTTTGACGTGGCTGCCGTTAAGCAACATTTGGGTGTTGATACCAACAACATCTATTGCACCAAAATCGCTTCCCGCCTGGCACGCACTTATACAGATCGTCACGGGTTGAAAGATCTGGTCAAGGAGTTGCTTGGCATCGAACTCGACAAGCAACAGCAGAGTTCGGATTGGGGTGCCCATGTGCTGAGCGAACAGCAGAAGAAATACGCGGCACAAGATGTGCTTTATCTTCATGAGCTGAAAGCGAGACTGGATCAGATGTTGGAACGCGAAGGCCGCATGCTTGTGGCCCAGGCCTGTTTTGAGTTCTTACCTACCAGAGCCGCACTTGATCTGATGGGCTGGCCGGAAGAAGATGTCTTCGCCCATTCGTGATTCATTTGCGCTGAAAGCAGAGCAAGCGCGCAGGCGCGCCTTGCGCTCCAGGCTCTTGGGCTATGGTGCGGGGGGGATTGCTCTCGTGCTTGGCCTCATGTTTGTGGTGCAGGGCATCATTTATGCCCCATCCACGACACCAGCGCCACCCGAGCCAGAAAAGGCGCAACACATGGCGGGTGGCAAATCCAGCTTTTCAGGCATCGACATCAATAATAAGCCATTTTCAGTTGAGGCCCAACAGGGCGTACAAGACACTGCAACTGAAACACTGATGCATCTCTCCGGCGTTGCAGGCAAATTTGTACGCCGCCAAGGTGGCGAAGTGCAGGTGATGGCGGATACGGCTGATTATGATCTCAAGACCAAGGATCTCAAAGTTGAGGGTCATGTGCGCTTTGAAGAGCCGGGGCGCTATGTGGCGCTGCTTTCTTCTGCTGAGGTCAACCTTGAACGCCAGCGCATCGTGACAAATGAGCCTGTGCAAGTCGAGACTTCTGGTGCTACGGTTTCAGCAGACAGCATGGAAACATCTGAGGATGGAAAGCTTGTGACATTGCGCGGCCATGTGAAGGCACGTTTTGAGGCAGGCGATTTAGACATTAAATAGGGAAACGTCGGATGAGCATTTCAAATAAGATTTCAGTGGCGATGCTGGGTGGATTTTTGGCTTTTTCTCATACACATGGCGCCCGGGCCGCGGGCAATGTGAATGTCGAAGCCGATGCCATGGAAATCATCGATTCTGAACACAAGACGGTGTTTCGCGGCAATGTCGTGGCCAAACGCCCAAGCGATACCATCAAGGCCGATGAAATGGTGGTGCTTTCAACCGATGAAAAGCAGCAAGACGGAACCACCAAAACAGTCACCGACCATGTGGATGCCAAAGGCAATGTCACAATCAACACGCGCGATGCTGTGATCCTGGGTGATTGGGCCAAGTTTGATGTGCTGCATGATCAGCTCGTGGTCGGTGGCGAAGTCACCTTGACCCAAGGTTCAAGCGTGGTGCGCGGCAAGAAGCTCAATGTTGATCTGAAGACCTTCCATCTCAATATGACGGGTGGGCGGGTCAGCGGCAGTTTTGTTCCCTAAACGCGTTTCAAAATCTGCCACAGTTTCTTTCGCCAAACCAATGGACTAGAACAAGCTTGCCACTTCGTTGGCGTACTTCATCGAATTTTAATCAAAACCGGCGTTAATGGACATGTTGGACGAAAACCGCAGACCGATGAGAGCTCCTATGGCGCCGCGAGGCATTGGTGGGGGCGGGGCCCAGTTGGCTTCACAAAAAAATGCGGTAACCACGGGTCTTGTGGCGACTGGGCTTAGTAAAGCCTATAAGCAAAGGCCGGTGGTGAGGGGGGTTTCCCTTTCCGTTCAGCGCGGCGAAGCGGTGGGCCTGTTGGGCCCAAACGGTGCTGGCAAGACTACCCTGTTTTACATGATTACAGGATTGGTTGCAGCTGACGCCGGGGAAATCCGCCTCGACGGAGCCGACATCACGAACTTGCCCATGTTTCAGAGGGCAAGATTGGGGATCGGCTATTTGCCGCAGGAAAGCAGTGTTTTCCGTGGCATGACGGTAGAAGAGAATTTGCGCTCGGTCTTGGAGCTCCATGAGCCTGACAAGGAGAAGCGCGCCAGTTTGTTGCGTGAGTTGTATGATGAATTCTCAATCTCCCATATCCGGCATTCGCCGGCTGTTGCACTCTCTGGCGGTGAACGTCGGCGGGTGGAAATTGCCAGAGCCCTTGCCGCCAGCCCCGAATTTATTCTTCTCGACGAGCCCTTCGCGGGGATTGATCCCATTGCGATCGGCGATATTCGCAAGCTGGTGCGTCAGCTCACCGCTCGGGGACTCGGGGTGCTTATTACAGATCACAACGTGCGCGAAACACTCGACATCATCGACCGCGCCCTCATCATCCATGAGGGCCACGTCCTGACCGAGGGCGCGCCTTCTGCGATTGTGAAAAATGCCGAAGTGCGGCGCTATTATCTGGGCGAAAATTTCCACATGTGATGTGCTAACCGCTCACTAACCACCACTCCAAATAATAAATGCCTCTTAACGTGGCCACCCGCGATTTGGTATAAGACTTGCCGCCATGGCATTGATGCAAAAACTGGCCCTGAAACAAGGCCAATCCCTCGTGATGACGCCGCAGCTGCAGCAGGCAATCAAGCTGTTGCAAATGAGCCATGCCGAGGTGCAAACCTATATTGAACAAGAGATGGAGCGTAACCCGCTGCTGGAGCAGCGTGACGCGCCACAGGAAATGGCAGCCAAGACTGAGGCGGCCGATCAAGTGCCCGATGCCCCATTCTCAGCCGAAGATGCGCGCGGTGATGATGGCGATGGTGCGGTATCTGCCGCTGACAGCACCAGACAACAGGCCCCCACCGCGCTTGATACGGGCTGGAAAAACACGCGCTCATCCGGCGCCTTGTCATTGGACGGCGAAGGTGAAGATCAAGCCGGGCGCATCACGCGTGAAGAAACTTTGCCTGAACATTTGGATAACCAGCTCAATATGCATTTTCGCGATGCGCATGACTTGCTGATTGGCCAATATATTATCGGCAGCGTGAATGAACAAGGCTATCTCACCGCCACGCCTGAGGCGATCGCTGCGGCCCTTGGCACGGCTGAGAGCGAAGTGGCGCGCATACTCAAAGTGTTGAAAACTTTTGATCCGGTGGGTGTGTTTGCCGCTGACCTCAAAGAGTGTCTGGCACTCCAGCTCTTGGAAGTTGACCGTTATGACCCAGCCATGGCGGCATTGATTGACCATTTGCCCTTGGTGGCCAAGCGTGACTATGCGGCGCTGAAGAATATCTGCGGTGTTTCGCTGGATGATTTACATGACATGATTGGCGAGTTGCGCGCGCTTAATCCCAAACCCGGCCACAGCTTTGGCACAGAGCCCGTCGTGCCCGTGGTGCCCGATGTTGCGGTTCGCGCCATGCCAGATGGATCGTGGCTGGTTGAACTGAACAGTGAAACTTTGCCCCGGGTATTGGTCAACAACAATTATATGGCCCGCGTGGTCAAGGGCGCGGCCAAGGATGGCGACAAGGAGTTTCTTGCCGCCGCCCATGCGCAGGCTTCGTGGCTGGTCAAAAGCCTTGATCAACGGGCGCGCACGATTTTGAAAGTGGCGCAGGAAATTGTGCGCCAGCAAGATGCGTTTCTGGTGCTCGGGATCGCCCATCTCAAACCCATAACTTTGCGCATGGTGGCAGACGCCATTGAGATGCACGAAAGCACAGTGAGCCGTGTGACCTCGAACAAATATATTTCAACGCCGCGCGGTGTGTTTGAAATGAAATATTTCTTCACCAATGCCATTGCGTCAGCTGAAGTTGATGGTGTGCAGCATTCTTCTGAATCAGTGCGCCACCGCATAAAGGAGATGATTGCGGCTGAGACTGTGGATGCCATTTTGTCTGACGATGACATGGTTGATAAACTGAAGTCTGAGGGCGTGGAAATTGCGCGGCGCACCGTGGCAAAATATCGGGAGTCGCTGAATATTCTTTCCTCGGTGCAGCGTCGCCGCGAGGCGCGCGCAGCCCGCTAGACGGGTTGACATATGTTAACCTTGCGCCTATGGCTCCGCCCGCTTTTTGGGACAGAAACTGTATCCGGCCTGAGAGCGCTTTGAATGACAAATATATTTTTTCGATAGTTGACGGCGCAGATTTGGAGGCCCATTTTCGGTTATCTGGATGCTAGCGAGGAACACAGCCATGCAGATTAAGATAAGCGGAAAACACATCGACATCGGCGAAGGCTTGCGTCAGCATATTGATGCGCGCTTGCAGTCATTCCGCGAGCGTTTCTTTGAAGGATCAGTTCACGGCAATGTGACGCTTGAAAAGCGTCGCGTCTTTTTTCTTTCCGATTGCTCGTTGCATTTGGCGACTGGTTTGCACCTGCAAGCGCATGCGGAAAATGCTGATCCACAGGCTTGCGTGGATGCAGCGCTGGCCCATCTTGAAAAGCAGCTGAAGAAATACAAGCAGCGCCTGAAGGACCATCACCGCCAGCCACGCGCCCCACATGCCGCGCGTGAAGCCATGGCCTATGTCATTCAGCCTGAAGAACATCACGAAGAAGAACCGGCAGGGCTGAATGCGCCGGTGATTGCAGAAAGTGCTGCAACGATACCGCAGCTTTCGGTGGGGGAGGCCGTTATGCAACTGGATATTTCAACGACGCATTTTGTGTTGTTCCACAACACCAAGGAAGGTCGGCTGAACGTGGTTTACAGACGGCCAGATGGCAACATCGGCTGGCTTGACCCCAAGCCTTTTGACGCCAAGATCATGGCCCGCGCCTAAGGACAATATTTGTCATGAAGATTTCAGACATACTGGACGCGCGCGCGGTTCTGCCTGAACTCAAGGTCGCCAATAAGAAGCAGGCCGTGCAGGCTATTGCCCAGCAGTTTGCTTCTTTGGTGGCCATTGATCAGCGCATCATTTTCGAAACACTGCTGACGCGTGAAAAATTGGGCTCCACCGGATTGGGCCAAGGCTTTGCCATGCCGCATGGTCGGCTGCCAGGGTTGAAACAAGTCACGGGCCTGTTTGCCAAGCTGGCCCAGCCGATTGACTATGATGCGGTGGACGGCAAGCCTGTGGATTTGATTTTTGCGCTGTTGTCGCCAGATCATGCAGGCGCTGATCACCTCACCGCCTTGGCCAAGATCAGCCGGGTGATGCGTTCACCCGCAGCTGTTTCCAAACTGCGCGCCACCAACACCGCAGAGGGGCTCTATGCGGTGTTGACGGAGCCTGTCGCCAATGTGACAGCTGGGGCAGCCTAAGCTTACTGGCTTGCCCACATGATGCGGGCCATCCAATCCACTTCCTTCATATCCAGCACTTTGGTTTCATGGGCCACATTGAACGAAGCCAATTCAAGAGTCTTGGCGGTTTGGCGCTGCATGATCTTGGCCATCACTTGCCCATCATTGGTTTTCACCACCACGCGGTCACCTTTGCGGATGGTAGCAGAAGGCGAGACCACAATAATGTCTCCCTCGCGGTATACCGGCATCATGGAATCACCCGTGATCTCCAACGCGTAAGCCTGCGCATCAGTTACACCCGGCACATCGATCTCTTCCCAGCCATTGCCGGCTGGAAAACCGCCATCTGCAAAAAAGCCCCCCTTGCCCGCCTTGGCGAGGCCCAAAAGGGGAATTTGCTTCAACCGTGAGGGTGCACCCTTGCGGCTGGTAAGCAAATCCATAAACTCTTCAACTGAGGCACCCGAAGCGTCAAGCACGCGGTTAATGGACTCCATGGTTGGCCAGCGCGGGCGACCGTCTGGGCCCAAGCGCTTGGAAGGATTGAATGAAGTGGGGTCCAGGCCCGCTTTTTTGGCCAAGCCCGAAGCTGAGAAGCCATAACGGTCTGCCACAACATCAATTGCACCCCAAACCTGCTTATGCGTAAACATGTGGCCTCTATTCCTCGTAAGTAAAAATGGATTATGATAGGAACCTATACCTCTGGCGGAAAATTATGGCAAGGCTGATTTGCTTTTTTTGAATATATTTGCTTGGAGAATGTGATGGCCACTATTTTTAAAATTCTCGACCTCGAAAGTTTTGTTCAAGCGCAACTTGCAGGGCAGTTTCTTGGCGCGGAGATTGACTTGAAAGATGGCTATATCCATTTTTCAACTGCTGAACAGGCCGAGGAAACCGCACGGCTGCATTTTATTGAACAGGACGATTTGATGCTCTTGGCGGTGGATGGCGATGCGTTGGGCGAAGCTTTGCGCTGGGAGGCGTCTCGCGGTGGGCAGTTGTTTCCGCATCTCTATCAGAAGTTGGATATGCACCATGTGAAATGGGCCAAGCCTTTGCCTTGGGATGGGACGCGCCATCTGTTTCCGCCGGAAACTTTTGAATGAGCCTCGCCTTCAATCTCGCAAAGCCATTTCTTCATAAGTTGGATGCCGAGCAGGCGCACCGCCTGACGATCAAGGGCCTGCAACTGGCCCCAGCGCTGGGCCAAGGGCCCATCACCCATGCCAACTTGCGGCGGCGCGTGTTCGGCTTGGATTTCCCCAACCCGGTTGGTCTGGCCCCCGGCTTTGATAAAAATGCCGAGGTGCCTGATGCGATGTTGGCGCAAGGATTTGGCTTTGTGGAAGTGGGCACGGTGACACCCCTGCCGCAAGAAGGCAATGCGCGGCCACGGCTATTTCGGTTGAGTGAGGATGGTGCCGTCATCAACCGCATGGGCTTCAACAATCAGGGCCATGCGCGCGTGTTGCAGCGCCTGATTGAGCGACGCACACGTGCTGGCGTTGTGGGGGTTAATGTGGGGGCCAACAAGGATTCTTCTGACCGCATTGGAGATTACGTCAAAGGCATTGAAGTGTTCGAAGATGTGGCTTCCTACATCACCATCAATATCTCGTCACCCAACACACCTGGACTGCGCAACCTGCAGGGCCGCGAAGATTTGCAGCGCCTGTTGGAGCGTGTGAATGCGGCGCGCAAGGCCCGAAAACCCATGCTGTTGAAGATTGCGCCAGACTTGAGTGTCGAGGACATGAAAGATGTGGCTGATGTTTGCGCTGGCGGCGCGGTTGACGGTGTGATCATTTCCAACACCACGCTTTCGCGCCCCGCCCTGAAATCTGCCCATGCCAAAGAAGCTGGCGGGCTCTCCGGCGCTCCGTTGTTTGAGCTTGCAACACAGCAACTCGCGCAATTCCATCAGATGAGTGGCGGCAAAATTCCATTGATCGGTGTTGGCGGGGTTGGCGATGCGGCAACAGCAAGCGCCAAGTTCAAGGCCGGGGCCAGCTTGATCCAACTTTATTCTGCGCTGGTTTATCGTGGCCCAGCCTTGGTGCGTGAAATCTGCAACGGCCTTCAGAATGGGCTGGCTGGCAAATAGGCCTGGAAGATCTTGGCGGTGGTGCCCGTTTCCTGGGCCTGATCCAGTGCATAATCAAAAGCCGCGCGCAGGGCCTTATCTTCTGGGCGCAATGCCATTACCATGCCGCGGGTGATATTGGATTTGTCCAGAAAGGCATTGCCCACCGCCACACAACAGCCGCGCGCATTTTCGCCCTTCAGCCAGAAGCCGCCGAAAGTTGAATCAACCAAGGCAAGATCAACGCCGGCCGTTCTAATCGCTTCAAACAGGCTGGCACTGCTTTCAAACACGACAAGGGATGAACGCTGAAAATTCTTCTTGAGAAATTGCTCCTGGGCAGAATTGTGCACGGCGCCCAGCCTGCGCCCGGCCAGAGACTTGCTGTCAACACCGGGAAAATTGACACCACTTCGCGCCAGAAAACGGCTGAATGAATAATAATAGGGCCGTGTTGCAATGTAGCCTTGGGCCTGTGTGTTTTCAGCGCTTGGTCCGCCCAACACAACATCGCCCTGCTTTAGGCGCAGCGCCGCCAAGAGTGACGCATAGGGAAGCAGTTTGATTTCGCAGCTGATCTTGAGTTGCGTACAAGCTGTCAGAGCCAGTTGTTGTGAGATGCCGGCCGGCTTGGCATCAATGGCCTTGAAACTGAAAGGCGCAAAGTCTTCGTCTGCCAACAAGGTGATCTTGGGCGGCAACACCAAATCCGGCCTCACCGCCAGTTTGTCAACATGGCGAAAACGCGGAAACTCAACCGCATCAACGGCTTTGGCCGGACCCGCGAAAACAATCAGAGATAGAGTCAAAGCCTTATAATACATCTTGCGCATTGTGGTTAGTCTAGCCTGCTCCATGCTTGGCTCGCAACTGGAGAACGCAGAAATACTGCGACAGTGGGCGATGGGGGCAATTCGACTGAGGAACGTGCGGCACAAGGTGGTTGCGGACAGCATTCACCCACTTGCCGCTGTGACTCAAGATGCAGGGAAAACGATGCCCATCGTGTCCCCACAGCTGCTCGAGAGTGTGTTCTCAAGCCTGGCCAAGGATGATATCAAAATCGCCCTGCAGCAGGGTTTGGTGCCGGTGGCGTGGCTGCCCTATCAGATATTCTATGCGCAATGCGAGGGCTTTGCACCGTCAAGCAACCACCAAATCGTTGCCAAAGCAGAGCCCACCCAATTCAACGATGTGGTGCAAAAGGTTTTGTCGCGGCGTCTGGCGCGGCAGGCTGCCTTTGGCCTTGCAGCAAACATACCCATTTTTTCGGCCCGTCGACGCTTCACCCTGGCGCAAGGTGTGTCATTTGGTTTGGCAGCGCTCGTCTTGCTCGCCAGTTTGGCGGTTATGCCTGCCAGTTTCAATCATCATATGT
>Ga0209583_10000192_pt1 | contig 19960 bp, 21 predicted proteins | sample Str014_FD_187201 | JGI IMG/M metagenome (GOLD analysis project Ga0209583, IMG submission 187201) | Freshwater sediment microbial communities in response to fracking from Pennsylvania, USA - Straight Creek_MetaG_SC_2014 (SPAdes) (version 2) | ecosystem: Environmental > Aquatic > Freshwater >... | reverse complement strand
TTGCAAGCGGACATTACCGCCGTGCGGTGTGCCTACCAGCGACCGCCGCCACCACCACCACCACCGCCGCCGCCGCCGCCGCCACCCGGACGGCCGCCACCGGTGCGTGGCTTATCCTGCGCCTCGTTCACGCGCAGCGGACGACCACCCATCGAAAAACCGTTCAGGCTCTGAATAGCGCGGGCTGCGTCGGCCTGGCTCATTTCCACGAAGCCGAAGCCACGGGGCCGACCCGTCTCGCGGTCGGTAGGGAGCGACACCGATTCGACCGCACCGTGCTGCGAGAACAGCGCACGCACATCCGGCTCGGTTGCCGTGAACGGCAGATTGCCTACATAGATCTTCGCCATGAATAACACTCTCCAGACTACGCGAGTGGCGGCAGGCGGAAAGCAATGTAAGGGCCCCGGCCACTCCACACGGCAGGAACAGCAGCGAGGTCAGGCCGTCGATCCTGTCACCTTGATCGTAAAGGCGCGCGGCTCGAAATCCTTAAGCGCCTGGGGGGCGCGGCGGGCGAAACTCGACGTCAACGATCTGCGCCGAAATATAGCACAAGGTTATTTCTGCGAGCACCGTCCCCCTGCCCGCGCGCTATCCTGTACCGATGAGCGACCAGACACTGCTGCAATTTCCGTGCAGGTATCCCATCAAGGTGATGATCCGCGCCAGCGCTGGGCTGCGTGCCCAGCTCGACGCCATTGTGACCCGTCACGCCGGCGCGCTGCAGCCAGGTGACATAAGTGAGCGGCCTTCGGCCCAGCAGAATTACGCGGGAATTACCTACCTGATCGAGGCGCGCGACGAGGCGCAGATCGCCGCCCTGTTTGCCGAACTCAAGGACACCCCGGGCGTCATGATCGTGCTGTAGAGGCGGCGGGGATTGATTTGTGCTGCCGCATGTCACTAAATGCGCAGCCATGCCTGCTCCCGCTCCGGCGCCGCAATCGAATTCAAAGTTACGCAACCTGCTGGTGCTGGCCGCGGCCCTGCTGGCGTTCATGCAACTGGCGCGCCTGGCGTTCCTGTGGAAGTTCGGTGCGCTCGGCCAGGCGCTGACCGCCGATGGCCTGAACAGCCTGTATATCGGCCTGAAGTTCGACCTGCGGTTGGTGGCCCTCGCGATGGCGCCGCCCTGGCTGCTGCTGCACGCCGGCACCGCCCTACCACGCCGACGCTGGCTGGGTGCGCTGCTGCTGGCCAGCGCGTTGCTGTGTTACCTCGCCCTGGTCGCGATCGGCATGGTCGACGACAAGGGCGGCCGGCCCTGGCTGGTGGTCTTCCTGCTGCTGGTGGGGCTGCACCAATGGCTATGCCGTGACTACGGTCTGGCCAGTGGTCGCGAGGCGCCCTGGATCTGGGCTGCTTACGCGATGTTCGTCGCCGCCTTCATACCGCTCGCCTATGGCGCCGATTTCGGCTCCTACAGCTATAACCATGTGCGCCTGAACGGTACGGTGCTGGTGTTTCTGCAGGACCCGCTGATCAGCGCCCGCATGGTATGGCAGAGCTACCCCGTACTTCGCGGCCTGCTGTGCGGCGCGCTGCTGCTGACGGCAGTGGCCTGGACGCTGCGGCACATGCGCCACTGGGAACCGCTGAACCTGCGCAGTGGCGCGCGCTGGACGGCCAATGTGGCCATTGCCGTGCTGCTGGTATTGCTGATGTGGGGCAAGCAAAGCCTCTACCCGCTGCGCTGGGGCGAAGTGTTCGACGGGCGCGATCGCTTCATCGCGCATCTGGCGCTGAATCCGGTGCTGTTCTTTCTGGAGACCCGCGTCACGCCGGATCGCGGCCCGGACTTGCAGACCGTGCAGGCGACGCACCAGGCGCTGGCCGACTACTTTGGCATTGCACGCGCCTACGACGCTAATGGCGCGCCCAGCCTGCTGCGCACGATTGCGGCGCGGCCGCTGGTGACCGGCCGGCCCAATCTGGTGTTCATCCAGATGGAGAGCCTGTCGATCTACAAGACCTCGCTGCTGGGCAACCGGCTCGACCCGACGCCGTTCCTCAGGGAGCTGGCCGGCAAGAGTATTTTCTTCAATCGCTTCTACGTGGTGATGGAAAACACCAGCCGCTCGATGTTCGCGACGTTATTCGGAATTCCTGATGTATCGGGCCTGGAGATCAATGCCACCCGCAATCCGCTGCTGGTCGACCAGCACTGCCTGCTGAACAGCCTGGACGGCTATGAGAAGAACTACTTCTTGGGCGGCAGCGCCAACTGGGCGCAGATCCGCGCCGCCTTCAAGAACAATATCCCTGGCCTGCGAATTTTCGAGGAAGGCAGCTATCGCGCGCCGATTGTCGACGTCTGGGGCGTAGACGATGTCGACATGCTGCTGGAGGGCAGCGAACGGCTCGAGAGTTCACCGGCGCCCTACTTCGCCTACTTCCAGACCAGCGGCGATCACCCGCCATTCACGATTCCGAAGCAGCTGCTGGATTTCCACACCACCAGCCTGCCGGCGCACGAGCTGAAGGCTGCGGGATTCGCCGACAACGATGATTTCAACGCCGTGCGCCTGCTCGACTACAGCATTGGCAAGTACTTTGCGGCCCAGGCGCGCTCGCCCAGGTTCCTGAACACGGTCTACGTGCTGTGGGCCGATCACGGTATTGCACGCGGCAACGCCGATCCGCGTTACGGCGCTATTCCGCTGGCCGTGCATCAGATTCCGCTGCTGATCTTCGCGCCGGGTTTCATTCCCGCCGGCCGGGTAGTCGCCACAGTCGGCTCGCAGATGGACATCCTGCCGACGGTGATGAGCCTGCTGGGACATACCACGCGCACCCAGACGCTGGGCAAGGATCTGCTCGATCCTGCCAATGCGACGCGCAGCGGGGCTTTCACTTTCAGCACCTTCGTGCGGCCGCCGGTGATCGGCTTCATCCGCGCTCAGGACTACCTGATCGTCAATCCCGATGGCAAGGCGGCGCTGTATGATCTGCGGGAAACCGTCGAACGGGACCATGCCGCCGAACAGCCCCAGAAGGCACAGCAGCTGCGGCAACTGGCGGAAGGGTTCCTCGCCTGGAGCCGCTACCTGATGGAACACAACAAACCGATCCGCTGACCTAAGAGCCTGCAAGCTTGAACCACCCCTCACGGCCGGAGCGCAGCCCGGCGCTACTTACATTGCTGGCCGCACTCGCCGCGCTGTCCGTGCTGCTGGCATCGCTGCTCGCGGTCGGCTGGCCGCTGCAGGTGCGCGTGGCGGCGCCGCGACTGGGTTCACCCTGGATCGGCGGCCCGCCGTCGGTTGTGAGCGTACGCCTGGCCAGCAGCATGCCGCTGCTGCTGCCCGGCTTAAGCCTGTCGCTCGAGGGTCCGGGTGGGAGTGCACCGCTCCCAGTGGTTGCCCGTCACTGGGAGGGCGCGGAGGCGGTGCTCAGCGCGCCTCTGCCGAATCTGCCGGATGGCGCCTATGCGCTGCGCGTGCAGACGCCGACGCAGAACCTGCTGCTGCCCAAGGCGGTCTTTGTAAGGCGCGCCTGGCCCGAGGTGCTGCGCCTGGTGCAGATCGCCGACCTGCCGCCACCTGGGCGCGAAGCGCTGATGCAGCGCTTTGTGACGCTGATGCGCGAGGCGAAGCCGGACGCGGTACTGGTGACCGGCGACATCAACTACGGCGGCAGCGAAGCCAACATCGATTTCATTTACTCGCAACTTGCGCAGCTGGACGTCCCGGTCATCGTCGCTGCCGGCAACCATGAGCGCGAGGCGTGGCATCGTTACCTGCGCCTGTTCGGCGCCCGTGATCACCGCACCGACTTCGGGCCGCTCGCAATCCTCAGTCTCGACAGCGCACACGGCCGTGACGCGCTGACACCCACTGCCTTCGCCTGGCTGCAACACGAATTGGCAAATCTCGCCGGGCGCACTGCCGTGATCCAGCTGCATCACCCGGTATTCCCGCCCGGATCCTCCGCCAACGCCGAAGCCGGCGGCACCGGTGGTTACCTGCGTGGCTTCCGGCGCTCATTCCTCGAGCTTTGCCGCCAGTACCAGGTCGCCGTGGTGTTGAGTGGCCACTGGCACCAGGACGCGGTATTCGACGATCAGGGTCGGTTCCGTACCGATCGCCCCAATTTTCCTGGCACCAAGTTCGTCGTGACCACGGCGCTCGGCGCCGATACCCGCCAGGTCTACGAGCAGAGTCCGCGGCGCAATGGCTATCGCTGGCTGGAGTTCCGCAACGGGCAATTGGCCGCCTACGGGTCGGATCCTCACAACCCCGTGCCCTCCACGGCGCTGGCAGGGCCATGAGTTACGCGGCGTGGCTGTTCCTGTATCTCGCGGGCCTCACGGAGCTTGCAGTCCGCTATCGGGCGACACTGCACAACCTGCCGGCCACGCTGATCGTGCTGCTGCCACTGCTGGCGATGGCGGCGCCGCGCAGCGGGCACCGAGCCCTGCGCTGGTCTGGCGTGGCGCTGACGCTGGGCTGCGCGCTGGGAATGGCACGAGTGCTGAGCCTGGACTTCTGGAATACCGAGCGTATCGATCTCGCACTGCTGTCGGCGGGTATCGGGCTCGGTGGGCTGCTGGCCATACGCGAGGACGCTGGTGAGCCGGCCTGGGAGCTGAGCAACTGGCTGCTGATTGCCGCCGGCTGGCTGTGCGGACTGTGGCTGCCGCTCGGCCCGTGGATCGCGATGGGTGCGGCCGCGACGCTCGCGCTGTGGCCGCGCCCGAGGCTGCCGCTGAGCGCAGTAGCCGGACTGTCAGCGCCCTGGCTGCTGTTCTGGATCGGCATGGCCATCAGCAAGCCGTGGTGGGATTCAGATGACTGGGGCGCCTGGGTCGTGGCCCTGTGGGCCGGCGGCGTCGCCTGCTCGTATCTGCCGCGCCTGCGCCGCTGGCGCCCGCCGCGACCACTGTTGCTGATTGCGCTGTTCCCGCTGCTGTATGCGTGGCTGGCCCACTGGCTGTGGGCATTACCGCTGGGCCTGCTGTGCGGCTGTGCGCTGCAGGGCAGCGCGCGCCCCTGGCCACGCGCGGCCGGCTATGCGCTGCTTGCCGGCATCCTGGTGTCGTACCTCGTGCACAGCAATCTTGAACTGTTCGGACCGCTGGTCTGGGGCGCGCGCTGAAACGCTCAGTGCTGCGCCAGCCGACTTGTAAACAGCGTCGCGAATTCCTGACCCGCCTGCAGGACCTCAGCTGGCCCACCGAGTGCCGCCAGCTGCGTCATTTCCAGGCCGGCGAATCCGCAGGGGTTGATGCCCGCGAAGGGCGCGAGATTCATGTGCACATTGAGCGCCAGGCCGTGATAGCTGCCGCCGCGGCGCACGCGCAGGCCGACGCTGGCGAGCTTGGCGCCAGCCACGTAGACACCCGGCGCGCGCGCGCGGCACTCAGCGTGTATGCCGTAGCGCGCCGCCAGGTCGATCACCGTGCTCTCCAGCGCACTGATCAGATCGCGCACGCCGAGTCGCGCGCGGCGCAGGTCGATCAGCGGGTAGACGACCAGCTGCCCCGGGCCGTGATAGGTCACCTGTCCGCCGCGATCGATGCGCAGCACGGGTATGTCAGCGGAGCTAAGCACATGTGCGGCGTCCGCGTTCATGCCCAGCGTGTACACCGGCTCGTGCTCGAGCAGCCACAGTTCATCCTGGGTGGTTGCGTCGCGCGAGTCGGTGAACTGCTGCATGGCGCGCCAGGTGGGCTCGTAGGGCACGCGCCCCAGCCAGCGCACCCGGATCGCCGCCGGCTCGCAGTTCACGGCGCCGGCGCCGCGATTCCGTCCCGCAGGCCGACGTTGTTACCGGCCAGCGCCTGCTCGGCGCGGTAGCTCGAGCGTACCAGCGGCCCGGACACGCATTCGCGAAAGCCGCGCGCCAGTCCCCACTCGCGATAGCGCGCAAATTCCTCAGGCGTCACGAACTGTTCGACCGCCAGGTGCTGCGGCGTCGGCCGCAGGTACTGGCCCAGCGTCAGAATATCAACCTCGGCGGCGCGCAGATCATCCATGCATTCGGCGATCTCCGCCGCGCTTTCGCCCAGCCCCAGCATCAGGCTGCTCTTGGTGAGCAGCCCGGCGCGCTGCCGCTTCGCGTGCGCCAGCACCTGTAGCGTCTGCTCGTAGCCGGCACGCGGATCGCGCACCGGATGCGTGAGCCGGCGCACCGTCTCGATGTTCTGCGCAAACACATCGACACCGGCATCGACCACGGTCGCGACGTCGGCCTGCACGCCGCGGAAATCGGGGGTGAGCGCCTCGACGGCGACACCCGGACAGCGCTGCTTGATAGCGCGCACGCAGGCCGCGTAGTGCGCGGCACCGCCGTCGGCCAGGTCGTCGCGGTCGACCGAAGTGAGCACCACGTATTTCAGTTTCATCAGCGCGACGCTGGCGGCAACATTGTCCGGCTCGCCGGCATCGAGCCAGCCCTGCGGATTGCCAGTATCGACCGCACAAAAACGGCAGGCGCGCGTGCAGACCGCCCCCATCACCATGATGGTGGCGGTGCCGGCGTTCCAGCATTCGCCGATGTTCGGGCATTTGGCCTCTTCGCATACCGTGGCCAGTCGATGTTCACGCACCGTGGCACGAACAAAATCAAAGCCGGCCCCCGCTGCCAGCGGCGCCTTGAGCCAGCGCGGTTTGCCGCCCAGCGCCGCGGCGGGTGCAGCTGCCGGGTTGCGGCGCCGCTGCCCGTCCTTGATGGCGGTGAATCCCTGGGGCGTGCGGTACTTCTCGCCGCTGCGCGCCTGCTCAAGTACGACCGGTATGCCTTTGATCTCTGCCATGGGTGACCATGATACGCCAGGCCTCCAGCCTCACGCCGGCCCGGCGGCGCCGTTGAGCGCCGCCAGCCGCTCGACCGTGCCCACATCGGTCCAGTGGCCGCGGTACAGCTCGCCCTGCAGGCGGCCCGCGGCAATGGCCCTACGCTGCAGCGGCAGCAGTGGAAACCGGCCGGGCGTGCAGCCGTCGAACAGTTGTGGGCGATACAGGCCGATGCCGCAGTAGGTCAGCCGCGTCCCGTCCTGCTCACGAAGATCGTGGTCCACCAGCGCGAAATCGCCGCGCGGGTGCTGCGGCGGATTGGGCACCATCACCAGGTGCGCCAGTGCATGGGGCGCGATCCGCAGTGTCGCAACGTCGAAATCCGTGTGGATATCGCCATTGACCAGGATGAAGGGCTCGCTGCCCAACAGCGGCAAGGCCTGGACGATGCCGCCGCCGGTCTCCAGCGCGCCCGCGGGCTCCGCGCTGTAGCGCACTGTCATGCCGAAGCGCTCGCCGCTGCCGAGCGCGCACCGGATCTGCTCGCCCAGCCAGGCGAGATTAATCACCACATCGCGCACGCCGGCGCGCGCCAGGGCCTCCAGGTGCCAGACGATCAGCGGCTTGCCGCGCACGGGCAGCAGCGGCTTGGGAGTGTGATCGGTCAATGGTCGCAGGCGTTCGCCGCGCCCGGCCGCCAGGATCATGGCTTTCATGCGCTTAACGCGGCGAGCGCACGCGCATTGGCGGCGGCCAGCCCGGGCTGCAGGCGACGGCGCGCCCAGGCACTGAAATCGCGCAGCTCCGGGTAACGCGCCGCGGTGTCGAGCACATAGGCCAGGGTCCGTGGCAGGTCGGTCAGGTAACCGGCCTTGCCGTCGCGATAGTAAAGGCGCGCGAAGATGCCGAGCACCTTGATATGGCGCTGCAGACCGATCAGGTCGAACCAGCGCAGGAACTGCGCGCCACTGGCGACGGCCGCCAGGCCGCCGGCGCGCAAGCGCAGACGGTAGTCTTCGACCCAGCCCACGACGCGCTCGCGCGGCCAGCTGATATAACAATCCTTCAGCAGCGACACCAGATCGTAACCAATGGGTCCCGCGACCGCGTCCTGAAAATCAATCACACCCGGGCTGCGCGCGGCCGTGAGCATCAGATTGCGCGAATGATAATCGCGATGCACGAGCACGATCGGCTGCTCCTGGGCCGCACGCACCAGCAACTCGAAGCATTGCGCCAGCAGCGCGGCGTCTTCCGAGCTGGCGGGCAGCTGCAGATGCCTGGCGCAATACCAGTCGGGGAGCAGCTGCATCTCGCGCAGCAGCGCGGCGCGATCGTACGCCGACAGGCACGCCGCACCGGCCGCACCCAGCAGCTGGATGCGCTCCAGGGTCAGCAGCGCCGCGGCATACAGCTGCCCGGCATCGGCGCCGCGCCGCAGCCCGGCGAGCATGTGTTCCTGGCCCAGATCCTCGAGCAGCAGCAGGCCACGCTGGGTATCGGCCGCCATGACTTCCGGAACGTGCACGCCGCAGGCTGCCAGCAGTCCGGTCACTTTAAGGTACGGCGCCGTGTCTTCACGCCCAGGGGGCGCATCCATCACGACACGGGTCGTGCCGTCGGTGTGCCAGGCGCGAAAGTAACGGCGAAAACTGGCATCGGCGGAAGCCGGCTCGAGGCGGCAGGCGCGCGGCCAACCCAGCGCCGCGAGCCAGTCCCGTATCTCCTCTACGCGCGCATCGCCGTCGCTCATGTGCCGCCTGTCGTGTGCGAACCGCGGCGCGAGCCGTCAGTTCGAGCCGCCGAACCATAGCCAATCATTATAATGTCCGACGCGATGATTGCCCCACTGCGCACGCTGGCCACATTGAGCGGCATTCTGCTGATATCAGGCGTGGGCACGCCCTTGGCGGCGGCGACACCCGCATGCGCCGGGCTGCTGGCGGCCGGCAGCACAGCGCCAGCGCTGCGGCTCCCGGCGCCGCCGGCGTTGCCCGCGCTGCCCAGCGACGTCCAATTTTCCGCCTCCGGCCCCGATGCCGTGCTGAACACCGACAGCGATGGCAATTTCGATCTGGGCGGCGATGTGACCTTCAGCACCGGCGGTCGCGAACTGCGCGGCCGGCATCTGCGCTATGACGCCGCGACCAGGGACTATCGCCTTAGCGGCACCGTGAGCTACACCGATGCCAACCTGCACGTCAGCGGCGATGCCGGCAACTACGTCGATGGTATGGCTACGCTCAGCAATACGCAGTTCGAGTTGCTGCACCAGCCTGGCCGCGGCCGCGCACAGACCATCGCCATGACCCGGGCCAATATCATCGATCTCGACAACGTGGTCTACACCACCTGCCCCCCGGGCGTGGCTGACTGGGAATTGCGCGCCCGGCGTATCTCGCTCGACACCAGTACCCTGCGCGGCGTGGGCCACGGCACCCAGGTGCGATTCAAGGGCGTGGCGCTGTTCTATCTGCCGTGGATCTCCTTTCCGCTCAGCGACGCGCGCCAGAGCGGCTTTCTGTTTCCGACCATCGGCAGTTCCGGCAGCAACGGCGCCACGCTCGCAGTGCCCTACTACTGGAACATAGCGCCGAACCAGGATCTGACCTTCACGCCGCGGCTGCTGTCGCGACGCGGTGTCGAGCTGGGCGAGGAATTTCGCATGCTGCTGCCGACCGCCCGCGGCACGCTGGCGGTTAATTACCTGCCGGACGATCGTGTGGCGCAGGCCGATCGCTCCTGGGAAAAGGCCGATGTTACGGCGGATATGCCCCGGCAATGGCGGGCCAGGCTGCGGGCCGAAAACGTCAGCGACATACGCTACTTCGAGGACTTCGGCGATGGGCCGCAGGCGACCAGCACCACGTTCCTGCGCCGCGATCTGCAACTGGCGCTGCGCAGCGACGTGTGGCGGCTGGGTGCGCAGCTGGTGCAGTTTCAGACCTTGCTGCCGGACTGCCCGACGCTGCCCGATCCTACGTCGGTGGCTTGCCTGTCGCGCACCGACCGTCCCTACGCGCAGCTGCCGAGCTTCACCGCCAGCGCGCGCTGGTTGGGCAGCTCCGGTCTGAATAGCGATTTCGACTCCGAGCTGGTGGACTATCAACGCAGCGACTCGGTGCGCGGCTGGCGCGCGCATGTGCAGCCGGGCTTAGGCTTCGACATCGTGCGTCCCGCGTTCTACCTGAAGCCGCGTGCCAGCTGGGATCTGACCGCCTACCGGCTCTCGGCCTATCAGCTTGCCGACGGCTCGGCTGGCGACACCAGCCCCTCGCGCAGTGCGCCGGTCATTACGCTGGACTCGGCGATGCAGCTCGAGCGCCGCTCGAGTTCCGGCGCCGCGCGTCTCGTGACGCTCGAGCCGCGCCTTTACTACGTGTACATACCGGTGCGTGACCAGTCCACGCTGCCGGTGTTCGACTCGGGTGTGCCCGATCCCAATTTTGTATCGCTATTCCGAGCCAACCGGTATGTCGGGCTCGACCGCCTGGGCGATGCGAATGACCTCACCGCCGGCATCACGATGCATATGCTGCAGGCGAGCAGCGGTCAGCGCTACCTCAGCGCCACGCTGGGCCAGACGCTGCACTTTTCAACTCCGCGCGTAAACCTGCCCGGAGAAACCGTCGATACCCGCAAGCGTTCCGACCTGATCGCGACCCTCGATCTGATTGCCTATCGCGACTGGACGCTGCACTACGATCTGGCCTGGAACCCGGCGCTTTCGCAGACCGACAAATCTCTGGTGAGCCTGCAGTACCGCCCGCCCGACGCGCAGGGCCGCAGCGGCAGCCGGGTGCTCAATCTCGGCTACCGCTACACGCGCGGCAGCGTTGCCCAGGCCGAGGGCTCGGTGGCCTGGCCGCTGACGCGGCGCTGGGAACTGTATGGCCGCAGCGTCTACTCCTTCCAGGACCGGCACGCCATCGACAACTTCGCCGGCTTCCAGTATCAGGGCAATTGCTGGGGAATACGGGTCGTGGCGCGCGACTCGGTCAGTAACCGCGACGGCCGGCGTGAAACCGGCTGGTACCTGCAGCTGGAACTCAAGGGCCTCTCCAGTGTCGGATCTGGAGCTGACTCTTTCCTGCAAGGGGCGATTCAGGGATACTCCCCGACCTCCACAAACCATTGAGCACTAAAGAAATTATGAATCTCGCAGTTTGCAGGATCCTGGCCGCGGTATTACTCCTGGGCGCCGCCGAGGTGCTGGCCGCCGACGCGGTGGTGACGCGCGCCAAAGCCAGCCGCGGCGAGCTGCTCGACCGGGTGGTGGCGGTGGTGAACGACGGCGTGGTGCTCAACAGCGAGCTCGACACCCAGATTGCTGAAGTCACTCAGCGCCTGCGCACGCAGAAAGTACCGCTGCCCGCCGAAAACGTGATGCGCGAGCAGGTGCTCGAGCGCCTGGTGTCGGAGACCATCCAGGCGCAGCACGCCGAGAAGGCCGGCATCATCGTTTCCGACGAGCAGGTCAATGTCGCACTCGAGGACATTGCCAAGCGCAACAACGTCGCCTTCGACAAGCTGCCTGAGATGCTTTCCGCCGAGGGGCTGGTCTACGCCGACTATCGCGCCAACTTGCGGCGCGAGATCCAGCGGCAGATGCTGCGCCAGCGCGATGTCGTTCAGCGCATCGCCATCTCGCCGCGCGAGCTCGACCAGTACCTCGAGCGCCAGAAGAACACCGCGACCGCGGCCAACGAATACAACGTCTCGCACATCCTGGTGGCAGTCGCGCAGGATGCGACGCCCGCGCAGCTGGCCACGGCGCGGGCCAAGGCCGACGACATTGCGGCGCGCGCCGCCAAGGGCGAGGCCTTCAACCAGCTGGCGGTCAGCTATTCGGACAGCCAGACGGCGCTCGAAGGCGGCGCACTCGGGTGGCTGAAAGGGCCGGCGCTGCCCACCTTTCTGGCCGAGGTGGTGCCGCGCATGCAGGCCGGGGAGATCAGCGGCGTACTGCAGACCGGCAGCGGCTTTCACGTCGTCAGGCTCAATGAGATGCGCCGCGGCGATGGACCGCAGATCATCAAGCAGACGCACCTGCGGCACATTCTGCTCACCACCAACGCAGTGCAGGATGACGCCACGGTGAAGCAGAAGCTCAATGAAATGCGCGCGCAGATCCTGGCCGGCGCCGATTTCGCCGTGCTGGCCAAGGCCAGCTCGGCCGATCCGGGCTCGGCAGTAGAAGGGGGCAATCTCGGCTGGACCACGCTGGACTCCTTCGTGCCGGAATTTTCCAAGATTGCCGCCGCTCTCAAGGACAACGAGATCAGCGAACCGTTCCACACGCAGTTTGGCTGGCACATCGTGCAGGTGCTGGGCCATCGCGATTTCGACAACACCGCCACCGCGGAGCGCGAACAGGCCTATATGCAGCTGCGCGACAGCCGCGTCGACGAAGCCACCGACGTCTGGCTGCAGCAGTTGCGCGACGAGGCCTACGTCGAACTGCGGCTCTGAACGCCATCCGGCCGTGAATGCTGCTGCGCCCATCGCGCTCACCTGCGGCGAGAGCGCCGGAATCGGGCCGGAACTGTGCTTAAGTCTGGCGCAGGAGGCGCGCGAATTTCCGCTGGTCTGCCTTGCCGATCGCGACGCGCTGGCCGCGCGGGCGCGGCAGGTGGGCCTCACCGTAACGCTGCGCGACTATGCCCGGGCTGCGCCCGTGGCCAGCGCCGCCGGCGAGCTCTGCGTGCTGCACCTGCCCCTTAAGGTCCCCGCAGTGGCGGGCCGACTCGACACCCGCAATGCCCGCCAGGTACTGCAGCTGATTGATCGCGCCGTGCAGGGCTGCCGGGAGCGCGAGTTTTCCGCGCTGGTCACCGCCCCGGTGCAAAAGAGCGTCATCAATGACGCCGGCGTGGCCTTCAAGGGCCATACGGAATACATCGCCGGCCTGTGCGCCACACCACTGCCGGTCATGCTGCTCATCGCCGGCGATCTGAAAGTGGCGCTGGCCACCACGCACCTGCCGCTGCGCGCAGTGCCCGAGGCGCTGACTATGGCCGGCCTGGGCACCGTACTGGAGATTCTGAACCACGACCTGGCCGAGTTGTGGGGCCTGCCAAGGCCGCGCATCGGCGTGTGCGGCCTGAATCCGCACGCCGGCGAGCGCGGATACCTGGGCGACGAGGAACAGGAGATCATCGAGCCGGCGCTGCAGCGCGCGCGGGCCGCCGGCCTCGATGTGCACGGCCCCTTCCCCGCCGACACGCTGTTCGTGCCCGCCCACCGCGCTGCCTACGATGTGATACTGGCCATGTATCACGATCAAGGCCTGCCGGTGCTCAAGGCCAGCGGTTTCGGCACCGCGGTGAACGTCACGCTGGGACTGCCGATCGTGCGTACTTCAGTCGATCATGGCACGGCGCTGGATATTGCCGGCAGCGGGCGCGCCGACGCCGGGAGCCTCCGCGCTGCGCTCGCGCTTGCCGTACAGCTCGCGCCGCGGCGACCGTAATGCGCGCCCGCAAGCGGTTCGGCCAGCATTTCCTGCACGATCCCCTGGTAATCGATCGCGTTGTCACGGCGATCGCTCCGCAACCCGGCCAGGCATTGGTCGAGATTGGTCCGGGACAGGGTGCGCTGACGCGCCCGTTGCTGGGCGCCGCCGCAGCGCTCGACGTCATCGAGATCGATCGCGATCTGGCCGCGGCGCTGCGCCGAGAGTTCGCCGCGAACCCCAAGCTGCAGGTGCACGAGGGCGATGCGCTCGAATTCGACTACGCCGCGCTGGCGCAACTGCGCGGCCAGCGCCTGCGCCTGATTGGCAATCTGCCCTACAACATTTCCACGCCGCTGCTGTTCCACCTGCTGGCCGCCGCCGCGCACATCACCGACATGCACTTCATGCTGCAGAAGGAAGTGGTCGATCGCATCGTGGCGGCGCCCGGCTCGCGCCAATACGGCCGCCTGGGTGTGATGCTGGCGCCGCGCGTGCGCGCCCATAAACTGCTGGATATCGGCCCCGGGGCCTTCAAGCCGGCGCCGCAGGTGCACTCGGCGGTGGTGCGCCTGGAGGTCGTGGCAAGTACCCCGGACTGGGCGGCCGAACCGCATTATGGCGCCGTGGTCGCGGCTGCCTTTGGGCAACGGCGCAAGACCCTGCGCAACGCCCTGGCCCAGCACTTGAGCGCGGCGCAGATCAGCGCCGCCGGCGTGGATCCGGGCGCGCGCGCCGAGACGCTCGCGCCCGAACAGTTCGGCGCACTGGCGCTGGCCGCGGCCGCTGTGATTCACTAGCGACATGAGCTCCTACCAGCAGCTGCTCGTGGCCGTCGACCTCAGCGAGGACAGCCGCGCAATCGCCGCCAAGAGCGCCGAGCTGGCGCGCCTGTGGGGCGCGCGTCTGTGCCTGCTGCATGTGATCGAGTTCGTGCCGGTCGAACCGATGAGCGACGCGCTGGTACCCGTAGTGCAGATCGATGACCAGCTGGTCGCGCGCTCGCGGGCGCAGCTGACGGCACTTGGGGCGGCCGTGGGCCTGGCCGCGGAGGACTGCCTGGTCACCAGCGGCAATGTCAAGTCCGAAATCCTGCGCCAGGCGCGCGCGCTGAAGACCGACCTGATCGTGCTGGGCTGTCGCGAACGCCACGGCCTCTCGATCCTGGTCAACCTGACCGAAGACACCGTGCTGCATGGGGCGCCCTGCGACCTGCTGGCAATGCGCGTACGCTGAGAGCCCACACCATGAATAATCCGCAACATCAGATCCAGGTCGAGGTGGAGACCGCCTACCTGGAGGAACAGTCCGAACCCGGCGAGCAACGCTTCGTGTTTGCCTACACCATTACGCTGCGCAACAGCGGCAAGGTGCCCGCCAAGCTGATGACGCGCCACTGGATCATCACCGATGCCAACGGCCGCATCCAGGAAGTACGCGGCGAAGGGGTGGTGGGCGAACAGCCGCACCTGAAGCCCGGCCAGGGATTTCGTTATTCGAGCGGCGCGGTGCTCGAGACGCCGGTGGGCTCGATGCAGGGCAGCTACCAGATGCTGGCCGACGACGGCGCGCGCTTTGACGCGCCGATACCGGTGTTCCGGCTGGCCAAGCCGGGCATGTTGCACTAGCGGCAGCACGGCGTGCGCTGAGTACTGATCATGGCGCGCTGGGCCATAGGCGATGTGCAGGGCTGCAGTGCCGAGCTCGACGCGCTGCTGCTGCGCCTGCGCTTCAATGCCGATCGCGATCAGCTGTGGTTCACGGGCGATCTGGTCAATCGCGGCCCACAGTCGCTGGCGGCGCTGCGGCGCGTGCGCGACCTGGCGGCCAATGCCATCGTCGTACTGGGCAACCACGACCTGCACCTGCTCGCGCTCGCGCTGCTGCCGGATCGCAAGCCGCGTCGCAGCGATACGTTGGACGATATTCTGGCGGCCCCCGATCGCGACGCGCTGCTCGCCTGGCTGCTCAGCCGGCCGCTGGCCCACCATGATCTGGCGCGCAATGATCTGCTGGTGCACGCCGGCCTGGTGCCGCAGTGGCATGCGCGCCAGGCCGCGCTGCTTGCTGGTGAAGTGAGCCAGGCGCTGCAGCATGACCCCGAGAAGCTGCTCGGGGGCATGTACGGCGACGAACCCGATCACTGGGACGAGACCTTGAGCGGCCAGGCGCGCTGGCGCTTCATCGTCAACGTGCTGACGCGCATGCGGGTGTGCACCAATGCCGGACGCATCGACCTGAAGTTCAAGGGACCGCCCGCGGAAGTGCGGCCGCCGTGGCTGCCGTGGTTTGCAGTTGCAGGCCGCGCCAGCCTCGCCACGCGCGTGATCTTCGGCCACTGGTCGGCCCTCGGCCTATACCAAAACCATGGTGTGCTGGGACTCGACACCGGCTGCGTGTGGGGCGGATCGTTGACGGCAATGAACCTGGACGACCCCGGCGCCCCACCAGTGGCCGAGCCCGCGCGCACGCGCCGGCCGCTCAGCGACTAGCTTCCGGCAACCACCGGTTCGGCGATCACCGCCGTACCGTAGCACAGCACCTCGGTGAGGCCGGCCATCACTTCGGTGGCGTCGTAGCGCATCGAGATAATGGCATTGGCGCCCATGCTCCTCGCGTGCTGGCACATCAGCAGGTAGGTCTCGGCGCGGGTGCGCTCGCACAGGTTGGTGTAGATCGTGATGTTGCCGCCAAACAATGACTGGATGCCGCCGGCAATATTGCCGACGATCGAGCGCGAACGGACTGTCAGGCCGCGGACAATGCCGAGGTTGCGGACAATCCGGTAGCCGGGCAGTTCGAGTGCGGTCGTGATCATGGCGTCTTGCATGGGAACCCTCGCTGGTTGTGCTGTCACTGGCTCGGCGCATCGCCGGCGCGTTTCGCCCCCGCCTTCTCGCCGCGCTTCATGAACTTGACCAGCACGCGCTGGCCAATCAGGAACGGGGTATTGTCCGCCGCGACGACCACCTCGACCACTCTTTCGTCGCTGGCTTCGTTGGCGCCGTCAGACTTCAGCTTGCGCGCACCAAAAGTCCCGGCGATGCGCAGCACGCGGCCCACGGCGATCTTGCCGGGGTCAGCTTCCGGGACAATCTCGGCCTCCTGGCCGACATAGACATCGGGGATGGCACTTTCGATGATTTCCGAGCGGACGATGTGGGCAATCGCCGGCTCGAGATCGAACATGTTCGAGACGTTGAGCGTAGACGCGCCGGCGCCCGGATTGGCAAAGCGGCGGATGATCTTGCCATCCATCGGTGCGCGGATCACGGTCAGGTCCTTGTTGTACACCGCCTGCGCCAGTTGCGCCCTGGCCGTCTCCACGGCCGCCTGCTGCATGCCCAGCTGCGCCAGCGCGGTGTCGATGGCATCGCTGGCCTGATCGAGCTGCTGCCGGGCGACCAGATTGGTGGGCGCCAGCTTCGCCAGGCGCTCGTGCTCGCGCCGCGCGCTCCTGATGTTGACCTCGGTCAGCGCCAGTTGGCTCTGTGCCTGTACCACGGCCGCCTTGGCGCTGTTGACCGCCAGGACCGCGTCGTCATCCTCCTGGCGCGCCAGCACCTGGCCCTTTGTTACGACCGCGCCTTCCTGCACATAAACGGCGCGAATCACGCCGGCACGCCGGGCAGCCACCTCGACTACGCCACCTTCGACGTCGATCTTGCCGTTGGCAATGGTGGCATAGGGTGAAGGCGGCGGCGCGGCGGCCTTGCCGTCAGCGCCCTTGCCGCCGGCGCCGGCATGACTGCAGGCCGCGAGCATGAGGCAGCAGGCGGCCGCGGTGGTCGCGGCCAAGGCAATTGAGCGGGCAGATGTGCGCAGCATAGTGGATTCCCGGCGTGGCCTCTAGCCCTAGATCGATGGCGGTTCTGAGATCATTCGATCGCTTTTGATCTTGCCATCTTCCATCTGGATGACGCGATCAGCATGGGCTTCCAGGCGCGGATCGTGGGTGACCACGACGATGGCCGCTCCGCGCTCTCTGGCCGCCTGGTGCAGCAACTTGATCACCAGCTGGCCGTTGGCGGAATCCAGTGCCGAGGTGGGCTCGTCGGCGAAGATCAACGAGGGTGACTTGGCCAGGGCGCGGGCGATGGCCACGCGCTGCTTTTCACCGCCCGACAGCTCGGCCGGTTTCTGGTGCAGTCGCTGGCCCAGACCCACCGACTCCAGCACCGCAGCGGCCCGGGCACGCGCTTCCTTGCGGCCTACGCCGCAGTACTTGAGCACCTGCGCCACCTGATCGGTGGCGTCCAGCGACGGGAACAGGTTGAAGCCCTGAAAAATGAAACCGCAGTGATCGAGCCGGAACTTGTCGATCTTGCCCGGGCGCTTGCTCCACACGCTCTCACCCAGCGCCAGCACTTCGCCCTCATCGGGCTTCATCAGTCCGGAAAGTGCAGCAATCAGTGTCGACTTACCGGATCCGGAAGGTCCCATGACCATCGTCACTTGGCCGTGGTAGGCATTGAAATCAATGTTCTTCAGCACCTGTTCGCTGCGCTTGCCGATCCGGTAGGCCTTGCTCAAGCCCCGCGCGTCGATTGCGAGCCTGCTCATCGCAGCAGGTCCGCCGGCTGGCTCTTCTTGAGTATGCGCAGTGACAGCGCGCCCGAGAGCACCGCGATGATCAACAGTGTAATGGCCACCGGAATATCAATGAACAGTGGAAAATCCATGGGCACACCGAAGGTCTTGGAGAGCACCCAGACCGCGCCTGCCAGCAGCGCGGTAAGCGCCAGGCCCGCCAGGCCCACCCACAGGCTCAGCTCCATGACGATCAGCCGCAGGCTGCGCATCGAGACACCGAGTGCGCGCAGGCTCGCAAATTCCTTGAGGTTGGCCATGATGGCGCCCTGCAGGGTCTGCCAGGTGATCACGACACCGATGAAGGTGCCAATAACGACCGCGAAGCCAAGAATGATCGCAATGACGCTTTCCTTCAGCATCGATCGCTGGCTGGCGTCAGCGAGGTCGGTACGCGTCCAGGCCTTGTAGCGGCCCTTGGCCATGGCATTCAATTCGCTGGCAACCTGCGCGGCGCTGGAAGACTTCCTGATCTTGACCACGATCGCGCCGATCTGGGGACCGTCGTTGAATTGGCGGATCAGCTTGGCGGTCTGTGGCGATAGAAACACCACCGACTGGAACATCGAGGGATAGCCGGTCACGGTTGCGCGCACCCAGACGGTGAAGCCATTCATCTTGGCCTTGTCGCCCACCTTGACGCCGAGGCTCCCCAAGCTCGAATGATCGACCACCACGGCCAAGGGCTCCTGGAGCGCGGAGACCACCGCGTCGCTGAAGTCGGCGGGCAGCGTGACGGCGCCGTTGACCGGATCGACGATGAACAGCTCGACGCCAGTATCTTTGGCGGGCTGACCCTCCTTCGGAAAGTTGGACCAGGAGGTGCCGCCGATATTCAGGGCGCGCGCCTCCAGCACGGCGGAATGCTGGTAAATCTCGGGAATCAACCGCCGCGGCTGGCCGCCGCCGGTATCGAATACATTCACCGACTGGGGCGGCAGCACCATCACTTCGGCGGGCGAATGATCGACCACCGCGGTGAAGGACTTGATCATGCCCATGAACATGCCGGTAAGCGACAGCACCAACAGCCCCGCCACGGCCAGCGCAATGACCGCCGCCAGATAGCGCCGCCATTCATACAGCAGGGTTGAGAGTGCCAGGGACAATTGCAGACTATGACCGCGTAGCGCGGCGACATGCGGGCCATTGTGACCCAGATTGGTCGGGCGTGGGCGCCCTACGGGCCGTAGCGAATGACCAGTTCCTTGGTGGCCGGCGCATAAGTGCCCTGCGGTACGTCCAAGGTGCCGGGTGCCCCGGTCGCGGCCACGCTCAGGATCACGCGCTGCTCACCGCGGATTTCCAGGTGCCCGAAGCTCCCGGGCTGCACGCCAATCTCAAGGCGTATGGGCCAGCCATGCCCCTGCAGGGGCCGGAGGCTCAGTTCACCCTCACCGCTGAGGGCGGCCATGTCGACCCGCAGGGCATTGCGATCCCAGGCCTGTGGCAACGCCGGCACCGCGGCACCGGCGGCGGCTTCCACCACCAGCTCGTTGACCAGGGGTGGAGCTCCGGCCGGCGCGTGGCGCCAGGGCAGATGCGCATGCCAGGCGGACGGGTGCGGCCGGTGCAGATGTGAGCAGGCAGACAGCGTCATCAGTCCGATCAGCGCACCACAGGCGAGGCGAACCCGGCGCGGCCTGGGGCTGGACTGTGCTGCTACCACGATATTTCCTTCATTGCTGCGGTCGCAAGCACCGCCCGGTTATGCGTACCATACGCGAGAGTGACACCTGACCGACAGTTGTCGGCTTTTATCGACAGGAACGGCACCATGAGCGCCCTGCAGGCATTCAATTTTCGCCAGTGGATCGACGCGCACCGGCATCTGCTCAAGCCGCCGGTCGGCAACAAGCTGGTGTTCCGCGACACCGAGTTCATCATCATGGTGGTCGGCGGTCCGAATGCGCGCAAGGATTTCCACGTCGACCCGGCCGAGGAATTTTTCTACCAGCTCGAGGGCGACATGGTGCTGCGGGTGGCCGAACACGGCGCCTTGCGCGAGGTGCCGATCCGCGCCGGCGATATCCTGCTGTTGCCGCCCGCTACGCCGCATTCGCCGCAGCGCAGTGCCGGCTCGGTGGGCCTGGTCATCGAAAGGCAACGGCGGCCCGGCGAACTGGATGGCCTGCAGTGGTATTGCGATCAGTGCGGCCAGCTGCTGTACGAGGAG
>Ga0209583_10000191_pt1 | contig 20021 bp, 20 predicted proteins | sample Str014_FD_187201 | JGI IMG/M metagenome (GOLD analysis project Ga0209583, IMG submission 187201) | Freshwater sediment microbial communities in response to fracking from Pennsylvania, USA - Straight Creek_MetaG_SC_2014 (SPAdes) (version 2) | ecosystem: Environmental > Aquatic > Freshwater >... | reverse complement strand
GTCGTTATTGGCGCGCAGGTTGGCGGGATTGCCGAAGTTGACGAACACATATTCGCCGCGCGCCTCGAACCCGGTGTTCGGGACCCGGTAACGGAACTCCGCATCGAACAGGCCGGCCTCCCTGACATGATTCCAACCGAGCTCTGTTATCTCGGCTGGCAGGAATCGCTCGACAAATTGGCGCGGCTTGTGACGCCAGAAATCAAGAATTAATACCAGAAAGGGACATTCATGATGAAAATCACGTCAGAAATCCACGTCAATGCGCCCATTGATAAGGTCTGGCGCGCCTATGTCACACCGGCTGACATCATGCGCTGGAACGCGGCGTCGGACGATTGGCACACGCCCCGCGCCACCGTCGATCTGCGGGTTGGTGGCGCATTCTGCTCGCGCATGGAAGCCAAGGACGGGAGCTTCGGCTTCGACTTTGCAGGCACCTACACCAAAGTCATCCCAAATGAGCTGATCGAATATGAATTCGGAGGCCGTCACGCGCGCATCGAGTTTGTGCCGAGCGACAACGGTGTCACCATGCGTGTGGCGTTCGACGCTGAGGATGAAAACCCGGTCGAGGTGCAGCGCCAGGGCTGGCAGGCGATTCTCGATCGTTTCGCCCGCTATGTTGAAATAACCTGACTCAGGCCAATCCTGACTCAGGCCAATCATGAAAGGAGATATGAAATGCCCGTCAATCCAGATGCCGACATCGAGGTCACGGCCTATGCGTGGGTGCCAGAAATGGCCCAAGGTTTCGTCAAAGATATGCGGGTGCGCTGGGCGTTAGAGGAAATCGGCCTGCCCTACCGAGAGCGGCTGGTCAGCGGAGATATAGGCGGAGAAAAATCAGCCGAGCATCTTGCCGACCAACCCTTTGGCCAGGTGCCGGTCTACAAGGAAGCGGGCCTGACGCTGTTTGAATCGGGCGCGATCCTGATACATATCGGCGACAAGGACGAGTGCCTGTTGCCGCGCGACCCCCAATCCCGTGCGCGCGCCATTAGCTGGATGATCGCCGCGCTCAACAGTATCGAGCCGTTCACACAGGCGCTGTTCATGATCGGCATGGTCAGCGCGGGCAAGACTTGGCAGCACGAGGCCATAGCGGCGGTGCGCCCGTTTGCCGAGCGGCGGCTGGCGCAACTGTCGGCGGTGCTGGGCCAAAAAGACTGGCTCGAAGACCGCTTCACCATTGGCGATCTGGTCATGATTGATGTGCTACGCGCCGCACGAGCGCCGGGTCTGGTTGCGGCCCATCCCAACCTTATCGCTTATGTCGAACGTGGCACCGCGCGGCCCGCGTTCAAGGCGGCCATAGCAGCGCAGCTGGCAGTGTTTGCGGAGAATGCGCCAAAACCCGTGATTCATACTGAGACGGAGAGCGGCATGTAGTGAGCTGCAAGCAAGCTCTATGCCTTCGGAGAGAGAGCGACTCAAATGAGGTGAATTCAAGCGCACATCGCACTCGCCTGATCCGGCGCAACCCTCCATAACCGTATACGATGCCGAGCTGAACTTCAAAAGTCCGAATTTTAGCTCAAATGTGAAATCTTTCCGTGACACTGTGCCCCGATAATACTCTGAGGCCAATTGAGAAAATAAGTGAAACGTTTCATTAAACTGAAACATGGAGCCGCTAACGACTCGTCCATTGCATCACACATACGTCTGAGGATCCTATCGATGAGCCGCGTCACGCTTCAAAATCGCCGTCACACCAGCACCACCGCCGTTGCGCTCGTTAGCGCTTTGGCCTTGGCGGTGCCAGCCTCGCTCTGCGCACAATCAGAGCCATCCAAACGCGGTGACTCCAAGACCGATGTTGACCGAACCGATATCATCGTAACGGGCAAACGGCTTGGCGCGGGCAAAAGCCGCGCCACATTTGAACTCGACAAGAGCGATATTGCCGATCGCCCGCTCGGCACTGACATTACGCTCAGCCTCGACAAGGTGCCGGGGGCCAAGGTCTCAACCGGCGACGCGCGCGGCGGGTCGTTCTCTTTTGAGGTGTTTTTGCGTGGGCTGAACAAGGAGCAGATCGGCTTTACTATTGATGGCATTCCGACCGGCGACGCGCGCTTCAACGGTGGCTCGCCACCGCAACGCTTTATTGAGTCCAGCAATGTGAGCGGCATTCTGGTCTCGCAGAGTGCCGGCGATATTGGCGCGCCATCACGCTTTGCCTTGGGTGGCTCGATTGATTTTCGCACCGATGAGCCGAGCAAACAAACCAGCGCCATTGTCGAAGCGGGTTACGGCTCTGATGACTATGTGCGCGAGTTCTTCCGGGTAGACACGGGAGAGCTCGCGCATGGACTGAGCGCCTATGGTAGCTTCTCGCATCAGGCGAACCAGAATTGGGCGGGGCCGAACGCGCGTCATGCGCGGCGTGATCATTTTGAGTTTAAGATGGACAAGCTGTTCGACAATGGGGCGTTCCTGAAAGCAAAACTTGCCTATAATGATCAATTCGATAACGATTACAACATTGTCACACTGCCGCAATTCTATGCCAATCCGCAAAGCGACAATTTGAGCGACACACTCACCGCTATTCCCAATAAGGATGCGTTTTACGGCGGCACGTTCGGCGGCAACCGCAAGGACTTTCTTGCTTATGCCAATGGAGGGATCAGTTTTGGTGCGCACGCGCTACTCACGGTCAATCCTTATTACCAGTCGCTGCGCGGCCACTCGCTGAGTTACCAGAATAAGGACCGGCTGTTGAGTGGTGGCGATCCAGCGGCAGTGTTGAGTTATAACGCGACCGGTGGCGCGGTTCGTCCGGCGCTGATCACCACGTCGAACCCCAATGTCGTGGGTGGGCCCGCCGATATGCGCGTGACGCCGCGCAACCGCGACCGATATGGTGTCACCAGCGAATTGAAACTGACGGATACGTTACCGCGCAGCACGATCCGCCTCGGCGGGTGGTGGGAGGGCGGTCTCTCGACCGAAGATCGCAATTATTACCCGATCCTCTCCTCCACCTTCGGGCTGTCATGGCAACCGAACCCGTCCTATGTGCTCTATCGGCGCTCAACCCGTATCGAGACGGTGATGCTCTACGGCCAGGATTCGTTTGCCATCATCCCCAACATCTTGCGCATCGATGCGGGCGCGACGTGGTTCAATGTGCATTATACCGCCAAGTCGCCGCTTGAATATGCCGCACAATTGAGCTTTTCGCAGCATTCGCAGATTTTGCCCAAAATCGCCTTCAGTCTGAAGCCAATCAACCATATCGAAGTGTTCGGCGGATATGCGCGCAACTTCTCTGGCATCTCGGAAGACGCTTTTCTCGGCTCGACCGCGCTGATTGCGCCGGGTGAGCTCAAGCCCTTGACCACCGAGAATTTTGATGGCGGTATCCGGTTCACCCTGCCGCATTTTGCGCTCGCGGTGCAGGCGTTCGACGTTCGGTTGAACAATAATGTCGGCATCGTGCCCAATGACCCGAAGGTCACCGATCCATTTGATATTGCGCGCGGCAATGTGGCGACGAAGGCTGTGAATATTCTCGGCACGCACACATCGGGAATTGAAGTGAGCGGCCAAATCAACCTGAAGCTGATCGAGTTTTACGGATCATATTCTTACCAGAATGCCAAATATGCCGATGCCGCGCCCGGTTCAATTGATCGCGCCCGCTTGGCGTCGGTCGGCATCATTGCCGGCACGCCGGTGCGCGATATTCCCAAAAGCAGCGCCTTTGCTGAGGTGACGTTGAAACCGTTCGCAGGTTTGCGGCTGCAAGCGAATGGCCGCTATGATGGCAGCCGCGTGGGTGGCGACATCATCTCGCCGACTTTTCAAGAAATAGGCATCGAATATGTTCCGGGCTATGTTATCTTCGGTGCTTCAGCGCGCTACACGTTCGCCAAAACGGGCATTCTTCAAAACGCTTCACTGCAATTCAACGTCGATAATGTGTTCAACAACGCGTATATAGCCTCAGTCACCAGCGCAACGGCAACGAGCACGGAGACAGGGTTGCCAGGAAGGTCTTTGGGGCGCTACTTCCTCGGCGCACCACGCACGTTGACGCTCTCATTACGTGCCAAATTTTGAGGGGGACTCACCAGGTTCAGATGGGCGACTACAGACCGACCAAGCGCCCGACACTCAAAGAGCTGGCCAACGCGGCTGGTGTATCGGTCGCCAGCGCATCCTATGCGATTAACGGCAATGGTTCGGTCGGTGAGCGCACGCGTGCGCACGTCATTGATGTCGCTGCGCGGATTGGTTACCGTCAGAACACATTGGCCCGCGCGATGAAAACGGGTCGTTCCGGCACATTGGGCATGGTCGTGCCTGATCTGACCAACCCATTCTTTCCGAGCCTTGTACAATCGGTTATTCAGGCGGCGCGTGATCAGGGTTATGGCGTATTCATGACAGACACTGAGGGCGATGAGTCCATCGAGCAGGCCGCGCTGCGGATGCTTGCAGATCGCGCGGTGGACGGCATTATTTGGTTTCCAGTGCGCGATGTCGACACCTCTGCGGGCCTCCTCAAATCGATTCCAACAGTAGTGCTTGATCGCGCACTTCAGGGTTTTGACACGGTCGTTGCAGACTATGCCGACGGCGGGCGCCGCGCCGCCGAGCATCTACTCGCAGCAGGGCATACCAAAATTGGAATTATCTCCGGGCCACGCGATATCCTTAGCATGCGAGAGCGCTGTGACGCCGCCAAGGCTTATATTCAAGCGCATGGAACCCTTGCATTCGAGGTCGTCAATGCGTTCTCGATTGATCTCGAACCGCAAGTTGCGGATGCTTTGATGCGGGCTGGGGCAAGCGCTGTATTCGCGGGCGCGGACATTATTGCGCTTGGCGTTTTGCGCCACCTTGCCGCGCACGGAAAGCATGCACCCCAAGACCTCTCGGTTGTCGGTTTTGACGATATTGCTTGGTCCGCGTTAGGCTCGCCTCCCCTTACAACAATCGACATGCCGCTGCAGGCAATGGCGGTGGAGGCCGTCAATCTTGTTGTCAGCCGGATCAAACAACCAGACCGCGCCCACCGTAACGTCGTGTTCAACACCTCGCTGGTCGAACGACGATCGGTCGCGGCGGTTCGCTGATCGGCGGCGGTTAACGGCGGCAGCTGGTGTCTCGATCATAACGCCTAGCGCCAGGGGTTCGACGATGCCGAGTTCTGCGGAAGCTTGGCTAAGTATTGCACGGACGGCTCGCAATTCCTCTAAATTGGCTACCATCGGGATCATGATCTTGCATTGGCCAATCGGTTGAACTCTGAGAATGGCGCGTAGTTGAGACTTGAGTAACTGGGGCAGCGATAAGCTAACGCGCACTCCCCTCATGCCCAATGCAGGATTTTCTTCGTTTAGAATTGGCAAGTACCGCACCGCCTTGTCACCGCCGATGTCGAGCGTTCGCACGATCATGGGGCGTCCTTCAAGCAGCTTCGCGATGTGTTGATACTGATGGGCCTGCTCGTCTTCACTGGGCGCCTGCTCCCGATCAAGAAACAAAAATTCAGTGCGCAGAAGACCACAACCCTCGGCACCGTTGGCGACGGCATCATGCGCATCTTCAACCGAGCCAATATTGCCGAATATTTCGATGCGACGGCCATCGGCCACTATACCGGGGTTGTGCGCCGTCGCTCTCGCTGCCGACCCTCGTAGTCGGCGATCCGCCAGCTCAGTTTGAGCAACTTCCAGCGCGGCAGCGTCTGGCTTTACATGGAGAATGCCCGCATCAGCGTCCAATATCAGAGGAATTCCATCCGCGATTGCCAGAACGTCAGGCCCAGCAGCGACAATCATCGGCAGCCCTCTCGCTGCGGCTAGAATAAACGTATTCGTTCTCGATGTTGAACACCCAGAGCGAGAATCGTTGTCGGGCTTTTGGCTTTCGCTCGTCGCCCACGCGTGACGATTACAATATCCGCATCATATTTTTTTGCGACATTTGCGATACGTGCGGCGGGCCGAGCATGAAAACCATTTACCAGCAGCACTTCAATTTCACGCTCGATGCGAGGGGACGTGTCGATAGCCTTGATTGAGCTGGCTGAAACTGCCGCGAGTTCCAGCATGAAATCCCCTTCATCGACCTCCCGATCTTGAACACGACATACGATCTCGAAAGCTTCGGGATTGGTGACGAGAATGGGGGTGATCAGGCTTCGCGCGTTTTGGGCCAATAAATCGAGGTCAAAGTTGATTAGGCCATCACCAGCCTTTACACTCTAGTCTTCGCTTACGAGCAACTCAAATCCAGCGCCATCCAAGCCTACCGTCTCCAGACCAATATGCATTAAGATTTCAGCGCCGCTCGCGCTTCGCAACGTAATAGCATGACGAGAGCTGTGAATGTTGACTATGCGGTACTCACGTTGCCGACCAGAACCAGATCGTAGTCAGCGAGATACCCTGGCAAGGGCGAGAAATTGCCGTGTTCGCGTCCAAACAACAGTCACCGATGAAAATTGGGGATGTATCGTCGGCGCGGGTCATTCAACTCGCGTATCGTCTCCGACGTGAAGGTGCTGACAACTCGTTTTGATTTTTAGCGTGATCGTCCATGCGCGCCAGCGAAGGTGGGAGTCCAGTGCCACAACAAGGAGCCCACCTCGCGCCTTTTTGAGTGACTGGATTCCGCCAATCCCGAAAACATGATCCAACCCACACACCCCTCATAAGGCGGCGAAGCGATAAATAGTTGTCCGGACATCTTGTCATCGCAATTATGTTAGGTTAGGCTGCACCCCTTCGGGAGGAAGCGATGCGATCACTTGGGTTTGCGCTAATAGTCATGGCTGTCCCGGCACACGCTGCAACGCTGCAGGAGCTTTTGCCTGGCATTTACACGAACGAAGAGCAGGTCTATTTCGACAAAGAGGCTGGCAACAAGACGGTCGACCCGTGGATGGGCATCCGGATTGGGGTGACGAAAGATGTCATCACCGTGCAAAACATTGACGGCTATGGAGCAGTGATCGGACAAGCGCGCACCGCGCGCATTATAGCGGACAGCATCGTTCTGGCCGACTGCATCATCACCTTCAAACCCGATACCGCAGGCCTTTTGGGGACGCCGAATGGGGCGCACGGTTGCGGTGAGCTACCGTTCAGATTCACATCTGCGCATATTGACTCAGCAGGGATGCGCCTGACGCATGGCGACGAGCAGGTGGCGACTCTGCGTCGCGCGCGCCCTACGACCTGTTGGGGCACTGTCCCCAAAACGCGGCGCAAGGCGGATGGCAGCGAGGATTGGCTCTTCGTGGCGGGGCTTAAGCTGCATGATCAAGGTGGTCGTGCCCTATTTGGCGGTGGCGATACGGGGGCTCCTCCCGTGATCATCCGGATGCGCAATGTCGTGTGGCCGAGTGGCACGAACAAGCCAAGCTTAGTGCTTTATGTGCATAAGCCGAAAAATCCAGATCACGCTGAATCGTATAGCTGGGCGGATCCTGAGGCCAAACGGATCGGTATAAATCTGCGGTGGATGCAGGCCAGTTGCTCGATTGATGGAAAATAGGAGAATGACATGCGGTTGACGAAAACCATGTTGCTTGCAGTGCTCTTGCTGAGTGGTGCCGCCCAAGCCAAGCCGCTTGATCTGGCGAACCCTGGCGATGCGCTGACCGTTTATCGCAAAACACAATGCTCAACAGATGACAACGCACCCGTGGTCTATCGCTGGTCGGGGCGCGCCTATAGTCGGGTGCCGGGGGAGCAAGACAGATTGCTGTTCAGCTTGGAGGGGATGAACATCCGCCAATGCGTGACCATCACCGATCCCAAACGCGGCAATGGCTTCCGGCAGGTCAGCCGCGAGATCATGCTGTATCTCGATCCGAAGACGGGGGAGCCGATGAAAACGTGGGCCAATCCATGGTCTGGTGAGACGGTGGATGTGGTTCAGGTGGCGAATGACCCTGTGAACATGCGGGCACCCGTCTTCCCGATGAGTGCCGATGGCAAGCCCTTTGATCTGGGCGCGCGGCTCGACGGTGGTTGGCTGTTCATGCCGACTGAAGTGCCGCTTTTTTATGAGAATGCGCTCGGCGGGCAATTTCAGGATTATATTGGCGGCAAATATCAAGCGATGGAGATTTTCGATTTCGCCGCGCGGGCGGACGTGATCCTAGATCCCAAAACCAAGATGGGCATGCCAGTTGTCGCTTGGGTTCGGGTGGCTGATTGGCTGCCCTGGATGAAGATGCGCGGGCGCGCGGGCCAAATGATCTTTAACGCGACGGGGCGGATGCTCTCGAGCTTTGAGGAGCTGCCACCGGTCATGAAAGCGCAAATCGCGACGAACTATCCAGAATGGAAAGCGCCGCCGCCAGTTGATGACGCGCGACCCAATGAGACGAGCTGGACCTACTTCAAGAAGAAACTGAAGCCCGATGGAGCAAAGTAATGGCCGCTTATATGATTGTGACCGCAAAAATTGCGGATCGTGACGCCTTTATCAAAGGCTATGGCGCGGCAGCAGGGCCGCTCGTGCAAAAATTCGGAGGCCGATATTTGTTGCTTGGGCCCGGCGCCGAGTTGCTTGAGGGCGATTTTGGTGACGGTGCCTCAATGGTGATCTCTGAGTGGCCCGACAAAGCGGCAGCACACGCCTTCTGGAATTCGCCCGAATATGCGGAAGCGAAGAAGCTGCGCGAGGGAATCGCCACCTGCCAAGTTCTTCTGATTGAGGCACCGAAAATCAATGGCTGACAGCATCAAACGCACCACCCTCATCGTGCGCGATGCCGAGCGCGCCGCCCAGTGGTATGCGCATGTGTTCGGCATGAACCGCACAATGGACACGCCCTTCACGCTCTCTGGCACCCAACTTGCGGCGGGCAAAAAGGGGGATCAGACGCGGCTCGTCATCATGAAGGCGAACGATGATGTCATCGGGATGATCGGGTTGCTGCAATGGCTTGACCCGCCGATGGAAACGCCACACGAAGTGCCCGCCCGTATCACTTTTGGTGCACCGATCTTCGTTGTGGCGGCGGAAGATTGCAAAGCGACGGTCGCGCGCGCCCTTTCGTTGGGCAGTCATATTTACTGCGCGCCCCGCGAATGGGAGGTCAAGGGTTTTGACGGAAAGATCAAGCAAATGGTGGGTGCGAGCTTCTTTGATCTTGATGGCTATTTCTTTGAAGTGAACCAAGCGCTATGAGTGGGGTGCGCTTCCAACGCGGCAATCATGTGGTGGCAGACTTGGACAGGGCGCTTGGCCTCTACCGCGATGTGCTCGGCTTCGATGTCACCTTCATCTTGCCGCCCAATCCTGAAAGCTACAGCTATCCAGTGTTCGATATTCCACCCAACGCAGTGATGCGTTTCTGCGTGCTCTCGACCGATACGCAAGAGCGGGTCATGGCGTTGACGGAGGTAACAGGGATAACGCTCGCAACTACGCCGCACCCAAGACGAAGCGCAATCGTGCTAGAGATTGATGATCCGGACGAGGTCATTGCGGGCGCGCACGCTCTGGGATTGACCGTCTACCCAGAGGGCATTTTGCACACCAAGGATGGTCGTGTCGGTCGCGAGATCGGCATTGTCGATTTTGATGACAATCTGGTGGTGATCTATAAAATCACGAGTGCGGCATCATAATGGGCGTGACCCAATATCCAACTGCAGCGCGTGGTTGGATGCTGACGATGTTGCTCACACTGGCCTATATCCTGTCCTATGTTGATCGCTCGATTCTCGGGGCGCTGATCCAGCCGATCAAGGCCGATCTGCGTATTTCAGACTTACAGATTGGCCTGTTGATCGGTTTGGGATTTGGCCTGTTTTACGCTCTTATTGGCGTGCCGCTCGGTTGGCTGGCGGATCGAACGCGGCGCACATGGATCGTCGCTGCTGGCATCACGCTCTGGAGCGCGGCCACGATGGCCTCTGGCCTTGCGCACGACTTCGGCCGTTTGTTTGTGGCACGGATGGGAGTGGGAGTGGGCGAGGCGGCGCTCAGCCCCTGCGCGATGTCGCTGATCGGCGACAGCTTTCCACCAGAGCAGCGCGGCAAACCAATTGGTGTGTATTCAGCCGCGTTGTCGCTCGGTGCCGGCCTGTCATCACTGATTGTTGCGGCGGTGCTTGGCATGACGCATGACAACCACGCGATCATTGTGCCGTTGCTTGGTGCGGTGCGTCCGTGGCAATATGCGTTTCTGGTTGTGGGGGCGCCGGGGCTCATTATTGCGCCGCTGTTTCTGCTGATCCGTGAACCGACGCGGATGACCGCCATCGCGTCGCCGGGCACAACGTCGGCAGGGTTGGAGTATCTCAGCAGGCACTTCATTGCGCTGGGCGGCATCACGCTGCTCGCGATGGTGATGACCACAGTTGCATACAGTCAACAGTTTAACGCCGCTGCGTTCACGCGCAGCTATGGGTGGCCAGCAAAGGACTTTCTGAAGATCAATGGCATGATCAATTTGATCGTCGGGCCGATCACCGTAATCGGGATCGGCGCACTGGCAGATTATTGGCGCAAGCGCGGACAATTTGACGCCCCCTTGCGCTTGCTGGTGCTGGGCTATCTTGTGATGCTGCCAGCAAGCGCAACTGCGATGCTTATGCCCACGCCGGTCATTGCATTCGCCGTTCTCGCACTGAGTTCGGTGGGTATAGGTACGGTGACGTCGGCCGCGATCATCGCTTTGTTGGACATCACGCCAAGCGCAGTGCGTGGGCAGATCGTGGCGCTGTATTATATGGCGATCAGCATATCGGGACTCATGCTTGGGCCAACCACTGTGGGCTATCTCTCAACGCGGATTTATGGTGAGGCTAATCTCAAATTGGCGGTCGCCACCGTCCCCCTATTGTTTGGCATAATTCCGCTGCTCCTCATGCCCATCGTCACAAAAACATATCGTGCGGAACTGGATGATTTTCGCGCTCGTGCCGCATGACGCGACACGGGTATAGTGATGCGCCTTGGGGCCAAGTTCACTGGCGAGAACACGTTGCGACAGGCTTAAGAACCGAACCCGATCTCTATTGCCTCCACCCTGCCCCCTTCAGCGGACTCGCTTTTGCGAGGATTATGCCACATCTTGCGCATAATCGGCGGGTTATTGCACCCGATTATCCGGGCTATGGTGGCTCCGACGGGGTACCTGGGCCACCGAGCATTTCGCATTATGCTGACGCGATCAGCGCCGTCATCACGGATCAAACGCAGGCTTCACTTGTCGACCTGCTCGGTTTTCATACCGGCTGCCTGGTGGCCATTGAGGTGGCACTGCAGTGTCCTGAGCGCGTTCGTCGTGTCGTCATGCTTGATGTGCCCTATTTCGATGCAGCGGAGCGCGCCACCGCTTATGGAGCCAATCTGGGCCTATATTCGCTGACGAGCGAGCTGTGTTGCCTCACGCCGGCTTGGGAGCGCGGCATCACGCGGCGGGTTGAAAGCCAAGGGATAGAGCGCAGTTTTGAGATGTTTGTCGAGCAACTCCGAGCGGCAAGAACGATGAACGCCGCCTTCGAAGCCGCGCATAAGTATGACTGTCTGGCGCGTCTTCCCTGTGTGCAAAAGCCAGTAACCGTCATTGCCAGCCAATCGCCGCTGCTGGCCGCGTCGCGCAGAGCCGCAGCGGAATTGCCGATGAGCACACTCATTGAGCGCCTCGACATAAAGCGCGCTGTGCTCGACGAAGCGCCAGAACGCATCGCACGTGACATCATGAACGCACTGGCTGTCGGTGAGCAAACTTAACTGATTTCGATTCTAGCTTGACATTGTCCGGACAAGCGATACGTTTTAGTTGTCCGGACAACATTAAAGCTCGGATCAGGCAAATTGAGTAAGAGCTCAAAGGGAGACATGGCATGAAGTCGATCAAAACGATGTTGTTCGCAACCACCATTGCGATAGCGCCAGCACTGCACGCGCAGGCCAAGCCAGCATCAGCTGCGCCCGCTGCGGAAGGCACGGGTCTGAGTGAAATTATTGTCACGGCGCGCAAGACAAATGAGAAGCTGCAAGATGTGCCGCTGACCATCAAGGCCTTGAGCGGTGCGGAATTGCAGGCGCAGGGCATCACTTCGATCAGTGAGCTGTCGCAACATACGCCCGGTCTGACATATTCTACAGACTTTGGGCGCTCTGGCGAGCGCCCCGTTATTCGCGGAATATCAGCGCTTCGTCCAGAGGCCCCTCAGCCTGTGTCCATTTTCATAGACGGCGTTTTTCTGCGTGATGGCGCATTGAGCCTGGGGCTAGATGATGCTGAGCGTGTGGAGGTCGTGAAAGGCCCGCAATCAGCGCTCTATGGGCGCGCTTCATATGTTGGCGCGATCAATTATATTACCGTGAAGCCGGGCAATGATTTCAAGGTCAACGTCTCTGGTACGGTCGCTGAGTTTGGCGAATATTCGCTCCATGGAGCGGTCACGATTCCGTTGGTCAAGGATGTGCTGTCCGTGCGGCTGCGCGGCAAGCATTATGAATATGGCGGACAATACACCAACAGCCTGACTGGCAACAAAATAGGCAATGAACGCACCGATGCGTTTGGTGGCTTGCTCTCGTTCAAGCCTTCGCCCAGCTTTGATGCTTTGTTCGGGCTCGATTACTCGAAAGACCGGGACGGGCTGTTTGCCGCGACCATCCGTACAATACCAACCCAGGCTGGCGGGGTTGTCACCAGTCAGAACGGCTCGAGCAATGTGCCGAACGGCGCAACCTGCAATGGCTACACGATCAACATTGTCGGCAATAATCCCGTCACCGGCATGCCGGATGCCACCGTGCCTGCATCGGGATCGTCGATCCGCAATGGCTGGCCCTGCGGCGCTTCGACGTTCACCGGCACGACTGTCGCGCGTGACGAAGCTGACCTTGCCAATTACACTGACCCCGTTACGGGGATAAGTTATGGCAACATCGCGGGGCTCGACCGCAAAATTCTGCGCGCGACGGGCACGCTCAATTTCCATTTCGGCGATGGGTATACGCTGACGTCGCAAACCGCCTATACGCACAAGACCGAGAACACCGGCGCAGATCAATCCTACAGCGGCGTGAGGTTTACACCGACCTTCCTTGGTGCCGCGTCTTGGCTGTCGTATGACCGTGATCGGCTCAATTATTTCTCGCAGGAGGTGCGCTTGTCGTCGCCGCAAAACCAGCCTTTCACCTGGTTGGTTGGCGCATTCTATTACAAAGAAAATTTCAGCGGTATCAATTCAAACGTCATCGTCTATAATTTCGCTAACCCCACGAACATACTTGCGGACACTTTGCGCCCCAAAACATCAACGAGCAGCCGCAACATCGCAGGCTTTGCCCGCGCCCAGTATAAATTTAGCGAGGCCTTCAAAATCTCTGTTGAAGGCCGCTACGGCGAAGAGCGCGTGACGGCTGGGCCGACAAATCTCGGCAATACGACTGTGGCATCGGGCACCTGCACTGTCATCGGCCAGCCCTGCATTTTGCAAGGGGATCGCACCTTCCGCGATTTCTCCCCACGCATTACAGCCGACTATAAGCTGACACCGCATGTCCTTCTTTACGGCCAAGTGGCCAAGGGACAAAAGAGCGGCGGGTTTAACACCACCGCCGGTCTCCCCGCCACCAGCTTCAAATATGATGGGGAAAAGGTCTGGTCCTATGAGGTCGGGCTGAAAAGCGACCTGTTTGATCGTCGTGTGCGGTTTAATGTTGCCGTGTTCCAGAATGACATCAACGGATTGCAGCTCTCCAACATCGCGGCTTACGTCAGCCCGATTACGGGAAGCTCGACCACCACCACCATCGTTAACAATGTCGGTAATGCCCGCACGAGGGGTGTGGAGCTTGAGCTTGATGTGAAACCAACCAAGTGGCTCACGCTCAACAGTAATTATGCTTACACCGATGCCAAGGCGCTTGTCGGCACCGAAAGCACCAACGGCACGGCGTTCGGCGGAAACCAGTCGGTTGCTGGGCATACGCTGCCCCGTAGCCCGGCGCACTCTGCCACGTTAGGTGCTGCCGTTGATACGCCAAGCGGTATCGACGGGGTGAGTTTCTTCGCACGCGGCGATCTAATTTATCAATCGCGTCGCTATGCTGAGATCCAAAACCTGATCTGGGCAGATCCCTTTGTGCACATCAACGCCAGTGTGGGAGTCCATGGCGACAAGTGGCATGCAACGGCGTTCGTCAAGAACCTGACCAACGACAATACATCATTGAATGGGTTCCGCTATCTCGACCCAAATACATTCCGTCGCACGGCGGTGGATTTTCTGCCACGGCTGCGCCAATTTGGGCTCACGCTGTCCTATAATTATTAAGGGGGAGCCGACGAAGGCCCGCTCCATGCGTTCCAACGCTGCAGGCGGGCCTTCAAGCATTCAACGTGTCAGCGCAGTCCCGGCGTTATCCGCCCAGTGGCAAAAAACGACTCGATCTGACTTTCATACGGCGCAATATCCAACCCTTGCACCTCTATCCAATCATCATCAAAATAGCTGCCAGCATAGCGCGCACCATCATCGCACAACAGCGACACGATTGAGCCACGCTCGCCACGGATCGCCAGCTCGTCAATCAGCGTCATACAGGCCCAGAGATTGGTGCCAGTTGATCCACCACAGCTTTTACCCAGCCGCCTGCTCAAAACGCGTGCCGCAGCAATACTGGCCGCATCTGGCACAACGATCATCCGATCGACAACGTCTGGAATGAACGACGGTTCCATGCGGGGTCGGCCAATGCCCTCGATCAATGAGGCTGGTGCGGTGCTCGTCATTACGCTGCGGTCAAGCCAATGGCGGTGAAAGACTGATGCCGCAGGATCGGCGACGCACAACTGGGTCGCGTAGCGGTGGTATCGCGCATAACGTCCGATGGTTGCCGATGTGCCTCCTGTGCCTGCGCCGCACACAATCCAGCTTGGCACGGGGCACGGCTCTTGCGCCATTTGCGCAAAGATCGACTCGGCGATGTTGTTGTTGCCACGCCAATCTGTCGCGCGTTCGGCATAGGTAAACTGATCCATATAATGCCCGCCACGCGCATCAGCGAGTTCACGCGCGGCGACATAAGCTGTGGTCGCACACTCAACGAGATGGCACTCTCCACCATGAAACCGGATGGCGTCAATTTTCGATTGCGCAGTTGTGCGAGGCATGACAGCGAGGAACGGCAAGCCCAGCATCTTTGCAAAATAGGCTTCCGACACGGCTGTCGATCCACTTGACGCCTCGACGATTGTCATTCCCTCACCCACCCAGCCATTGCACAGCGCATAAAGAAAGAGCGACCGTGCCAGCCGATGCTTGAGACTGCTGGTCGGGTGACTCGATTCGTCTTTAAGATACAGCGCGATATGTGGCAGGCTGGGCAGGCTGACTGGGAGCAGGTGCGTGTCAGCCGAACGGTTGAAATCAGCCTCGATCCGACCAATCGCCCAATTGAGCCAATCTTTAGTTCCCTTGCCTGATGTCGATGTCATATTTCCCCCTCACTTACGCGCTTATCGAATGGCGACCCCCTGACCAGATGTCCAGACAAATATGAGAGTTTGTGATCGTCGTTCGGCAGCTGTTTGTCGGCGGGCATAGTCGGCTTGTCGTTCTTCGTATACGCACGACTTAGCGTCGGTTATAAGCCAGTCGGCGACTCACCTCGCCACCAATATCCCAACTTTGCCTATCGGAGTTCCTGCCATGACCCCCCAAGCCCCAATCAACTCGCCCTTTGGCTACCGCTCAACAGCGGCCGAAGTGATCGCAGGGATCGATCTAACCGGCAAAACGGCATTGGTGACAGGCGGCTATTCGGGACTGGGCCTTGAGACCGTGCGGGCCCTTGCCAGCGCGGGGGCGCGGGTGATTGTGGGCGCGCGGCGGCCCGATGTGGCGGCGGCCGATCTGGGGGAACTGGCCACACAGGTTGCTATCCTCAAACTCGATCTTGCTGATCCCGCATCAATCGATGCGTTCGCGGCTGAAGTCGCTGCCACCACGCCAGCGCTTCACATTCTCATCACCAATGCCGCGATCATGGCGTGCCCACTGGCCCGTGATGCGCGCGGCTATGAGAGCCAGTTCGCAACCAACCATCTTGGCCATTTCCAACTGACAGCGCGGCTCTGGCCGCTGCTGAAGGCGGCCCATGGCGCGCGCGTCGTCGCGCTCTCGTCAAGCGGGCATGCACTCAATGGGCTCAATCTTGATGACATCAACTTCGAGCATCGCGCCTATGACAAATGGGTCGCTTACGGTCAGGCCAAATCCGCCAACGCATTGTTCGCGTTCCAACTTGATAAGATTGGCTCAGTTCATCAGGTGCGGGCCATTGCTGTCGACCCAGGCGGCATCCGCACCCCGCTTCAACGCCACCTGACGATGGAAGAGCAAGTCGCCATGGGCTGGTATGACAAGGACGGCAACCTCAATCCAATCTTCAAAACCGTTGAGCAAGGCGCTGCGACCAGCATCTGGTGCGCGGTCTCGCCACTGCTTGAGGGTATGGGCGGCGTTTATTGTGCAAATTGCAATATCGGAGAACCGTTTGCGGAGGGCATGCCGCGCGGCACCGGTGTGCATCCGCACGTGCGTGATGCGGCGCTGGCCGAGCGATTGTGGACTAAATCCGAAGAGATGACAGGCGTGCGCTTTGCGGGGTGAGTGCGAATTAGCGCTCGTACCACCTATGGTTTCGGCAACATTCAAGACAAAATTAACTGGCGTAGCCACATTACGAAATTGCGTGACCGCGACCGAGTCATAGACACACATTTTGTCATTGTTGTCCGGACAAATGTGCGATAGTGATCATTGGTATTCGAACCGCGTACACAGGTGTAAAATCGACAATGTCTAAGGCAGCTTTCATCACGTCATACGGCGGGCCTGAGGTGATCAACTGGGCAGATGCTGATCTGCCCCCACCGGCACTTGGCGAGGTGCGCTTCCGCTCAACGGCGGTGGGCGTAAACTTCATCGATACTTATCATCGGCGAGGAATTTACCCGGTGCCGCTGCCGAGCGGGTTGGGGCTTGAGGCAGCTGGTATCATTGAGGCGCTGGGGCCTGGTGTCGAGGATTATGCGGTCGGGGATCGGGTCGCAACCTTCGGCCCGACGCTGGGTGCCTATGCAACTGCACGCAACGTAAGCGCAAACTTGTTGTTCAAAATTCCTGAGCATGTGCCTGATGACATTGCGGCAGCGGCCCTGCTCAAGGCCTGCACGGCTGAGTTCCTGGTAGAGCGGTGCGCAAAAGTGCAGGCGGGCTGGCCGGTGTTGGTGCATGCGGCAGCGGGTGGTGTCGGGCTGCTGCTCGTCCAATGGCTCAAGCATATTGGCGCCTCGGTTATCGGGACGGTAAGCACAGATGCCAAGGCGGACGCCGCGCGAGCGGCAGGTGCCGACCATATTATCCGGTATGACCATGAACCCGTCGCGGCCAAAGTGCGCGAACTGACGGAAGGTGCTGGCGTTCGTGTCACGTTCGATGGGGTTGGCATGGCTACATGGGAAGCGTCGCTCGATTCAACCGGGCGGCGCGGGTTGATTGTCAATTATGGCAATGCCGATGCGCCGGTCGGTGCTGTGAATCTCGGTATCTTGGCGCAAAAGGGCTCGCTGTATAACACGCGCCCCACGCTGTTTGATTACTACACCACGCCTGAAGAGCGCGCGGCTGGCGTTGCGCGGGTGTGGGAGCTGATCGGCTCCGGCGTGCTCAAAGTGACGATTGGGCAGACCTATCCGCTTAAGGATGCAGCGCAAGCGCACTTCGATCTGGAAGCCCGCCGCACAACGGGCTCAACGATTCTGACGGTCTCAAACTAAGTCCTTGTGATGCAGTGCAGTCTTTCTTGGGCACTGAGGGGGCATTGAGATGGGCCGATCGCTATGTCCGCTCCCGATATCTTTGCCGCCGCTTGACCGAAACAATTTGTAGCCTAAAGCTGCCATCCGGCGCGGAAAAAAGGGGCAATGATGCAATCAATAGATTTGTTGGGCTATGCGGCATCTCTGGCGTCCGGCGGCGCCTTCCTGCCGCAGGCGGTGCGAGCGCTTCGAACCCGCCAGACGCGTGACCTGTCTTTGACAGCCGTTGCCCTGGGCGCTGGCGGAACAGTTCTTTGGTCGATCTATGGTATCGCCATCGATAGCGGACCCGTCGCCATTTCTAATCTGGCCGTCATGCCGTTCGCGGTTGCCACGCTTGTGATGAAACTTCGACTGGACTGAGCACGTTGTGACTGTAGTCGGAAGTTCGGCGTATTGAGAACGGGGCAGCGCTGTTGCGGATCCCGACATTCAACTCGTTTCATTCCGGATCACTGGTATTCGCCTAGTTGGGCGGTCAAAATCGTCGCAGCATCAGTTGTTTTCAGTTGGATCGAATATGTCTTCGGCATGGAAGTTATAGACCAGCCAATCGATGAACCGGCGCACCTTTTCGCTGGGTGCGCGGGTGGCGGGGTACACCACCGATAAGGGAAGGCTGGGAACCATGCGCCAATCGGACAGTATATGTTCGAGCGCCCCGCTCGCCAGCGCTTTCTAGGCGAGCCAGTAAGGAACGAGGCAAAGCCCTTGTCCCCGCAAACCTGCTTCCTGCAACGCTTCGGAACTGTTCGAGATGAAGCGCCCATTGAAGGCAATCTCGACTGTCTCGCCATCCTTAACGCAACGGACGTGGTCGATCCGCACCGGCCCATCGAAAATCAACCATTCATGGCCCTCCAGATCACCGGGTTGCTTGGGCCGCGCCAAGCCGCGCTTTGCAAAATAGTCCGGCGCTGCAACAATCAGGCGCTGTACATCTCCCAAATGCCGTGCCCGCATCGTCGAGCTTTCAAGCGGCCCGACCCGAACCGCGATGTCAAGCCGTTCCTCGATGAGATCACGCGGCCGGTCGTCGAGAACCAAACGCACGCTGAGCGCTGGGTGCCGATCAAGAAACTCAGCGAGTCGCGGCACGATCCATTCGCGTCCCAGCGAAACCGGCGCAAAAACAAGCAACTCGCCGCGTAAGGTCGTAGCGCGCACGCCGACACTTTCATCCGAATCCTCGACCGCCATCAGGATTGCTCGGCATCGATCGAGATAATCGCGGCCCTCATCGGTCAAGGTCAGTCGTCGCGTGGAACGGTTCATCAGCCGGGTGCCAAGCCGCCCCTCAAGCTGCGCCACGGCGCGTGTCACATGTGGCTGCGACACACCCAGATCACGCGCAGCCGCCGAAAAGCCACCTCGCTCCGCAGCGCGCACGAAAGCAGTGATAGCATCGAGATGATCCATTCATCCGATACTATATCAGTATAAATGATATCTCAAAGCAATGAATTAACATCGATCGAGGGATCGCTCATTGCCTGTCCATCGCCGCAACAAGTGCGGCGCGCGCAAACAAGGACATATCTCATGAAACTCGGTTACACCATCATCTTTGTGCCTGACGTCGCCGCCGCAGTGGCTTTCTACGAAGCCGCTTTCGGCCTCCAGCGCACGTCGCTCAACCCGGCCTTTGCGACCATGGATACCGGCACTACGACCCTCGCCTTTGGCTCGGAAGCCAATGAGAAGCGTGAGCTTGGTACGCAGGAGTTCCGCGCCAATCGGCTCAACGACGTCCCGGGCGGCTTTCAGGTCTCGTTTGTTGCGGACGATGTCGCCATATCGTTCGATCGCGCCATCGCAGCAGGGGCAAGCGCTGTCTGTTCTCCCAAGGTCATGCCATGGGGTCAGACGGTCAGCCGCGTCCGCGACCTGAACGGCGTGCTCGTTTCCATCGTAACTGCGCCGCGCTTTTGAACGCGCGATGACCAAACTCGCATCCCTTATCACAGAGGCGGCCGCGCATATCGCGGCCGCCGACCCGCGGCTTGCCACACTCATCAAAGAGACCGGCCCACTCGACCTGACGCGGCGGCTCGAAGCAACGCCCGACGACCATTTCGGAGCGCTGACCGCTTGCCTCATCGGTCAACGCAAATCCGAGCGCGACACGATCCGCCAGCATGCGGTGTTCCGGCAACGTTTTGGCCGTCCATTCGCGACCCCG
>Ga0209583_10000190_pt1 | contig 20074 bp, 19 predicted proteins | sample Str014_FD_187201 | JGI IMG/M metagenome (GOLD analysis project Ga0209583, IMG submission 187201) | Freshwater sediment microbial communities in response to fracking from Pennsylvania, USA - Straight Creek_MetaG_SC_2014 (SPAdes) (version 2) | ecosystem: Environmental > Aquatic > Freshwater >... | reverse complement strand
GCGTCACCGGGCTCGACGGCGACAATGTGCCGGAGCCCTCCTGCTGCCAGACCGTGTTCTGGTCGGGAAGCCGCACGGTCGAGCCGGACGCCGGCACCCAGCCGAATTCGGCGTAATAAGGGCTCGCGGTCTGCGACGGCGAGAATAATACGGTCGCCGGCGAGGCCGGATCGACGGTATCGCGGAACAGCACCAGCGACAGGTCGTCGATCCGCGCGCCCTTCAGCGAAATGCTGCCGCTGACGCGGGGCGTATCGATCTTGATGCGGGGCGTCGCGGCAATCGCGGTATCGCGGCTAACCACCGGCGCGGCCGAGGCGGGCTGGCTGTTGGCGGGCGGCGCGTTTGCGCCCGGCGCGGGGCTCGCCTGCGGCGGCGTGTTGCCGGGCGTGGTTGCACTTCCAGCGGGAGAAGCAGGCTTCGCCAGTTCGGCCTGCATCTGGCTTTGCGCGCGCTGCTTTTCCATTTGCGGCACGTTGTAGAAATACTGCCAGGCGATCAGCACGATGCCGGAAAGAATGACGGCGAGGATGGTGTTGCGATTGTCGGTCATCGGTTCAAGGTCTCGTCATTCAATTCGGTTTGCGAGCCCGTTCGGTTCCGGTTGAACCGGAGCCGCGGCTCTATTGTTCTGTTTCGGCGCGTTTTCCCGACGCGAGCCATCCGCTTCGCCCGACACCGTTTCCGGTTCCCGCGGCTTCGAGGGCTGCCGCTCGAGGCGGTTCAGCGCCGAGCGGAGATCGTCGAGCATGACGGCAAAGTCGCGGTGCAGGGCGGCGCGTCGGCCGACTAGCACATAATCATGGTGCGGTCGCATTGATATGACGTCGAGCCGCTTCACCAGTTCGCGAAGCCTGCGTCGGATACGATTGCGCTCGGTGGCGGTCCCGTTCTTTTTTGTCACGGTAAAGCCGACCCGGATTGGGCCATGGTCACGGCGGAGGCGGCCCTGCAGCACGAACGCGGCGCTATTGGCCCGTGCGCCGTTGGCAACGGCGAGGAAGTCCGCCCGCTGCCTTAGCCGATCCATAATGAAATCTCCGGAGGCGCCCGGCTCAGGCGCTCAGACGCTTGCGGCCCCGGGCGCGACGCGCGGCGAGAACCTTGCGGCCGCCGACGGTGGCGAGACGGGCGCGGAAGCCGTGACGGCGCTTGCGCACCAGTTTGCTGGGTTGATAAGTCCGCTTCACGGGTCGTTCTCCGCTGACCGGGGCAATTTGCCGCTGAGCAATTTGCCGCTGAATTGAGGAAAGTGAATTGAGGAAAGTCCATTGAGATATGTCCGGAGATGCGGGCTGCCCAAAACAGGCCATTTACGGCCCTAAATGAGCCGCCCCCGGTCGAACCGGGCCATCGCGGACAATTGCGCGGCTTATACGGGAGCGACCCGTTTTCGTCAATGTTGCGGAGCGCTGCGCGGGCTGTGCTTCGAAACGTCGCATTTGGTTCGAATATAGCTGTTTTCGCGAGGTTTTTTGGGACGAGGATCGTGGCCGTCCGCGCGTCTTTTCCGGAAACCGCCGACATTAGCGATCCGTAATTTGACCGGTTCGGGAGCGAAAACGCATCCTGATTCAAACGTTCATCAAGGCCGATATCGTGTCCACGACCGACGACCAGCCGAAATTGGAACCGCAGCGGCCTAAGCCGCCGTACCGGCTTGGCCTGTCGGGCAAGCTCCTGCTGCTCACCATCCCGATGATCCTGATCGCGGGCTTCCTGATCTACGTGGCCGCGATCGCCAATTTCCGGATCAACCGGCTCAATGACCGGCTCGCCGCCGCCAATACGGCGGCGCTGGTGCTCGATGCCGCACCTTCCGGAATGGTCCCGGAATCGCTGGCGCGACAAATCCTGACCAGCATCGGCGCCCGCGCCGTCGCCATCAAGATGGGGCAGCAGCGGCGGCTGCTCGCCAGCGCCGACCTGCCGGAGGCGATCGACCACGACATCGACATGCGAACGATGACGGTGTGGTCGGCGATCGTCGATTCCTTCGAAACCATGATGGAAAGCGGTAACGAGGTGATCCGCGTGGTCGGGGGCGCGCGCGGGGGCGCGCAATTCATCGAGGTCGTGATCGACGAGGTGCCGCTGCGGCAGGCGATGTACCGGTTTTCCGGCAATCTGCTGCTGGTCTCGCTCGGTATCGCCGTGCTCACCGCGGCGCTGGTCTACTTCGCCTTGCATTATCTGTTCGTGCGCCCGATGCGGCGGCTCACGGCGAGCCTGGTCGGTTTTCACGAAAATCCCGAAAGTTCGGCGCGGATCATCATGCCGAGCCGGCGCGGCGATGAGATCGGCGTCGCCGAGCGCGAATTGTCCGACATGCAGCACGATCTGGTGTCGATGCTGCATCAGAAGAGCCGGCTCGCCGCGCTCGGTCTCGCGGTTTCCAAGATCAACCACGACCTGCGCAATCTGCTGGCCTCGTCGCAGCTATTGTCGGACCAGTTGGCCAGCGTGCCGGATCCCCGAGTGCAGCGCTTTGCGCCGAAACTGATGCGCTCGCTGGAACGCGCCATCGCCTTTTGCCAGTCGACGCTGTCCTATGGCCGCGCGCAGGAAGCCGCCCCCGACCGCCGCATGGTGCTGGTCGAGCCGGTGGTGGACGAGGTGCGCGAATCCGCAGGCCTTGCCACCGACGCGTCGGTTGCCTGGGTCAGCGCGATCGAACGCGGGCTCGCCATCGATGCCGATCCGGACCAGTTGTTTCGCGTGCTGCTCAATCTGGTGCGCAATGCCGCCCAGGCGCTGGAGAGCCGCCCCAGGGGCGACGGCGCCGCGCAGCAGATCCGCATCACCGGCCGCCGCGAAGGAACGGTGGCGATCATCGAGGTTTCCGACACCGGTCCGGGTGTGCCGGTCCGGGCGCGCGAGCACCTGTTCGAGGCGTTCCAGACCTCGGGACGGCCCGGTGGCAGCGGGCTCGGCCTCGCCATCGCCGCCGAACTGGTGCGCGCCCATGGCGGCGATATCCACCTGGTCGAAGGCACCATCGGCGCCACTTTCCGGCTTGCGATCCCGGACCGCCCGGTGGAACTGCAGAGCGTGCGCAACGAGCGCGCGCGGGCGTGAACACGGGTTTTGGCGATTTCCGGAGCTTGCCAATCCGGACGGGAGCGGGTAGCTAAAGCGCTCTTTCGCGACGTTTCCGGACCGTTTCGGAATCCATGCGGGCCTTCGAGCCCGATGACGGCAAGCGAAAAACGCGCCCGTAGCTCAGCTGGATAGAGCACCAGACTACGAATCTGGGGGTCAGGAGTTCGAATCTCTTCGGGCGCGCCATTTATCAATGACTTAGCAGACGCACGGAAATTTTTGGCTCTTTTTTGGCTCCGCAAGGAAGCTGGTTAGCCGGACGTTAAGGGAGAATTTTTTGCCAAGGGAGCGGTCTACCCGGCCTTTCGGTGGCCGGACGTGCGTTCTGGCTTGGCGGCTTTCTTTTCGGCGCTGCGCTTTCCTTCAATAGGAAGGAGCTTTTCCTTTGACCATTCGATATCTGGAAGAGGCAGTCGCGCTTGGGGATGAAATCGGGGACAGAAGTACAAGATACTTGATCAAGCGGGTGCTCGACAAAGCACGCGCAAAACAGTTTCAGCCATCAAGATAGTCTCGCCACATTTGACCCGGTAGCGAAATGGAATGACCCGGAGTGAGGCTACTCATAGACCTCCGGAAACCTCAAATGCAGCATCCGTGATGGGCTTCATTCGGCTTTCCAACGCGCCACTGCGTTAATTTTCGTGCCGATGATTTCTCGCATTTCAGCGATGTTGTTCGTCACCTCCTTCGTCTGGCTCTCGTCCAGTGGGAGATTGCCGCCCAACATTCCTGATCGATTGCCGCTCTCTGCGATGGATTTCAGTTCCCTGTATCCGGCCTGGGTCATTCTCAACGGAGGCTGATCGTTTGCAGGCAGCAAGCGCTGAAGCTCCAGAAACTAGGGAGCTGAAGCTCCGCTCACGATACTCCGGACAGATGCTATTTTCTCTGCCCAAGGCGTCGACAGCTTTTCCGAAAGTGGCAGAGCGCGTCTCAAAATATGCCTTTGCCTCAAGTCGCCGCTGTAGAGCCTGCACCGCTGCAAGAGCACCTTGGACTCTTCCTGCAAGTTCTCTAAAATATCGCGCGCGATATCGGCCGCACTATTTCGAGGGATCGCTGCAAGCTCAGAGCAAGGATGGTTGTTTCTGCCGCTGCTGCCCCAACATGCCACCTCGCGACAATTGCCGGTTAGCCGGGATTTTGCGCGGTAACCATCCACGAACTGGAATTCATCATCACGCCTTCTGGACGCATAAATTTGCGCAGCTCATCCTTGAGGGCCGCAACCAAGATTGCGTGCTTGCACTCCGCTTCCTTTCCGGCTTCTCGATAAACCTCGCCTGCCGGTCCGATGGCGAGCTGAAAAGCGACCGCTTCGTCGAGGTCTCGCCCGACCATCACTTCAGCATCGATCCGCCTGAATTGCGCGTCAGAATAACCCGCGATGCGTAGTTGCTGGGTCACGACTTCGGTATCTGCCATGGAGAACGGTCCGGGTCCGCATGTTGCAGCATGTTCCTTTACGGGCGGCAGGTAACGCAACACGACTTCTCTCGCGAGGGTCAGCCATGGATTGTCGTTTCGCGCGCGCCAGACAATCATGGTCATGGCTCCTCCGGGTCGGAGCGCTGATCGCATGTTGCGCAAGCCCGCCACGGGATTTTCGAAAAACTGTGTTCCGAACCGCGAGAAGCAGAAATCGTACTCCGGCCTGAACACGTATGTTTCAACGTCCGCTTCAAGGAACGTTACATTCGCCAGACTCGCTGCCTTGGCATCCGCGCGTCCCGCGTCGAGGAACGCACCGCAACAGTCAAGACCGACGACCCTGCCCGCCGGCCCAACACGTTGAGCGATTTCAATTGTGGTCTCACCCCATCCGCATCCAACGTCCAGCACGTTGTTGCCACTGCTGATTATTAGTGCGGGAAACACCTTGGCACTATGCAGACTGAGGCCTCCTACAAGAATATGGCGCCACTTGTTGAATTTAGGCGCCACTTGTTGAATTTAGGAGCGAGTATCGCATTCCAGAAATCGACGTAGTGCCTCTTAGTTTCGATTGCGATCGCAACGTTCATAACGAAGCTACAATTTCTGCGGGAAGTTTTTGGAGGCCGATCCAGTTTGCGACAGGACTATCGAGAAGCGGAAACTTTTCACCGCAATTGAGGTCGTGCCGACCACTCCAGCGCCCCAATCAGGAATAGGCCGTCATAGGATCGATGACGATCGGCACTTCGGTGACCTTGGTTATCGGAAAACCGGCCAGCCGGGAATGCTCGCGAACCAAGAGTTCGCTTTCGGAGAGGTAGATGCAAAAAGTTCCGTCAGCAGCGATGAACGATTTGACCCATTGTACTTTCCCGGAAAGCTTGGCGATTGCGCCGTTGGATGTTGCGGCAAGCTCCTTGAGCTGCGCGCGACTCAGGCTGCCAACATTCGGTATGTCGCGTTCTATCAAAAAGCGTTTCATGGTTCCCATCATGGTCCTGTCCCTAAACTTTGCGACGGCCGCGTCGCGCTCCGGTCGACGGATGCGACGCGGCATCTATTGGCCTTCAGCCTTTGGGCAAATAAGAAATCGTTCCGGCTAGATCGGTATCGTCGATTAGCTGAAGACGGCTTTCACTGCCGCGCTGACGGGCTGCGGCGAAAGGTGCGTATTTGGGATCACTGGCGAAGTCGTTGACGGCTTTGGCCGACGGAAATTCAAGAAGCGCGATCATTGTGGTATCTAGCGGCTTGCCCTCAAGCGTCTTCACGTTGCCGCTGCGCGCCAGGTACTTTCCACCGTGTTTGTGCACGAGTTCATGCACCGAAGCGGCATATCCGGGCACCCATTTATCGTCCGTCACCTTGATATCTGCGATCATATAAACTGGCATTGTCTCGTCTCCTGCGGTTTGTTGGCGAGTCCGGGCGCGGTGACTCGGCGTCGCTTGGAGGCGGAAACTAAAGCTGGACATTCGCTGGCAGTAGATCAGATTTCACCAAAAAAGATGCTTTTGTGCCAGTTTCGGGAGCGAGAAGTGATTGATGCCGATGCCAAGACCGTCGAAGCGCTGATCGTCGCGTTGCCGGAGTCCGCGGGGTCTGCGATCTATGGGTTGGTCGACGTCTTCGCTTCGACTGGAACGCTATGGCGTGAACTCGTCGGCGACGAACCCGGTCAACGACTGATCCGGCCAAAAATCATCTCGCTCTCGCGGGACCCGTTCCACTGCGGAAACGGCATTCCGGTGAGTCCTGAGTTGACCATCGACGAGAAATCCAACGCAGAAATTATTGTTATTCCAGAGCTTTGGCTTGCTCCCGACGAAGACTTAAAGCAGCGCTATCCGGAATTGAAGGAATGGCTTCGTCAACGCTACCATGCAGGCAACACAATTTATTCAGCGTGTTCGGGTTCGGTACTACTGGCGGCATCGGGCCTGCTCAAAGGCAAGACCGCGACATCTCATTGGGGCTACACGGATCTGTTCCGTCGAAGTTTCCCAGATGTTCGTTTTACTCCTGAACCAAATATCGTTTTTGCCGATCACAGCGGACGCATTGTGACTGCGGGCGGAGCGACCTCTTGGCACGACCTAGCAATTCACATCATTTCACGCCACTGCAGTCCGGGAGAAGCGTTGCACATCGCCAAGGTGTATCTCTTGCAATGGCATGGCGATGGCCAATTGCCATTTGCGAGCCTTGTCAGACGCCGGCCGCACGCTGACTCAATCGTCCGTCAAGCCGAGGACTGGCTCCGCAAGCATTTCCGGGAGCCACATGCAGTCGCTGCCGTCGTAGCAGAGTGTGACATTGCTGAGCGCAGTCTGAAGCGCCGCTTCGCGGCTGCTACGGGATCGACAGTCATCGGCTATGTACAAAATCTTCGTATCGAAGAAGCAAAACGGCTTCTTGAGACCGGCGATACTTCATCTGATGAAATTGCATCAGCAGTGGGATATGAAAATCCCGCATTCTTCCGGAAGCTATTCAAGCGCAGCACGGGCCTCACCGCGGGACGGTATCGCCGTATGTTCCGCACGATTTCCGACGCCGGTCATGTTCGCTCCGGGGCGATGCTCCCCGCGCCTGAAAGGTGATTCTCGTACGCCGACTTCCTTTGTTGATGCTGTGAACGGTTCCTCCACCGGCACGTGAGCGCCATGGATGCGGGAGCACTGTTTCTCTGCTCACAAATTGTGCAGTGCATGAGTCGCTTCTTGCACTTCGCGACATTTGGCGGCACCGCAAAAATCGGTTGCCATCGGGGGAAAGCCGACATGGCCGGACCTGCTGTCGGCTCGACCCGGTCGCGAATGCGTGCAGAGGCGGCGTGAACGACGTGAAGCAATAGGCGGGGGATGGAGAGGACTAAGATGAACGTCGGGTGTTTTTGATTTGCTCCTTTTGATTTAGGTCAATGCGGTGCACAGCCCTTGGGCGAAGCATATTTTTAAGCAGGGAGACTTCAAACAGAGGATGCCGAGCTTGGCGGCTGCGGCTTCCGGGAAACTCTGATCATCTGCAAATAGGCAATGGTGAACTGGAGTTGCCTGGGGAACGTTCGTTGAAACAGGTGGAGGCGTCAATTGCCCCGGCAGTAGGAGAACGTCGGATCATAACAACAAAGCGAGGGAGGCTGGGATGCCAAGACAATCACTAGCTGCCGCTGAGAAAGCACTATTGTGGCAAGAATATGCTACGCCGTTCATAGACCGTGGTCTGACAGCATTCACAGACTCTAATATATTTCTTTCGGTGGATCATCCTGTAGTCCCGGGGCAACCCATTGATTTTACGGTTACGTTCTACAGCCTTACTCGCAAATCGCAGCTGGGAAGTGGTTACTATATGGAGATTTTTCTCGAAGATTCGAATTCAGGATTGGGTGACCAAAAGATATTCCAGAAGCCCTCCAATGGAAAAGCGTTGAAATTCGAGAGCGGGGCGCCTGATCTTTTTAATCCTCTCGTTGTCCACGACACGATACTGCCGCCTGCTCCAGAGAGTTCGGTTGGCGAAATGCTTTACAAGATTGGCCAGCACAGCTTGCGGGTCGAGCTTACCACGGATGGGACCGACGGTGGGCCGTTTAAAAACTCAGACATTCTGGTTGTCATGCCTCTTCAGGCCGCCCAGGATATGTGGACATGGCAGGGTGATACTCTTCGCAGTGGAGCGTGGAAGGAAGAATATATAATTTCAGGCTGGTGCGAAAATACGACACAGTATAGCGATCTCACCTTCGTTCTACAATTACAGGAAACCGACGAGAGTGGCTCCGAGCGGGTGTATAATTACCCAAACGTTGACCTGCCGAGGGTCAAACTTGGCGATTCAGGCGGGTCGCAGAAGTCTGATCTTCTGGAGTTCAAGATAACACAAGATTGGTCGTGGCTTGTGGCCGGGGTATGGGTCCCTAAGGGTCCACTTGGGAATGAATTCTCTTATCAGGTGAAAATGGAGTTGCACGATCGGTGGGGGAATGTGTACCCACCGTTTTTGTCCTCGGCGGTCAGCGTTGTAGTTAATGTCTCCAACACAAAGGTCGGACTGGCACAGCTGGCTTTTTCAAGCACAGCTTCCGCTATCGCGCTTGCCATTGCTTCCGGCATTGTCAGCGTGATCGTCCCCCTTTCCGTTGCCTTGGCGCTCGCATCTGCGGTGGCGGCCGCTATCGGTGCGGGTGCGGGAGACAAAGCGCTGGACCCGCCAGCACCAAGTCTGCGGTTCCTGGAGAATGTTGAGCCGATCAAGTTCGACCTTGCCTCAAAGGGGATGCCGAAAGCCACCGAAGTCGGATTGCAGGATGTCTTCCGGTTTTTCGACAGGGTGGGGCAGATACTCAATCATATGACGGCGCTTGGAGAAGTGCATTCCCGCCTGCTTGGTGCGCAGATACAAGCAAGCTACCGTGGAAACACGTTACAGACCGCGAATTATAACCGTATCGTAAGCAGCATGATGGAAAGTTGCCGCGATCTACAAGACTTAGCACGGAAGGCTGCGCTCTCCCTGAACAGGGCAGATGTCTACCGGACGGATCTTTGGAAGGTTCTTGAAGGTGATGAGGGTAGTATCGTGCAAAAGATCGTCGAAGCTTTGAGGAAGGGCAGACTATCCAAGTCATTGACTGAGGTTGCTGTGGATGTAATTCAACAAACAACCGCACGCAAGTCGCTCATATCGGAGACGGCGCTGCAAACTTTCTTTCTCTCTATGTGTTCCTCCGTAACAGATGTAGTGATGAGGATTAAACGCAACTCTGGGGCATTTCTTAAAGAACTCGAAGTGAGCTGAGTCGATAAGTCCGCGGGGAGAACGCCTCGGATTGGCCGTCGGACACGACCGATCTTACTGCCACGTGTGCTTTGCGGTTGCTGACGTTGCCCCCGGCTTTCATCCAGTAGCGACTGGGGTCTGGTGGTTGTTGTCATCATGCACGGTCGGAGCAATGGGCCGATCATCGGGCGTCGTGAAGAACGCGGCTGAGGACATCCACCGCCTGATGAGAGCTATCCACGAACGTCGGCCCGACCTTTCCATGCCAAAGGGATGGAGATGACTGTGCCCCCCCTACTATGCCCCCAATCAACTGGCCGACCGGGTCGACAGCAGCAAGCTTGGCGAGGTCCGTTATGCCACCGAAAGCGGAAGTAGTCACTTCACAGCATTAGGCGCCACCGCCAAGGGCCATTGCGGGGTTGATGGCGCCGCCGCGAACGTGATTCAAGCTCTGAAGCTGGAGCCTTGAACCTGCGCTACGAACTCAGTGACGGAACCTTGGGGCTCCATCCAAATATGGAGGCACAGGTTGAGCGAATATCGTGAAAGATGTGCGACGCATCAATAAGGCGTGAGCGAGTTACTCGCTCACGAACAGATCAGTGGGAGGGGCTGTAAGTTCATGGGTCGGCGCCACTGTCGTCGACGATGAAATCACCGAGAAGAAAACTGACAATGAAAAGGGAGATGTACCATGTCAGTCTATGATTTCTTTCTCAACGATATAGCCATAACGAACACTCGCGCAAGACACAACGACACTGATTTCGTGTCATTGTCGCTACAGATTGGCGCCAACCCATTTGGTACCGCGACCTGGTCGATGGGCGACGTCAATAACGGCCTGTATTTCGGCGATCCCGCGCTTCGATTTGGGCAAATTCGGATTGATGATCCAAAGGCTATGATCGGGCTGGCTTTTCAAGTCGTCAATGCAGGAAACGCCGGCCCGGAAGCAATCATGGGTCGTTTGCAGGCGACCGGAGACGTGCTTGCGGGAACAGCCGGTGGTCTTGGCGCCAGCGACGTTGCGGCGGCCATCGCGGAGGCCGCGGCGCCAACGCTCCCTGCTGGCGGTGTTGGCATCTGGCTTCTTGTCGGCGCCGGTGGTCTCGAGGCGTTAAATCTGTTGTGGAGCTGGTTGGTGGTCGATTGCGACGGGGTCTGCGCCACTGATCTCATTCTGACCCCACGGATCGAGTTTGATCAGCTGACTGCGGTCACAGGGCGATTTGACCTTACTCGCTTCTACCCGGGAAAACCGTCTCCCGTGGGTTGCGGTTCGAATTCACGCTATGCTGTTACACTGAGCATCGTGCGTGACGATGCAAATGCCGATCTTGCCGCCGCGCCAACTTGTCTTATCGTCAACAGAAACAGTGCGCTATGCCTTGACGTCCCAGGATTCTCTGGAGATGACGGCCAGCGCATTCAGCAATACCAGCTCAATTACGGCGATAATCAGAGATGGATGATCCAACCCACTGACGATGCCCCGCTGGGTCCGGCAAAGACTTACACGATCCGATCAGTGAGCAGTCGCAAGTGCCTCGACGTGCCTGATGGCAACCCCGCCGATCAGGTCCCGATCAATCAGTTTGCCTGCAACGGCGGGGCCAACCAGCAATGGCGTTTCATTCCCGTCAATGAATTCGGGCAAATGACGAATTTTTTTGAAATCGTCAATCAGGCAACGGGGAAATGCATCGACGTTCCCGATGCAAGCCGCCAGTCCGCACAGCCTATTCAGCAATTCACGCCGAACGGCGGATCGAATCAGATGTGGAAATTATTGCCGTAGCGAGGATGGTCGCCGATCTCCAGGTTGCGGCGGCATCCGGATGGGCCGCTTCCGTCGAATGATCCAGTTCGGGCCTGATCAATGTCCGAGCCGCCGCTGATCCTGCGCCGCGCCAACGTCTCCCGCATCTCCGGCCAGTGGCAGGACGAGGACTTCGACGTGTTTGACGACGACCGTGACGTTGGGCGCAATTAATCTGGTCGACTCCAATGCCGACCGGGAGACGTGGTTCTGGGGCGTATCGTTTGATCTCACTCACCGCAAGAGCCATGGGCACGTCGCCAGGAGTTCGCCCAAGCGAGTGCTGTCCTAAAGAGACGGACAGATGGTCGGGGGTTGTGTCAGTTTGTAGTGGAATAGTCTGTGGTAAGAGAGGGAAGTGAATGCACCGGAATTATGGTTGAGATGGTCGGCGGTTTTCGTCCGCCCGAACCATACGCTCGCAATCGTCCGTCCTCGGCGAACTTCTTGCGCGGCTTCTTGTGCAAGTTTGTCGTATCAATTTCTCCGCGTAAACAAAACGCAATTTTGCGCATTTCGATTTCTCGCGAATTGCCAAATTGCATTTTGACGGGAACGGAGCCGATGACCGTCAGCCCATAGTGGTCATAGATAATGCGCTTCACGAACAGGCGCCCGACGAAGCTGCCTGTGCTGGGGAGCTGGATTTTAATGATTCGATTTCATGATTCGACGACTCTCAGCACAGTGCCGATTTCGTGATGTAATCTTTGTGGCAGTGTAAGCTGGATCACACACTTGTAGTTGAAGGGCACACTATGTTCGTGTTCCCAACCCCACAAACCCTTCGCGGAGGTCGAGATGGCTACGAATCAAACGCACTCAAGCGCTGACCGCCAAACCCATCCGCTTCTCGATAAGCTCCGCGAAATGCAGGCTGCAGCCGAAGGTTTTTTTACGTACAGCGTAAAGATCGTGTGCGGCAAACAGACCGGGGTAAACTGTTGCTGTGTAGCAGGCACCCGGCCGGGCCTGTACGCAACTGAGGTCAACATTCAAAATTTCAATTTCGTGCAGGCGCCGGTTCTGAAGTTCGTTCAACCGTTGATCCACATGGGTGCCGTTCTTGCGCGTGAGCCCGACGTCACAAACCCCGCTACGCTTCCTAAACGCCAGATCGAGAACATCATACTTCCCCCGCTGGCGGCGACAATGGACGATTGTTGCCGCATCGCGGAGATGCTGCCAGCCCCGAGCGGAGAGACCCCGCTTACCATCGCCATCCTATCAATCGCGAGCCCGTTAGAGCTGTCCGTCTCAGCGGTCTACACGGCGAACCCTCTGAGCGGAGACGGCATCAGCATTGATGTCGAGTACATTCCATCACGACGACTGGTGATCGGTGGCGCGGGTTAGTAGGGTCTAAAAAAACACCAAACAGAACAAGGCCTAGCGAAGCCTCAACGGCAATCTGTAGCTGGGTTCTCATTCGCCAGGATCAACCCTTGCGCTCCCCCGGCGAGTCTAAGAGCAAGGACACGCGCTACCTCGACAGCCATGAGGACGACCAGCTCAGCTCGGCGCTTGGCTGAAGCAGGCCAGCCAATTGCCCGGGGAACGGATGAAGCCTCTCGCGTCCACCGATTACTGCTGGAACGCTGCTTTCGCAGCACATGTCGTGTGTGATTAAGAGTTCGGGAGACGTATGTGGGACCCGCCACAGCGACGAGCACGTTGTTCGTGGTGCTGACACCGGATGGCTTGCGCGCACAGACTACCTTCGCATCGTCCACCGCGATGCAGTAAACGATCTTTATGCTTCGGTCCTTCCGCAAAGGGGGTGCACCAATCTGATCGCGAATGTGCAGTAGCTCACGCTGATGGACATCCAATGACTGATATTATCTGACGCGAAGTAGGAAAACGCGCACCAAGGAACGGCCGTGCCTCGGTCGCACCTACGTGAATGCGAAAATCGGGAGACGCAACATGGGCTTTCTATCGAGCGTGTGGCACGCCATCAAGGGTGCCGTCAGAGTTATCGGACGAGTTATTGCGACCGTGTGGGGTCTCTTTGTGGGTATATTCGACCTCTTGCTGGGCTTTTTTACCTGGCCGCCGAAAAAACTGCGCTACCAGGTTTTCATTTTGTCGGACGACAAAGGACCGCTCATCGACCCCGCAGCTCTCCAACCTTCGATTGACTTCTTCACGAAGACCTACAAAGACAGATTCAATGTCAAGGTGATACCGTACGGAAAACCCGGTGTCCAAATCATTGAAGGCCCGGCGCCGACCGCGGCCTTGGACGTCAGCTGCGGAGGCGGCGCCTTCTCCAACGAATTCGGGGAAGCGGGCGATTTCTTCGCCAAACACCTTGCTGGGTGGAATGCGATCCCGATTTCTCTCGGATTTCCGGTTTCCATCTTCATCGTCCGAAGTATGACTGGTGCCGATGGATGCTCCATCGGTCCGCTCAGCGACTATGTGACGATGACCCCAACCGCGGTTGCGGAGCTCAATGTGATGGCGCACGAGACGGGCCATTCATGCAGTCTCTGGCATTCGGGGTCTCACTCGAATTTAATGTGGCACGATCCAAGCCGTGGCAACGATGCAAAATGGTTTCAAAAGAATCTGCTGCGAAGTTCACGCCACGTACAGTATTTCTAACAGTCTTCTATCCAACGGTTGGAGCACCGGCGGCTATATTTCTGGAAATGCGGCCAATGGCGGCAAATGGCACTACGTCGGATGTCGGCTACGCGCGTCGCGCCGCGGACCCTTACTTCAACGGCTATATCGACGAGATCGGCGTGTGGACGAGTACGCTGTCGAATGCGAGCGACACACCGATACAGGTGCTCGATTTTAGTCTCGTGGGAATGCTGCTGCATTCGCCATTTCACTGAGCAATATGCCAACCAATATCTACAGTCCTACAAACACCAAAGCCCCGAGCATCCGTCCGGCCTCTTATTAGGACGGCACTTGCTTGGGCGAGGGGCATTCGTTCTAGGTTCACTCGAGAAAATACGGGTGGAGGCGTATAGGGTATCGCTACACGCTGATGAAAGCAGGATGCACAGCGGGCCACCATGGACGCTATGGCGAAACGGATTTTGCCTTGCTGCTTGCCTTGCAGAAAGGCACGTGCAGGGCAGGAAGCAAGGCACGACAGCAAGGCACGGGACACGAGTCATTGTAGAGCACCGTTTGTTTCCTGATAATGTCCGGGAAATCCGGCGATCGTTTACCCGCGGAACGCCCAGCTTGTCGCTGCCACCTTAGGTCCGCATTCGGGGCGAAGTGGACATGATCCGGCAGGCAAAGCCGGCTGAGTTGGTCGAAATGACCACTACCTGACATTCAAGGCGAACGCGGGACTTGCTTAGCTGCCTATGCTTATACTTCAAATGGGGTCAAGCTGAAGGAAACAGAGGAGGGTCAGGCGATGGTGGACAGCGAATTATTCGAGAAGGGCCTCGAAACGCGGAGACAGGTGCTCGGCGCGAAGTATGTGGACGCAAACCTTGCAGGTTCCGATGAATTCATGATGACGTTTCAACGCGCCGTTACGGAATTGGCGTGGGGCTACGCGTGGAGCCGCCCCGGGCTCGACCGGAAGGCACGGAGCATCCTGACTCTTGGCATCCTTGCAGGACTAGGCCGCTTCCAAGAACTGGGCATTTACACGAATGCTGCGATTGCCAGCGGTGTAACGATCGACGAGATCAGAGAAGCTTTGGTTCAGATAACCGTCTACTGCGGGACGCCCGCGGGCCGCCAGGCATTCTTGGCCGCGCATGAAGCTCTAAAGTCCACAGAGGATTGAACTACACATCAACACCCGCCGGTTGATGGTGGGATCCCGTTGGTCTTTGCTCCCGAAAAGGAGAGGGACTGAAAGGCGTTGTCAAAACACAACCGAGTAAGCAGGCACGCGGACCAAACTGGCGCAAACGCACGAGAGGCAAATGAAGATGTCTGCTTATGAGGGTAGAGCGGAACCCGTCGGCGCCCGGTCAAACCGACGCGACCCGATTCGGACATCGACCAATGTTGGAACGCTTAAGTGACCTTCCTTCCTAGCACGTGCCAAACCTCCAGTTGATCGCCCCCCTTCACTTTGATTGTACCCTTGGCCTCGCAGACGAATTCATCCTTGAGCAATCGAAAGGTATTGCTAGTGATTTGGATGGACTGACTTTGTCCCTGTGATTCCATACGACTTGCAATGTTCACAGCATCACCCCAGAGGTCATAGATAAATTTCTTGCGCCCGATGACGCCGGCCACCACCGGACCGGAATTAATACCAATGCGAAACGCGAGCTCCCGATCGCCGAATTTGCGTTCGGTTACCGCCGCCCGCATATCGAGGGCTAAATTCACGATCACCCTGGCGTGATCGGGGCATGATCGCGGTACCCCGGCAGCAACCATGTAGCAGTCGCCGATCGTCTTGATCTTCTCAAGATCGTATTTCTCGACCAGATTGTCGAAGCATTGAAAAACTTCGTTGAGAAGATCGACTAAACGCATTGGTGTCATAGTCGCCGCCATGGGCGTGAATTCCACGACATCAGCAAAAAGAATGCTTGTATCCTGGTATTGAGCCGCGATCGGTTGCTGTTTGGCTTTGAGCGCCTCCGAGATTTCCTTTGGCAGGATATTAAGCAGCAGCATCTCGGAACGTTCCTGAAAGAAGTTCCGCTGAACGACGAAGTAGTAGAGGAGCGCGAAGGCTATTGCGATCACCGCGCCGACATTGAGCACGAAAAACCAGGTCACGAGTGTTTCGGACAAGCCGACGGGAACCAGATAGGGCTGCAGAATCGCGCTCACGATCAAAAGGGAGACGAACCCAACGATCCAAAACACTGTTTGCTGCAAGTCCTCGAGCAGAAGTGCTGCGAGCGGGCACAATGCAGCCCATATAATCACCACGCTTGAGTCCTTGAATCCGCCGAGGCTCATCATCAATAGCCATGGAAGGATCAGAAACATTAGAAGCTGGATGAAGCGGTAGACAACGAGATTTCGAGTCCACGCAAAGACTGCTGAATTGATCGGAGCGACGATCGTATACAAGCCCGGGATGGCGGCAGAGAGCGGCGCGCCAGCAGCGAAGTAGATTACGCTCCACAGAAACGTCAAAGGTAAGAGTCCGAGCGAAAGCGAAACGATAAGCCGTTTTTGGAGCGCTCGTTCGGTGCTATCGGTTGGAGCGGCGCCAATACGGCCTGCTTGCGCAACAAGACGTTGGCAAACTGAAGAAATCCACCGCACCCGCTCAGCACTCTGAGATGAATTCTCCGGCATCATCAGAACTCTCGATTTAGCTCGTGTCCGGCCGCTCGATGTAATGACTATGCGCGCGCTCAGTAACTCAACGTCTCTTACGCGCCCGACCGGCTCGGCGCGCCGACTCCATTTTGCCGCATCGGCGCCGCAGCGCACAAGTCCGTTCATGGCCTAAAGCGACATCGATTTCTTTCGGCGATAACGAAGACCCATAGCGGCTACAGACATTCAAAGACAGCGCCAGCAACTGATTAATCTCGCTAGCGGGAGTCAAATGTGCCAAGGTACTCTTATGTCGTGGCAACACGTTCGCATATCCCGGTTTGGTGGCCCCGAGGTCTTGGAACTGGCGGAAGAATCAACAATCCCCAATCCAGGCCCCGGCGAGGTGCTCATCAAGGTTCTCGCTGCCGGAACCGGCTTCACCGACACCTTCATTCGGCGTGGCCGTTACCCCGATTTCAAAGGACCGCTGCCGTTTACTCCGGGCTACGAGCTAGTCGGTGTTGTCGAGAAGGCTGGCTCCGGAGTGGGCTCGCCGCGCCAGGGGCAAATCGTTGCCGATCTCTGCGTGGTCGGTGGTTACGCGCAATATGCAATTCGTCCCGCACGCTTTCTTGTGCCTGTTCCAGATGGTGTCGATACGGCAGAGGCCGTTTGCATCCCGCTCGCCTACCTTACAGCCTTCCAGATGCTCACGCGCTATCGTCGCTTAATTCCCGGCGAGACGATCCTCGTCATCGGCGCGTCAGGCTCGGTCGGTACGGCGATGCTCGATCTCGCGCGTCATTTTGGCCTCAAGGCAATCGGTACGTGCTCAGCAACGAACCTTGCTGCTGTTGAGCGATTTGGTGCTACCGCAATCGACTATCGGGCGGGTGACTTCGTTGCTTCGGTGCGTAAACTTACCGAGGGACGAGTTGGTGGCGCTGGCGTCGATGCGGCATTCGATGCGATCGGCGGATCGCATTTCGAACAGTCCTTCGCCTGTCTCGCGCCGGGAGGTACCCTCATCGGTTATGGCTCGCAGGCCATGGCAATCGGGCACGAAAGCATTATCGCGGCTGGGCTAGGGTTAGCGCGGTTGAAGCTATGGAGCGCATTGAGCTTCCTATTCCGCGGCCGTCGTGCGCTTTGGTACAGCATCACTGACCGCCGCCTGTCGCACCCTGAAGAGTTCAGGGCTGACATGGCTGCTCTGTTCGAGTTGCTCCGAAACGGTGCCATTCATCCGGTGATTATCGGTCGTGAACTACTGGTAGCCGCGAAAAATGTCCATGCACGCATCGACGCTGGCGGGCTCGGCGGCAAGATCGTGCTGCTGCCCTGGCTCGCGTCGCAGGGAGGTGCTTGACTATTAACCGCTTCGCGCTGCGTTTTGGTGGCTCTCGGCATCAATCTGCGCATAAAGGCGACTTCCGGGCTTTGGCGCTGCGCGTCATTTCGCTGCCACGCAGCAATTTGGTCGTTTTCTGAGCGAAGCGGACATCGAACCACCGTTACCTTTTAGGCATGTTAGAATTTTGGGATGACCGCCGCCGTTGGCGCTCGAAACTTCTTTAAAGTCGATGCAGGTGATCTCCGGCACAAATACGCACTCCGGCTGCGGGTCGAATGGGTGCAGGGGCTGGTGCTGCTGGCACCGGTGCAGCGGTTCGAGCTGCTGATCAAGCGGCGCAAGGGCGAACGCATCGTCGCGATGGACTGGCACGCGGCCGTCCGCCTGCTGGAGGCGCCGCTGGACGAGGCCGGGCTCGGCCTCGATGGCTCCCGTCTTGTCTGTGACGAACACCTGCATCTGACGAGCCACGCCGGTCAGACCTGCCGCGCCTGTGGCCGCGAGCGCTGCCACGCCTGCCATCCGACATCCTGCCCGCGCTGTAACCGGTAGCTCAAGAATCATATAGCTACTTCAATCACATAGGTGTTCGCCCTTTTATCTTGTAGGGCGCGCCAGTTACGAATACGCCGTCGCTGCCAATATCGGCCGGGTGTTCGATCGATCCCGTCAGATTGTCGAGTTGAGTGCACCGTAACTTCGAAGGCCAGAGCCACCCGGGAGCCATCAACTTCCCAGGTGAGCCGGATTCCGAGGCAGCGCCGTAACGGGAGCACGTCCGATTACTGAGCTGAACCCGCCGCGCCAGCCACTCGGCCGGCACGGCTCTTTATGACCCGAATCGGCCGTGCGGCGTGTCGGTAGGAAGGGAGCGGGTACAGGGCGGACAAACACCAATGCATTTGCCTCGTTGCTTGGCAGGGGGCGACGGGACACGAGCAGCCGCCATTTACTCGCTCAGTACGACCTTGTAAAAAAATCAAAAGCTAGCAAGAAGGTAGGCGAGTTCGCATGACGGTTGAGAAGTTTATTTCAACGAAGAAGCTCGATGAGTACATCCGCGGCGAACTGGCGGAACTGCTACGCACCAATGCCATATACAAGCTCAATCATTACGGTTGGCTGGACGCCGACACTCCTAATCCTGAGTTCATTGGGCATGCGTTGCCGCCACCCCTAGGTTGGGATTTCGCCTTTGCAAATACCTTTGCGGGTAATCCTCTTTCAAATTTTCCACCCCTCCAGCCTTGGCAAAAATTCCTTTCCATCTCCCACAGCGATTTCGAAGGATTGATGGAGGCCGCTCGGTTGTCGATTGGCCTTGCACTGTTCCACGGCGCTCTGCTTAAGGACGAACCTTTCGCAGACGAAAGCCTTTTTCGGGTTTATCGTATGGCGTCGATCATCAATCTTTCAATGGCATCCGATAGAATCCGAGATATTCTGGTTGCCGCCATATTCCAAAAATCGACGAAGGAATACGCCAAGGGCAAATATTCTGAGTCAAAACGGTCATTGTACACGACGCCGTTTTGCGAGGCTGCCAGTGTCCTGACTCGATTCGCCGAGTTGTCCAATTCGTTGGTGCAGCTTTCGGAACTCGCGAACAAAATCTTCGAGCTACGCCAGCAACGAAACGAGATAGTTCACGAAATAGCGACACACCTTGGGTGGAGTGAGAAGAGGCGGCTCAACGATCAATCGGTCAATATATCGAAGACGGAACGCTTAAAAAAGCGTGTATCGGTCGATCGGGACCTCGTTGCCGTTGAACACAGGGCGAGAAATACAGAGAAGATTGAAATGGAGTTGGAAGCCCCGATCAAGTGGTACAGATTGCTCATTATGTTGAGCAATTGCGTCTTCATCGCCGTGCACACCGCCCAGCCGGCTTAGACTAGCCTCCTCTGGCGGCGGTGACTGTCCAACTTCTCCTGGCATGGGCGGCGTGCCCGCCGCAGGACCAATCATTCTCCAAATAAATTCCATATGACCGATTCAGTTTTATCCCTGTTCAGAACCCACGAAGTGCCCGTATCCGTGTTCATCAAAAACGTGTGACGTGCGGCCAGCGATGACGATGGGCATTGCTTCCCATGTCACATCGCCGTTTGTAGTTCTCACAAATTGAGAGACAAATCCGCAGAATCTATCAAACCGAAAAGTCCATTTTGCAGCCAGATGTGATTGGACAATTTCATATCTATTGGTGCCGGACATTGCATCAGCATCATGAGGCGCGCCATTTCCGTTCGGCTTCATCCCACGCCGCGAGCGGCTGCAGGTCCGGAACCCAGGCAAGTCCGGTCTTGCCGTCGGAGGAGATCGCCTCCGGC
>Ga0209583_10000189_pt1 | contig 20101 bp, 21 predicted proteins | sample Str014_FD_187201 | JGI IMG/M metagenome (GOLD analysis project Ga0209583, IMG submission 187201) | Freshwater sediment microbial communities in response to fracking from Pennsylvania, USA - Straight Creek_MetaG_SC_2014 (SPAdes) (version 2) | ecosystem: Environmental > Aquatic > Freshwater >... | reverse complement strand
GGAACTGGGCAGCTTCGACTACGTGGTCGGCATGGACTCGGTCATCCACTACGAGACCGGCGATGCGGTCAGCGTGCTCGCCGGCCTTGCGCAACGCACGCGCCGTGGGCTGATCTTCACTTTCGTGCCGAGCAGCCCGGCGCTCGAAGCGTTTCGCGCTGTCGGCAAGCTGTTTCCGCGCGGTGATCGCTCGCCGGCCGTCGTGCCGGTGGCCGAGCGCTGGCTGCAGCGGCGCATCGATGCAGACGAGCAGTTACAGGGATGGTCGCGCGGCCGCACCGAGCGCATCTCGAGCGGCTTCTACACCTCGCAAGCCCTGGAGTTGGTGAAGTCATGAACCCGGCACGCGCAGCACTGAACGTCAACGCCTCGCTCGCGCGCCAGTGGGCCAAGGTCGGCACGCGCTTCCTGCCGTTCGCCGATGCAGCGAGCCCGGAGTTGCCGCTCTCGCGCCTGTTGCGCCTGTCGCTGTTCCAGGTCACGGTCGGCATGGCGATGGTGCTGCTGGTGGGCACGCTGAACCGCGTGATGATCGTCGAGCTCGGTGTCTCGGCCTGGCTCGTTTCGGCGATGGTCGCGCTGCCGCTGGTGTTCGCGCCGTTCCGCGCGCTGATCGGGTTTCGCTCGGACACGCACAAGTCGGTGCTCGGCTGGAAGCGCGTGCCCTACATCTGGATCGGCACGCTGCTGCAGTTCGGCGGCCTGGCGATCATGCCGTTCGCGCTGATCGTGCTCTCGGGCGACACGCACGGCCCGGCGTGGATCGGTCACGCCGGCGCAGCGCTCGCGTTCCTGCTCGTCGGCGCCGGCCTGCAGACCACCCAGACCGCCGGTCTCGCGCTCGCGACCGATCTCGCCCCGGCCGAATCCCGCCCACGCGTGGTCGCGCTGATGTACGTGATGCTGCTGCTCGGCATGGTGGTCAGCGGCTTGTTGTTCGGCCTGGCGCTGCACAGCTTCAGCCAGGTCAAGCTGATCCAGGTGGTGCAGGGTGCCGCGCTGCTGACGATGGTGGTGAACCTGATCGCGCTGTGGAAGCAGGAAGCGCGTGACCCGGCCAACCGCTCGCGCGGCGAGCCGCGGCCTTCGTTCCGCGAGAACTGGGCGCGTTTCGCGGGGCGCGGCCGGTCGATCCGCTTCCTCGTCGCGGTCGGCCTCGGCACCGCCGCCTTCAACATGCAGGACATCATCCTCGAACCCTACGGCGGCGAGATCCTGCACCTGCCGGTGGGCGCCACGACCACGCTGACGGCGATGATGGCCTGCGGTGCGCTCGCCGCGTTCGCCATCGCAGCGCGCGCACTCGGCCGCGGCACCTCGCCGAACAAGCTCGCGGCCTTCGGCGTACTCGCCGGCTTGTTCGCGTTCTCGTGCGTGATCTTCGCCGAGCCGCTCGCGTCACCCGCCCTCTTCCGCCTCGGTGCGACCTGCATCGGCTTCGGCGCCGGTTTGTTCTCGGTCGGCACGCTGACGGCCGCGATGAACCTCGAGAACGACGGCCTGAACGGCCTCGCGCTCGGCGCATGGGGCGCGGTGCAGGCTTCGTGCGCGGGCCTGGCGATCGCCGCCGGCGGCGGGATCCGCGATGTCGTCTCCAACCTCGCGACGCAAGGCGCGCTCGGGCCGGCGCTGGCGAGCCCAGGCACCGGCTACAGCTTCGTCTACCACCTCGAGCTCTACCTGCTGTTCGCGACCTTGATCGCGATCGGCCCGCTCGTGCGCAGCAAGCGCCACGCGCCGAGCACCCCGACCACCGGCAAATTCGGCCTGGCCGAATTCCCCGGCTGATCACACCAGCGCATCACGCCAGAGCAACCCACAGGAGACCTCTCATGGGAACCGGAGCCATCACTTCCTACATCGACGTGGCGCAGATCGCGCTGTACGCGTTCTGGATCTTCTTCGCGGGGTTGATCTACTACCTCCACCGCGAAGACAAGCGCGAGGGCTACCCGCTGGAATCCGACCGCTCCGGCGGCCGCATCAAGGTGCAGGGCTGGCCGAGCGTGCCGGAGCCGAAGGCCTATCACCTGCGCGACGGCCGCGTCGTGATGTCGCCGGCCTTCCGGGTCTCCAACCAGGTGCTGGGCGGCACGCCGTCGGTCGGCCACCTCGGCTCGCCGCTGGAACCCATCGGTGACCCGATGCTCGCGGCCGTCGGCCCGGGTTCGTATTCGGATCGCGCCGACATCGTCGACACCACGGCCGAGGGCGCGGCCCGCATCGTGCCGCTGCGCGCGGCGCCGGGCTTCCAGGTTTCGGGCCACGACCCCGACCCGCGCGGCCTGCCGGTGATCGGCGCCGATGGCCTGGTGGCGGGCAAGGTGCGCGAACTGTGGGTCGACCGCGCCGAGGTGATCTTCCGCTACCTCGAGGTCGAGGTGCCGCCCGCGGTGGTGGCGGGCACCACCCGGCACGTGCTGCTGCCGGTCAACTTCACACGCATCGGCAGCAGCGAGGTCCGCGTGCGTGCGATCCTCGCGAAGCAGTTCTCGAAGGTACCCGGCACGCGCAACCCCGATGCCGTGACCCTGCTCGAAGAAGACAAGATCATGGGCTACTACGGCGGCGGCACGCTGTACGCCACGCCGGATCGCCAGGAGCCGCTGCTGTGAGCGCAAGGGGCTTGCCGCGGCACGAAGCGGCCGAGCACGAGTTCGAGGCCGAGCACGGCCTGCCCGAGGCGTTGCCGCGCGGCGAACGCATCCTGTGGCAAGGCTCGCCCGATTGGCGCGTGATGGCCCGTGAGGCGATGCACACGCGCATGCTGGCGATCTACTTCGGCGTGCTGCTCGCCTGGCGCGGCGCCACCGTGCTGTCGAACGGCGGCAGCGTCGGCGATGCAGCCGTCGCGATCCTGTGGCTGTTGCCCGCTGCCGTGCTCGCGCTCGCGGTGCTCACGCTGATCGCCTGGCTGATCGCCCGGACCAGCGTCTACACCGTGACCGACAAGCGCGTCGTGATGCGCATCGGCGTGGTGCTCGGCATCACGTTCAACCTGCCGCATTCGCAGATCGAATCGGCCGGCCTGCGTGCGAACGTCGACGGCAGCGGCGACCTCACGCTCGTGCTCGCCGACACCGACCGCATCGCCTACGTGCACCTGTGGCCGCATGCGCGGCCGTGGCACGTGAAGCGCACCGAGCCGATGCTGCGCGCCGTGCCCGAGGTCCAACGCGTTGCGGCGATCCTGTCGGCCGCGCTGGCCGAATCGGCCGGCATCACGCGCACACCGCTGCGCGCGGTGAAATCACCTGAACGCCAGACAGCCGAAGGCGGCGCACAGCAGCCGCTGGCCGCCTGACCGTCGCCACGAAACACCACCCGAGGCACGCCATGCGCGAATCCACCGCCCCGATCGCCGGCTCTGCGCGCGCGCCGCTGTTCGCGTTGGGCGGGCTGGTCGTCGCTTCGTTGCTGGCCGTTTCGGCCGTGCGTTTCACCGGCATCGGCGCGACGCACGTAGCCGACGCACCGGCGCTCGAGGTGCGCGAGTTCCGCTTCGAAGACCGGCCCGACGGCAGCATCGTCGTGCTCGACGCCTCGGGCAAACAGCTGATCGACACCGTCGCGCCCGGCACCAATGGCTTCCTGCGCGGCACGATGCGCGGCCTCGCCCGCGAGCGCATGCGCCAGGGCGTGAGCCCGCAGTTGCCGTTCCGCATGATCGGCCGCGCCGACGGCAAGCTCACGCTCGAAGACCCGGGCACCGGCCGCCGCGTCGACCTCGGCTCGTTCGGCCCGACCAATGCCGCTGTGTTCGCGCAGATCATGGTCAGCCATGATCCGGCCCGCACGGCGCAATGACCTCGAAGGACTCCGTCATGACCACCCTCGCGCAAGAACCCGCCGCCCGCGTCAATGACCGCGTCGTCAACGAATCCACGCACACCGCATTGCAAGACACGGTGCTCACGCCGCGCTTCTACACCACCGACTTCGCGGCGATGGACAAGATCGACGTCGACTCGATCCGCCCGCAATGGGAGGCGCTGATGGACGAGTTCCGCCGCGACATCAACACCGACCACTTCCAGCGCCCGGCCGACATGATGGCCGACTGCTCCGACCTGCCGCCGGCGCTGTACAAGGAGTTCTCCGATTTCCTGATCAGCTCGATCACCTCGGAGTTCTCGGGCTGCGTGCTCTACGCCGAGATCAAGAAGCGCGTGAACAACCCCGACATGAAGGAACTCTTCGGCTTCATGGCGCGCGACGAATCGCGCCACGCCGGCTTCATCAACCAGTGGCTGAAGGATTTCGGCATCGGCGTGGACCTGGGCTTTCTGGCGAAGGCCAAGAAGTACACCTACTTCCGGCCGAAGTTCATCTTCTACGCGACGTATCTGTCGGAGAAGATCGGCTACGCGCGCTACATCGCGATCTACCGGCAGGTCGAGAAGCACCCGGAGCTGTGCTTCCACCCGATCTTCAAGTGGTTCGAGCTGTGGTGCAACGACGAATTCCGCCACGGCGAAGCCTTCGCGCTTTTGCTGCGCGCGAACCCGAAGCTGCTCACCGGCGTCAACAAGCTGTGGATCCGCTTCTTCGTGCTCGCGGTGTTCGCGACCATGTACGTGCGCGACCACCAGCGCCCCGAGATGCACGACGCGATGGGCCTCGATGCCACCGAGTACGACTTCAACGTCTTCCGCATCACGAGCGAGATCACCAAGCAGGTGTTCCCGCTGACGCTGAACCTCGACGACCCGCGCTTTCACGCCGGGCTCGAGGAGCTGCGCCTGATCTCGATCGCGACCGAGGCTGCGAAGGCACGCGGTGGCCTTGTCGGCGGCGTCAAGCGGCTGGGTCTGATCGCATCGGCCGGGCTGACCTTCGCGCGGCTCTTCTGCCTGCCCGCGAAGCCCAACGCGCTGCCGCAGAACGCGCGCCTCGTGCCGAGCTGGTAGCGGCTCCTTCCCGACGCCGCCGGCGCAAGCCATGCACACGATCTCGGTCTACCTGCTGCCGATCGGCTACACGCTGTTCGTGTGGTGGTTCAGCACGGGCGTGATCCTCTACCTCAACGGCCTGCCGAGGTGGACCCACCCGTGGACGATGCTCGGCGCCACGCTGCTGCTCGGCCTCGCGCTCATCGGCCTCGCCGTGACGCGCGACGACACGCGCATCACCGGCGCCTACCTCGCGTTCACCTGCTCGCTGCTCGTGTGGGCCTGGCAGGAGGTGGCCTTTCTGCTCGGCTACGTGACCGGCCCGCGGCGCGCGCCCTGCCCCGATGGCTCGACCGGCTGGCGCCGCGCCGGCCTCGCGCTGCAGACCCTGTTGCACCACGAGCTCGCGCTGATCGTGCTCGGCATGGCGGTCCTCGCGGTGACCTGGAGCGGTACGAACCCGACCGGCCTGACGGCCTTCGTGATCTTCTGGGTGATGCGGCAAAGCGCCAAGCTCAACATCTTTTTCGGCGTGCGCAACTGGAGCGAAGACTTTCTGCCGGCTCACCTCAAGTACCTGCAGAGCTACTTCCGCCGCGCCCGCATGAACGCGCTGTTCCCGATCTCGGTGGCCGCCTCGAGCTGGATCGCGGTGCTGATGTGGCAGGCGGCTTCGGCACATGGCGTGAGCGCATTCGAAGCCACCGCGCTGACCTTCTCGGGCACGCTGCTGAGCTTGGGCGTCCTGGAGCACTGGTTCATGGTGCTGCCGCTGCCGTCGCAGGCGCTTTGGAACTGGGGACTGCGCTCACGCGCGGTCGGACCCCCGGCATAGAATTGTTCATGAGCACGCCGGTTCGCCCGCCCGATCTGACCGCCTTGTCGGCTTGGGCGCCCGAACTCGCGAAGACCTTCGTCTCGCTCTCCAGCGACATCGCGCTCGTGATCGACGACGACGGCGTGATCCGCAACGTCGCGCAAGGCGGCACCGACCCGATGGCACCCGGCGCCCACCAGTGGATCGGCCGCGCCTGGATCGACACCGTCAGCGGCGAGACCCGGCCGAAGATCGCGAACCTGCTGAAAGAAGTGAGCGCCACCGGCATCGCGCGCCGCCGCGAGGTCAACCACCTGCTCGGCGCCGACGCGAGCATCCCTGTCGCCTACACCGCGATCCGCCTCGGTGTGAACGGCCCGGTGCTCGCCGTCGGGCGCGATATGCGCACGATCGCGGCGATCCAGCAGCGCTATGTGGAATCGCAGCAGGACATGGAGCGCGGCTACTGGCAGGCGCGCCAGGCCGAGGCGCGCTACCAGTTGCTGTTCCAGGTGGCCACCGATGCGGTGATCGTCGTCGACGGCGAGACGCTGCAGATCGTCGAAGCCAACAACGCCGCCGCCGTGCTGCTCGACACCGCCGCCGAGCAGTTGCAGGGCCGGCACGCGAACTTCGGCTTCGAGCACCACTCGCGCGGCGCGGTCGGCGAGTTGCTGGCCAACGCGCGTGCCACCGGCCGCAGCGGCGAGATTCGCGCCCGCCTGCAAGGCAGCCTGACGAGCACCAGCGTGGTCGCCACGCCGTTCCGAGCCGACCACGCGATGCGGCTGCTGGTGCGCATCCGCGCGATCGAGCCCGCCGCGTCGAAGACCAGCCTGAACCAGACGCTCTCGCGCCTGGTCGACAGCACGCGCGACGGCGTGGTCGTCACCGATTCGAGCGGCCGCATCCTGATCGCGAACCCGGCTTTTCTGGCGCTGGCGCAACTCTCGAACGAGGCCCAGCTCAAGACCCAGCCGCTGATGAACTGGCTCGGCCTGACCGACGAGCCGCTCGCCGCGCTGGTCGCGAAGGTGCGGCGCGACGGCGTCGCGCGCCACATCGAATCGTGGGTGCGGCGCGGCGCCGGGGCGGCCGTCCAGGTCGAGGTTTCCGCAGCGCTGTTGACCGAGGGCGATCAGGAATGCATCGGCTTCACGATCCACCCGCTCGCGCGCGCATCGACCCGCCCGGCCTTCGACGACATGGCCGCCGACGCGCTGACGCAGGTGCTGCGCGCCGGCATCGAAGCGCTCGGCCTGCAACTGCGCGAGCGCGATCTCGCCGACGTGCTGCGCGGCACGGCGGCATCGCTGGGCATCAGCCCCGAAGCCCTCTCGCAACGCCTGCGGCACGACGCTGCTGGCACGTCGGCCGCACCGAGCGCAACGTAGTGTCCGCCAGCCCAGCTTTCGGACAGGCGGACCTCACCAACTGCGAACGTGAGCTGATCCACCTAGCGGGCTCGGTGCAACCGCACGGCCTGCTGCTCGCGCTGCGCGAGCCCGAGCTGCGCATCGTCCAGGCCAGCGCGAACGTGCAGGCGTTGCTGGGCGTGCATGTCGAGGCATTGCTGCGGCAATCGGTGGCCGAACTCGGCGGCGACATCCACGCCCGCATCCGCGAGGCCTGCACCCAGACCGCCGAGCTCGCCGAGCCCGTGCCGCTGCGCTGCAAGGTGCAGGTGAGCGGCCAGGCCCGCGATTTCGAGGGCACGTTGCACAGGGTTCGCGGCGCCGATGGCGGCGCGGTGCTGCTGGTCGAGATCGAACCGGTCGGTGCCGACCAGGTGAAGGCCGAGACGGTCGACATCCCCGGCCCGCAGCTGCGCGAATTGCTCGGCGCAGCGGTGCAGCGATTCAGCGCCGCCGGAGCGATCGGCACGCTCGCCGACGGCGTGGTGCGCTGCTTTCGCGACATGCTCGGCTACGACCGCGTGATGGTCTACAAGTTCGACCCCGACGGCCACGGCAAGATCATCGCCGAGGCGCGCGACCCGCGGCTCGAATCCCTGCTCGGCCACCACTACCCGGCCACCGACATCCCGCAGCGCGCGCGCGAGCTCTACCTGCGCAACCGGCTGCGCGTGCTGGTCGACGTGCACTACCAGCCTTCGCCGCTCGAGCCGCGGCAGTTGCCGGGAGCGGGCAAACAGCAATCAGGCGAAGAACTCGACATGTCGATGTGCCAGCTGCGCAGCATGTCGCCGCTGCACCTGCAGTACCTGAAGAACATGGGCGTGACCGCCACGCTGGTGGTCTCGCTGGTGCGCGAGGGCAAGCTCTGGGGGCTGATCGCCTGCCACCACTATTCGCCGCGCAACCTGCGCTTCGCGGTGCGCGCCGCGGCCGATCTGCTCGCCGAAGTCACCGCGACCCGCATCGCCGCGATCGAGAACTACGCACATGCGCAGGTCGCGATCCAGGTGCGCAGGCTCGAGCAGCGCCTGATCGAGGCGACCTCGACCGAAGGCGATTGGCGGCTGGCGCTGTTCCGCAACCCGCGCACCGTGCTGCAGCCGCTGGAGGCGACCGGCGCCGCGCTGTTCCACGACGGCGAACTGCTGACGGCCGGCGAGGCCCCTTCGACCGCCGAGCTGCGCGCACTGCTGCAATGGATCGACACGCAGCCGCGGGATGGGCCCGACGGCCTGTTCAACTGCTCCTCGGTGGCCCGCGCGAACCCCGCACTCGATTCGCTGACACCCACCGCGAGCGGCGTGCTCGCCGTGAAGCTCTCGGCCACGCAACCCGACTACCTGATGTGGTTCCGCAAGGAGCAATTGCTGTCGGTGACCTGGGCCGGCGACCCGTCGAAACCGATGGTCGCGAACAACCCGATGGAGCTCTCGCCGCGCAGTTCGTTCGCGGCCTGGTCCGAGATCGTGCGCGGCACCGCGCTGCCGTGGTCGAACAGCGAGCTCGCGCTCGGGCGCGCGTTCGGCGCCTCGCTGATCGACATCATCGTGCAGATCAACGCGGTGCGGCTGCTGATTGCCGAGCACCAGCTCGCGCAGATCCGCGCCACCGTGGTCGCCGCGGGCGAGCCGGTCGTGATCGGCGATGCGAGCGGGCGCGCGCTGTTCGCGAACCACGCGTTCGCTTCGCTGCTCGGCCAGCCGCAGGCCGCGCCGCTGGAAGACCTGCCGGGCCTTTTCACGCAGCCCGAGCTGGTCGCCAAGGTGCTCGCAGGGCTGCGCCAGGAGCGCCAGCCCTGGCGCGGCGACTTGGCGCTGCGCCTGCCCTCCGGCCAGACGCTGCCGGTGGCGGTGCGCGCCGAGGTCGTGCCGGCGCGCGACGGCTCGGTGCTCGGCTTCTTCCTGATCTTCGTCGACCTGACCGACAGCCAGCGCGCGAGCGAGGCGCGCCGCCACCTCGAACGCTCGCTGTCGCAGGCCGTGGACGAGGTGCCGGCACGCGAGGAAGCGCGGGCCGCTGGCGTGGGCCCGAGCGGCGACGTGATGGGCGCGATCCTCGCGAACGCCAGCCTCGCCGCGATGGACATCGCCGACGGCGACAGTGCCACCGGGGTGGCGCCCCTGCTGGAAGAGCTGGAGGCCTCGACACGCCGGGCCGCCCTGCTCTACGGCCGCATTCGCGTCTTCGATTCTTAGCGACCGGCGCTACGCGAACAGCCCCGGCGCCGCGCCCGGGCCGAGTTCGTCGTCCTTGTAGAAGCAGCCGGGACAGATCGCGCGGTATCGGTCGTTGCCGCCGATCACCACCTGCTCGCCCTCGCGCACGCGCTGGCCGCGCGCATCGATGCGCAGGTTCAGCGTGGCCTTGCGGCCGCAGGCGCAGACCGACTTCATCTCCTCGATGTCGTCGGCCAGCGTGAGCAGCGCTGCGGCGCCGGGAAAGGCCTCGGCGCGGAAGTCGCTGCGCAGGCCGTAGCAGACCACCGGTATGCCGTCGACATGCGCGAGCCGGTGCAGTTCGCGCACCTGCAGCGGGGTCAGGAACTGTGCCTCGTCGATCAGCAGGCAGGCGATACCGCCATGGGTGTCGTCGGTGAAATGATCGCGCACGAACTCGGTGTCGGGGCCGAACGTTTCGGCCTCGCGTGCGATGCCCAGCCTCGATGCGATCACGCCCTTGCCGGCACGCACATCGAGCCCCGCGGTGAACAGGCGCACGCGCATGCCGCGCTCTTCGTAGTTGTGCGCGGCCTGCAGCAACGCGGTCGATTTGCCGGCGTTCATCGCGGCATAGCGGAAATGCAGTTTGGCCATCGGCGGATCTTCGCAGAGCGCGCGCAGCCCGCAGCCGCGAGGAACCCGTGACTCAGCGAGAGCGCCGCGCCTGCCAGACCGAGGCGCCGAACACTGCCATGCCGGCCAACGCCAGCAGCGTGCCGACCCAGCCGGTGGACGTCCAGCCCAGCCCGGCCGCGATAGCGACGCCGCCGAGCCACGCACCCAGCGCGTTCGCCATGTTGAATGCCGAGTGGTTCAGCGCGGCGGCCAGCGTCTGCGCTTCTCCGGCCACGTCCATCAGCCGGATCTGCAGCGCCGGGGCGATCGCGACGATGGTGCCGACGAGGAAAACGTTGACCGAGATCGCAATCGCGTTCGGCGCGGTGAACACCACGGCGCCGAGCACCAGCGCATCCCAGACCAGCACGCCGGCGATCGTGCGCATCAACGACTTGTCGGCCAGGCGCGAACCGACGAGGTTGCCGACCACCATGCCCAGGCCGAACAACGCCAGCACCAGCGGCACCGCCGAGACCGGCATGCCCGTCACTTCGGTCAGCAGCGGCTTGATGTAGCTGAACACCGAGAACATGCCGCCGAAGCCGATCGCGCCGATGCCGAGCGTGAGCCAGACCTGCGGCTTCGCGAGTGCGCCGAGTTCACGCAGCGGGCTCGCGCCGTGACCGGCCGAGAGATTGGGCACATAGCGGCGCACCAGCACGCCCGCCAGCACGGCGATAGCGCCGACCAGCACGAAGGCCGCGCGCCAGCCGAACACCTGGCCGAGCCAGGCCGCGATCGGCACGCCGACGAGCGTGGCGCTGGTCAGCCCCGACATCACGAGCCCGACCGCGCTGGCGCGCCGATGCGGCGGCGCCATCGAGGCCGCCACCAGCGCGGCCACGCCGAAGTAGGCGCCGTGCGGCAGCCCCGCGACGAAGCGCAGCACGTTCAGCGAAAAGTAGCCCGGCGCCAGCGCGCTCGCCAGGTTGCCGAGCGCGAACAAGGCCATCAGCGCCACCAGCAGCGTGCGCCGCCGCCAATGCGCCGCGAGCACCGCCAGCACCGGCGCGCCGATCACCACGCCGAGCGCGTAGGCGCTGATGACGTGGCCGGCCTCGGGGATCGTCACGCCCAGATCGCGCGCGACCTCGGGCAGCAGACCCATGATCACGAACTCGCCGGTGCCGATCGCGAAACCGCCGACGCCGAGTGCGGTCACGGCCGGCCAGAACGCGCGCTCCTGCTGGGTAGGCGCCGGTGCGGCGAGGGTGGTGACTGGGTGGGTGACGGGGTGGGCGGTGGTCGAAACAGGGCTCATCTGGAAATTATGCTGCAGCGCAGCAAATCAGATGCAGCGACGGGTTTTTTCAGCCGGCCAGCTTCAGGAACAGCTCGCGATCGGGCGCGAAATTGGCGTAGAGCGGCAGCAGTGCACCGCCCATCGCCCGCGCGTCGGAGCCGATCGTGCCCTCGAGCACGGCCGGGCGCGCCACGCCTTCCCAGTCGTAGTGGTCCAGGGCCTCGCTCACGCTCGCGAGCGTGGCGCGCAGCAGCTCGCGGCTGAACGAGCCGTCGATGATCACGCCTTCGAGGTCGAGCAGGCAGGCCGCGCTGTTGACGGCCAGGGCCACCCCCGGCCCCACCTCGCGCAACCACTGCTCGGTGTGCGCCCGCCAGGGCGCTTGCATGGCACGCGCGTCGAGCGCGGCGCCGGCATCCAGGCCGTGGGCGGCGAAGCTCTCTTCCAGCCGGATCATCGAGGCGCAGCTCAGCAGTTGTTTCGGTGCCGGCGCGCCGCTGCCCCGCACCAGCGAGAGCGAAAGCGAGCCGACGGCGCCCGCGTTGCCGGTGATGCCACCGCGCAGCTGGCTGTCGATCACCAGGCCGCCGCCGATGAAGGTGTCGATGAACACGTACAGAAAACTGCCGATGCTGCGGCCGCGGCCCGCGACCAGTTCGGCGACGCAGGCGGCGGCCGTGTCCTTCACGAACTCGACCGGCAGTTCGGTCATCGTGCCGATGCGCTCGCGGATGTCGATCTGCGCCCACTTGCCGGCCTGGTGCGACTCGATCCCCAGCACCGATTGCCAGCCGCCGAGCGAGAGCGGCGCGGCCACGCCGATGCCGTGCAGGCGCGGCCGCAGCGCCGGCCGCAGCGCCTGAACCAGCTGCTTCAGCCGCTGCCTGATCGCGACGAACAAGGTGTCGGGGTCGGGAAAGTCGTAGCTCAACGCGCTGCGCTCGCGAACCTGGCCGGCGAAGTCGAGCAGCAGCATGTCCAGGCTGCGGCGGCCGATCTTGATGCCGATCGAGAACGCACCGTCGGGGTTCAGCGCCATCGGCACCGAAGGCTGGCCGACCTTGCCGCGCACCGGCGCGAGCTTGCGCACCAGGCCATCGGCCTCCAGGCGCGCGATGATGATCTGCACGGTCTGCGGCGTCAGGTGCGTGAGGCGCGCGATCTCGGCTTTCGCGAGGCTGCCGTGCAGGCGGATCGCCTGCAGCACCACGCGCTCGTTGAACTGGCGCATACCGACCTGGTTCGAGCCGCGCGGCCGCAGGCGCTGCGGCGCGGCCGCGCTGGTCGGGCTCACGGCCGCAGCGCCTCGGCGAGCACGCCTTTCTTGAACACGAAGTTGGCCCAGGCCTGCAATTCGCCGGTCTGCACGATCGCATGCGCCCGGCGCGCACGCTCGTAGAACGCGAAGCGCTCGATGGCCTCGCATTGCGCGTGCGTGGCCTCGCTGCGCCGCGCGATGTCGTCGAGCACCTCGCGCTGCAGCGCCGAGCGGTAGCCGTCGGCGCTGCCGCCGACCTGCATGAAGCCCACCGGCCGTTCGACGAAATCGTCGAGCGGGAACACCGACAGCAGCGCTTCGCAGGCGCGCCGCATGCCCACGCCCGGCCAGCGCAGCACCGGCTTGCCGATGCCCAGCGACGCGGCGGTGAAGTTGGCGTCGACGAGCACGACCTCGTCGCCGTGCCCCATCTCGCACAACACCTTCAGCAGCTCCGGGAACAGCAGCGGGTCGAGGTTCTTCAGCATCGGCGCGGTCTCAAGCGAGACACTCGGCCGGCAGTTCGTCGGGGCGCTTCGCACCGGTCATCACCGCCACCGTGTCGCTCATGCTGATCGCCTTCGGATTCACGATGCACGCACGCTTGCCGAGCCGGGCGATGTGGATGCGGTCGGCGATCTCGAACACGTGCGGCATGTTGTGGCTGATCAGGATCACCGGCAGGCCCTTGTCGCGCACGCGGCGGATCAGCTCGAGCACCATGTTGCCCTCCTTCACGCCCAGCGCTGCGGTGGGCTCGTCGAGGATCACCACGTGCCGCGCGAAGGCGGCGCTGCGTGCCACCGCCACGCACTGGCGCTGCCCGCCCGAGAGCGTCTCGACCGCCTGTGTCATCGAGCGGATGCCGACCTTCAGGTCGTTCATGCGCGCAATGCTCTCTTCGAGCATTTTCTTCTTGTCGATGATGCGCAACAGCCGCGCCAGCGGGCCAGGCTTGATCAGCTCGCGACCCAGGAACAGGTTCTCGGCGATCGTCATCGCCGGCGCGACGGCGAGGTCTTGGTACACCGTCTCGATGCCTTCGCGGCGCGCGTCGATCGGCGACTTGAACCGGATCGGCTTGCCGTCGAGTTTGATCTCGCCTTCGTCCGGAATCGTCGCGCCCGACAAGGCCTTGATCAGCGAGGACTTGCCGGCGCCGTTGTCGCCGATCACCGCCATGATCTCGCCGGCACGCAATTCGAAGTCGGCACCGTCGAGCGCCGTGACCTGCCCATAACGCTTGACCAGGCCGCGCGCTTCCATCACCAGGGTGTGTTCGGTGCTCATCAACGCGCTCCTTTGCGTGAGAGTTGATCGGTCGCGACCGCCAGGATCACCAGCACGCCGGTGATCAGCACCTGGTAGACCGAGGGCACGCCCATCAGCGTCAGGCCGTTGCGGAACACGCCGACGATCAGCGCGCCGAGCAGGCTGCCGAGGATGATGCCGCGGCCGCCGAACAGGCTGGTGCCGCCGAGCACGACCGCGGTGATCGCATCCAGGTTCTCGGTCTGCCCCGCGTTCGGGTCGCCGACGCCGGTGCGCGCCACCGACAGCAGCGAGGCGATGCCGTAAAAGAGCCCCGCCGTCACGTAGACCATCAGCAGCACCTTGTCGGTCGCGATGCCGGTCAGGCGCGTGGCCTCGGGGTTGTTGCCGACGGCGTAGACATGTCGGCCGGGCTGCGTGTCGCGCAGGCCCCACCACATGAACGCGTACATCGCGATCATGAACAGCGTGCCGTAGTTGACCGCCGCGCCACCGATCGCGAAGGTGTTGCCGAAGAAGGTCATCGGCACCGGCAGGTCGGTGATGGTCTGCGCGCCCGAGTAGAGCTGCGTGATCGCGAACGCGATGTTCATCGTGCCGAGCGTCACGATGAACGGCGGCAGCTTGATGCGCGTGACGAGCAGGCCGTTGAGCAGCCCGAAGGCCATGCAGGCGAGCAAGCCGCAGACGATCGCGAGATACGGGTTCATGCCGCCCGCGACCGCGAGCTTGGTCATCACGATGCCGCCCAGCGCCATCACCATGCCGCACGAGAGATCGATGCCGGCGGTCAGGATGATCAGCGTCTGCCCGATCGCGATCGTGCCGACCACCATCACCTGCTGCAGGATCAGCGAGAAGTTCTGCACCGACAGGAATCGATCGCTCTGCGTCGCGAAGAACACGACCGCGAGCAGCAGCGCGATCAGCGGCCCGAGCGTGGCGATGGGCGGAAGCCTTGAAGAGATCGTAGGCATGTTGTCTCCGTCTGGTGATGACGCTCGGTCATGGCGGCAGAGGCCGTGGCGAGCGGGGCGCGGCGTTGGCGAGGCGCACAGCCGTACTCCAGTACGGCGAGCACCGCAGGCGCCGCCCCGGCACGCGCAGCAGGCCTATGCGGCCATGACCTACTTGTTGCCCCAGCACATCTCGGTGCCGAACTTGGTGTCCTTGCTGTCGACGCCGGCCATCGGCTTGTCGGTGATCAGGTTGACGCCCGTGTCGGTGTAGCCCTTGGCCTTCTTGCCGCCCTTGGCGTACTCCACCCCGGCCTCGACGCCCATCGAGGCCATCTTCAGCGGGTACTGCTGCGAGGTCGCGGCGATCACGCCGGCCTTGACATTCTTGACGCCCGCGCAGCCGCCGTCGACCGAGACGATGATCACGCCCTTTTCCTTGCCTGCGGCCTTCAGCGCCTGGTATGCGCCCGCCGCTGCCGGCTCGTTGATGGTGTAGACGAGATTGATGTCGGGGTTCTTCTGCAGGCAGTTCTCCATCGCCGTCTGGCCCTTGGCCTGGTCGCCGAAGCTGTCGGCCATGCAGACGATCTCGGCGCTCTTTGAGAGTTCATTGCTCTTGGCGTCGGCAGCCTTCATGCCGAAGCCGGACATGAACCCGTTGTGCCGCTGCGCGCCGACCGGGTGGCCGGGAAACAGGTCGAGCGTGGCGATCTTCACAGGCTTGCCGGCCGCCGCTGCTTTCGCGTACTGCCCGATCAACACGCCGGCCTTGTAGTTGTCGGTCGCGAACAGCGCATCGGTCGCATCCATCGGGTCGGCGGGGCTGTCGAGCGCGATGAACATCACGCCCTGCGCCTGTGCCTTCTTGATCGCCGGCACGATCGCCTTCGAGTCGTTCGGCGTGATCAGGATGGTCTTGGCACCACCGGCCATCATGTTCTCGATCGCGGTGACCTGGCCGGCGTTGTCGCCGTCGGCCTTGCCGGCGGCGCTGAGCAGTTTCGCGCCCTTGGCGGCGGCGGCGGCCTGCGCGCCTTCCTTCATCTTGACGAAGAAGGGGTTGGTGTCGGTCTTGGTGATCAGGCCGATCACCGGCTGATCGGCAGCCGCGGCGCTGCCGGCGAAGGCGAGCGCGACGGCAGCGAGCGAGAACGTCGACGAAAGCGAGAGCGCGGCGCGGGGCGCGCGGGATGCAAAGGTCATGTCTGTCTCCGTGTGTCTTGCGGCTGCGCCGCTGTGGGGCCCGACACCTGCGTCGGGTGTGAGCCCATTGTCCACACGCGGAGTTAATAAATCAACTGAATTTATTAATGGAAAACCCGCACCGCGACCCGCCGCCCGAAGGCGGATTGCGCTTCTCCCGCGTCACGCGCCGGCGCGCACCGGCAGCTTCCATTCCGGCCGGATGAAGTGGCAGGTGTAGCCGTGCGGGAGGCGCTCCAGGTAATCCTGGTGCTCGGGCTCGGCTTCCCAGAACGGCCCGACCGGCGCGAGTTCGGTCACGACCTTGCCCGGCCAGAGGCCCGAGGCCTCCACGTCGGCGATCGTGTCTTCGGCCACACGCTTCTGCGTTTCGTCGACATAGAAGATCGCCGAGCGGTAGCTCAGACCACGGTCGTTGCCTTGGCGGTTCGGAGTCGTCGGGTCGTGGATCTGGAAGAAGAACTCGAGCAGCCGGCGATAGCTGGTGCGCGCCGGGTCGAACACGATTTCGATCGCCTCGGCGTGCGTGCCGTGGTGGCGGTAGGTGGCGTTCGGCACGTCGCCGCCCGAGTAGCCCACGCGCGTCGAGATCACACCCTCCTGGCGCCGGATCAGGTCCTGCATGCCCCAGAAGCAACCGCCGGCCAGCACTGCGCGCTCCTGGCTCATTGGGGCACCCTCCGGCCTGCGGCCGATCCCGCCGAGCGGGAGCATGAACACTTGGGGCGGCCCGGCGTGCTCATTGCGCTTCCTCCACTTGATCAACGTAGGCGCCGTAGCCCTGCGCCTCCATCTCGTCGCGGTGAATGAACCGCAGCGAGGCCGAGTTGATGCAGTAGCGCAGACCGCCGCGATCGGGCGGCCCGTCTTCGAACACGTGGCCGAGGTGGCTGTCGCCGTGGGTCGAGCGCACTTCGGTACGCACCATGCCGTAGGCGGTGTCGCGCAACTCGCTCACGTGCTCGGGCACGATCGGCTTCGTGAAACTCGGCCAGCCGCAGCCCGACTCGAACTTGTCGGACGAGGCGAACAAGGGTTCGCCGGACACGATGTCGACGTAGATGCCGGGCTCGTGGTTGTCGAGGTATTCGCCGGTGCCGGGGCGCTCGGTCGCGCTCTCCTGCGTGACGCGGAACTGCTCGCGCGTCAACGCGGCCACGGCCTCGGGGGTTTTTCGGTAGGTGGGCATGGGATTCCTTTCGTTCGACGTTGGACTTGAGCGGCACCAGGCCGGCCGAGCCGGCCGCCCTCGCAGGCCGCGCGTAGCAAAAAAAATGATGAGCGAGCGTAGTGTGACAAGCCCTTGGACATGCTCTCGATGGAAGGGTCAACCGTCGTTCTTCCGACTGCGCCAGTTGCCTGGCTTGAGCTTGAAATGGGCAACGGCAAAGATCACGATCTCAACTTACTGCGCGGGCACCCAGACCGCGCTCGATCTCTTCGCAGTACGCGACTCGATTGACGAACCCAATGCGTGCCTCGTCATGGAAGCGAACAGCCCTCACTGCGTGAGGCGGCGCGCTTCAGCGAAGACTTCTTCCGCGGAACCAGCTTGGCCTCTACCCGTTCGTACTCTTCAATGCGCCTGCGGATCTCGCCGTCCCACGCGACTTCGATCTCGTCCGTTCCCTGCTCTTGGAGCGATTCGAGCAGTTCCTCCGCGAGCTACGCGCGCTCCTCTGGAATGAGCTCTCTAGCGCGCGACGAGAGTTCGGCTAGCAAACCTGACATGAGGGTTCTCCCGACGGCCAACGCCGCCAATATCGCACGCGGCTCGAGCCGCTGCGCGCTCATGGGCATCATCTGGCGGCGCGCAAGCCAATCTCCAGGCACACGCGGCGGATTGATTCGAAATTATTTTTCCATTACTATGGAATCATGGAAGAACAAACCGCCGTCGCTTCACTCGCCGCGCTCGCCCAGCCGATGCGCCTGCGCATCTTCCGGGCGCTGGTCGGCGCCGCGCCCGAGGGCATGACGCCGGGCATGCTGTCTGCGATGCTGGATGTGCCGGCGTCCACGCTGTCGTTCCACCTGAAGGAGCTGATGCACGCCGGGCTGGTGACGCAGGCGCGGGAGAGCCGCAACCTCATCTACCAACCATCGATCGCGCGCATGAACGACCTGCTCGGCTACCTCAGCGACCACTGCTGCCAGGGCCAGGCATGCGGCATCGACCGGGCCCCTGGCTGCGCGACCTTCTGACGGCGACCGATCAACCCACGCAGTCACCTGCGACAAAGGACACCCAATGACCGAAAAGGTCTACAACGTGCTGTTCGTGTGTACCGGCAACTCGGCGCGGTCGATCCTCGCCGGTTGCGACCCCACATGACCACGAATGTTCTCGTCCTTTGCACGCACAACTCGGCCCGCAGCGTTCTCGCAGAGGGCATGCTCAACACGCTCGCGGTGCGCATGGCCTGCGACGTGCGCGGGTTCAGCGCCGGCAGCGCACCGAGCGGCCGCATCAACCCGTTCGCGCTCGAGGCTCTCGGGAATGCGGGCATCGACACGCAGGCGTTTCGCAGCAAGAGCTGGGACGAATTTACCGAAGCAGGCGCGCCGGAAATGCGCGTCGTGATCACGGTGTGCGACAGCGCGGCGAAAGAGACTTGTCCGTTTTGGCCCGGCAGCCCCGTGCAGATGCATTGGGGCTACCCAGATCCATCGAACGCCAGCGGGGGAGATGCGGCCAAACGCCAAGCGTTCGAGCTGACCCGCCAAGCCATCGGCTATCGCATGCTCCAGTTGCTCCAACTTCCGATGGACGCGATGGGCAACGCCGAATTGCAGCATGCCTTGAATCAGATCGCGCGGGCCTGAACCATGGTCGATCTGCGCCGCCGGCTCATGGCCGAAACCCTGGGCACCGCGCTGCTGCTCGCCGTGGTGATCGGCTCGGGGATCATGGCCGAGCGCCTGTCGGGAGGGAACGTGGCGATTGCGCTGCTCGCGAACACGCTGGCGACCGTGGGCGGCCTGTACGTGCTGATCGAGGTATTCGGCCCCGTCAGCGGCGCGCACTTCAACCCGGCAGTGAGCGCGGTGATGGCGCTGCGCGGCGACTTGCCCAAAGCCGCCCTGCTGCCCTACATCGCCGCCCAGCTCGTCGGCGCGGTGCTCGGCGCCTGGCTCGCGCACGCCATGTTCGACATGGCGATCGTGCAGTTCTCCGCCCACGTGCGCAGCGGCACCGGCCAGTGGATCGCCGAAGCGGTGGCCACCGCAGGCCTGTTGCTCGTGATCCTGCGCGCGCCGGCAGGGCGAGCCGCAGCGATGGTGGCCGGCTACATCGGCGCGGCCTACTGGTTCACCGCCTCGACCTCGTTCGCGAACCCGGCCGCCGCTTTCGGCCGGATGTTCTCGAACAGCTTCGCCGGCATCGCGCCCGAAAGCGTCGCCGGCTTCGTTGCGGCAGAACTCGTCGGCGCGCTGATCGGCTTGGGCCTGCATCACGCGCTGACCGACCCGATTTGCGACTGACCGTGGAGACGCCCCGATGCCCACAGATGCCCCCATCACGATCTACCACAACCCCGATTGCGGCACCTCGCGCAACACGCTCGCGCTGATCCGCAACAGCGGGGTCGAGCCGGTGGTCGTCGAGTACCTGAAGGCGCCGCCGGGCCGCGCCCGGCTGGTCGAACTGATCGCCGCGATGGGCGTGCCGGTGCGCAGCGTGTTGCGCCGCAAGGGCACGCCGTACGACGAACTGAAGCTCGACGACCCGACCTGGACCGACGCGCAACTCATTGACTTCATGGTCGCCCACCCGATCCTGATGAACCGGCCGATCGTCGTCACGCCGCTGGGCACGCGCCTGTGCCGGCCCTCGGAGACCGTGCTGGAAATCCTGCCTTCACCCCAGCTCGCAACGTTCACCAAAGAAGACGGCGAGCGCGTGATCGACGCGGCCGCACTCGAAAGAAGCCGCCGTGACGTTCACTGACCCGAGCCTGCCCAACATCGACGCCGGCCTGTTCGACGTGCCGATCGGCGCACGCCTCGCAGGTACCGGCACCTCGACGCACGCACCCCGCTTCCTGCTGCTCTACGGGTCGCTGCGCGAACGCTCCTACAGCAAGCTGCTGACGCTCGAAGCCGCGCGCCTGCTGGTCGCGATGGGCGCCGAGGTGCGCGTGTTCGACCCGGCCGGCTTGCCCCTGCCCGACGCCGCACCCGATACCCACCCCAAAGTG
>Ga0209583_10000188_pt1 | contig 20124 bp, 19 predicted proteins | sample Str014_FD_187201 | JGI IMG/M metagenome (GOLD analysis project Ga0209583, IMG submission 187201) | Freshwater sediment microbial communities in response to fracking from Pennsylvania, USA - Straight Creek_MetaG_SC_2014 (SPAdes) (version 2) | ecosystem: Environmental > Aquatic > Freshwater >... | reverse complement strand
GCGGCCTGCGAGAATCGTGGCCGAGGAGAGTTCATGAGCGCATCGATCCGTTCCAAAGCCGCGCCGAAGTACCAGACCGTCGAAGACGTGATCGGCAACACCCCGCTGGTGCGGCTGGTGCGCATCCCCGGGCTGGCCAACGAACAGCGCGGCAACGTCATCCTCGGCAAGCTCGAGGGCAACAACCCGGCGGGGTCGGTGAAAGACCGGCCGGCGATCAGCATGATTCGCCGCGCCGAGGAGCGCGGCGACATCAAGCCGGGCGACACGCTGATCGAGGCGACCTCCGGCAACACCGGCATCGCGCTCGCGATGGCCGCGGCGATCCGCGGCTACCGCATGCTGCTGATCATGCCGGAGGACCTGAGCATCGAACGCGCGCAGACGATGAAGGCCTTCGGTGCCGAACTGATCCTGACGCCGCGCTCGGGCGGCATGGAATACGCGCGTGATCTCGCCGAGCAGATGCAGAAGGACGGCAAGGGCCGCGTGCTCGACCAGTTCGCCAACGCCGACAACCCACGCATCCACTACGAGACCACCGGACCCGAGATCTGGCGCGACACGAGAGGCCGCGTCACGCACTTCGTGAGTGCGATGGGCACGACCGGCACGATCACCGGCACTTCGCGTTTCTTGAAGGAGCAGAGCAAGTCGGTGCGCATCGTCGGCGCGCAACCGAGCGAGGGCTCGCGGATCCCGGGCATCCGCAAGTGGCCCGAGGCCTATTTGCCGAAGATCTACGACCCGGCCTTCATCGACGAGATGGTCTATGTGAGCCAGGCCGACGCCGAAGAGATGGCGCGGCGCATGGCGGCCGAAGAGGGCTTGTTCGCCGGCATCTCGGCGGCCGGAGCCTGCTGGGTCGCGATGCAGGTCGCGAAGCAGGTGGAGAACGCGACGATCGTCTTCGTGGTGTGCGACCGTGGCGATCGTTACCTGTCGACCGGGGTTTTTCCCGCCTGAGCGCGAAGCGCGAACCACATGACCAACCCGTTCAACTTCTGCCCGAACTGCGCGACACCGCTGCAGCTGCTGTCGAAGATGGAAGACGGCGGCGAGAAGGCCCGCCTGCGCTGTCCCGGCTGCGACTGGACCCACTGGAACAACCCGACGCCGGTGCTCGCCGCGATCGTCGAATGTTCCGACAGGGACGGTCTGGTGCTGCTCGCCCGCAATGCCGCCTGGCCGGGTCGCATGTTCGCGCTGATCACCGGCTTCATGGAGGCCGGCGAGACGCCGCAGGAAGGTATCGCGCGCGAGGTGAAGGAAGAGACGAACCTCGATGTGGAATCGCTGAAGCTGGTCGGCGTCTATGACTTCCAGCGCATGAACCAGGTCATCGTCGCCTACCACGCCGTCGCGCACGGTGAGGTCGCGCTCTCGCCCGAACTGGCCGAGTACCGGCTCTATCGCCCCGAAGACATCAAGTGCTGGCGTGCCGGCACCGGTTACGCGGTGGCCGATTGGCTCACGGCGCGCGGCATCACGCCGCAGTGGGTCGACCTGCCGGCGCGGTCGGCGTCCTAGAATCTCGGCACGAGAGGAACCCCATGAACGCGCAAAAAGAACTCGACACCCGCGGCCTGAACTGCCCTTTGCCCATCCTGAAGGCCAAGAAGGCGCTCGCCGACATGCGCAGCGGTGAAGTGTTGAAGGTCTTCTCGACCGACCCGGGATCGATGCGGGATTTCCAGGCTTTCGCGCGTCAGACCGGCAATGAACTCGTCGAACAGGAAAGCTCCAACGACGAGTTCATCCACTTCCTGCGGCGTCGCTGATCCTCAGATTTCCACACCCTTGAGGTACTGCCGGAAGCTCGCGCCGAGCACCGGGTGCGCCAACGCGAGTTCGACGTTGGCCTGCAGAAACCCTTCCTTGCTGCCGCAGTCGTAGCGCTTGCCGGCGTAGCGGTAAGCGAACACCTTCTCGCGGCGCAGCAGCCCGGCGATGCCGTCGGTCAACTGGATCTCGCCGCCCACGCCGCGCTGCTGGTTGGCGATCTCGTGGAAGACGCCGGGCGTCAGGATGTAGCGGCCGGCCACGCCCAGGCGCGATGGCGCGTCTTCGGGCGCGGGCTTCTCGACGATGCGGCTCACGTCCATCAGGTTGTCGTTGATCGGCGTGCCGTCGACGATGCCGTAACGGCGCGTGTGCTCGGCCGGCACTTCCTGCACCGCGAGTATCGAGACGCGCCATTCCTCGTACTGCTCGACCATCTGCTTCAGCACCGGCGGCGTGCCGACCATCAGGTCGTCGGCCAACAGCACCGCGAAGGGCTGGTTGCCTACCAGCCGCTGGCCGCACAGCACGGCGTGGCCGAGGCCGAGCGCCTGCGCCTGGCGCACGTAGATGCACTCCATGTCGTCCGGCTTGACGCTGCGAACGACGTCCAGTAACTCTTGCTTACCCGCCTGTTCAAGGGCTACCTCGAGTTCGAAAGTCATGTCAAAGTGGTCTTCGATCGGCCGCTTGTGACGGCCGGTCACGAAGATCATCTCGCGCACGCCGGCTGCGTACGCTTCCTCCACCGCATACTGAATCAGCGGCTTGTCGACCACGGGCAGCATCTCTTTGGGCTGCGCTTTGGTAGCGGGCAAAAAACGCGTGCCCAAACCGGCCACTGGAAAAATCGCTTTGGTGACTAACATTTACTTACAATCCCCTGCGCCCGACATGGTGTCGTGCCTTCATTCTGGCACGCCCCTCGGCGCCGATCCGTCGGACAGGGCCCCGGAAACGTCTGCAAGCGCATGGATCTGCTGATCATCGAACCGCTAGAAGCCGAGGTCATGCAGTGGCTGGAAGCGCGGTATGCGCTTCGCTACGCGCCCGAACTCGCCGGCGACCCGCGTGCGTTTCGTCAGTCGCTCTACAACGTGCGGGCACTGATCGTGCCGCCCACCGTGACGATCGACGCACAGGCGCTGCACTACGCACCGGTGCTGCGGGCGATCGGACGTGTCAGCGCGGGCGCGGAAAACATCGACCTCGAAGCCTGCGCCCGCGCCCGCGTCGAGGTCGTGCGCGGGCTCACCGCCACAGCACAGGCCGAGGCCGAATTCATGATCGGTGCGCTGCTTTCGCTGATGCGCCGCGTGCCGGTGCTGGGCTCCGACGGCATGCTCGTCGGCCGCGAACTCGGCGCCGCGACAGTCGGCCTGATCGGCATGGCGCCGGCGGCGCGCTCGATGGTGCAGATGCTCGCCGGCTTCGGTTCGAAGATGGTCGGCTACGACCCCGCATTGCACGCGAGCGACAGCGTGTTCGAGCGCTGGCGTGTCAAGCCTCTGGGTTTGCGCGAACTGCTCGAACGCTCGGATGCGGTGTGTGTGCAGCTCAGCTACTTCAGCCGCTACCACGGCCTGCTCGGCGACCGCTTCCTGCCGTTCTGCAAGCCGAACCAGGTGATCGTCAGCATCGCGCACTCGGGCCTGTTCGACGAAGCCGCGCTGGCCGAGGCGCTCACCGGCGGACGTGTGGCGGCCGCCTGGCTCGACAGCCTGGAGCCCGGTGCGCTCGACGAGGGCCGGCCGCTGCACGGTCTCGACAACCTGCAGATCACGCCGCGCGTGGCGAGCACCACGCGCGAGTCGCGCCTGCGCAGCGCCTGGGCCGTGGCCAGGCGCATCGACGAGATGCTGAGCGCGACGGCACCCGCCGCGCCGGTGTTCAAGGCGACGTCCGAAGGCGTGCCGACTGATCTTGCAGCCGAGCCAACGCCGCCGTGAACTCGGCGACCCGCTGCTGCTCCTGAGCCACCACGGCTGCCGGCGCGCGCGCGACGAAACTTTCGCTCGCGAGTTTGGCCGAAGCCTTCGCGATCTCGGCTTCCAGGCGCCCCATCTCCTTGCCCAGGCGCGCGGTCTCGGCCGCCACGTCGACCTCGACATGCAGCGCCAGCCGCGATTCGCCGGCGACCGACACGGCCGCGCTGCGCGTGGCTTGCGCGAACGCGGCATCGCTGTCGAAGCGCTTCACTTCCGACACTTTCGCGAGCGCCTTCAACACCGGCTCGGCCTGCTCGATGAACGCGTCGTCGCCGATCACGTACAGCGGCACGCGCGCGGCCGGTGACAGATTCATCTCGCTGCGCAGCGTGCGGCTCGTGCCGACCACGGTTTTCAGCTTCGCGATCCAGGCATCCGACGCGGCATCGACGCGATCCAGCTGCGCCTTCGGATACGCCGCGGTCACGATGCTCGAACCCTCGGCCTTGCGGCCCGCCACCGCGGCGACCGTCTCCCAGAGCTCGGCGGTGATGAACGGCATCACCGGGTGCATCAGGCGCAGCACGGTCTCCAACACGCGGATCAGCGTGCGGCGCGTTGCGCGCTTCTGCGGGTCGCCGCCAGTCTGGATCTGCACCTTCGCGATCTCGATGTACCAGTCGCAGTACTCGTCCCACACGAACGCATAGATCGCGTTCGCGACATTGTCGAGCCGGTAGTCGGTGAAGCCTTGCTCGACCGCCGCCTCGACGCGCTGCAATTCGCTCGTGATCCACTTGTCGGCCGGGCTGAACTTCAGGTAGCCGTGAAAGGGCTGACCCGGTGCGCACTCGGCCTTGGTGTGCTCTTCCAGGCCGCAATCCTGACCCTCGCAGTTCATCAGCACGAACTTGCTCGCGTTCCAGAGCTTGTTGCAGAAGTTGCGATAGCCCTCGCAGCGCTTGGTGTCGAAGTTGATGTTGCGGCCCAGGCTCGCGTAGCTCGCCATCGTGAAGCGCAGCGCATCGGCGCCGTAGGCCGGCATGCCCTCGGGGAACTCCTTGCGCACACGCGCGGCGACCTTCGGCGCCGTCTCGGGCTTGCGCAGCCCGACGGTCGATTTCTGCACCAGCGTGTCGAGGTCGACGCCCTGGATCAGGTCGACCGGGTCGATCACGTTGCCCTCCGACTTGCTCATCTTCTTGCCTTCGCTGTCGCGCACCATGCCGTGGATGTAGACGGTGTGGAACGGCACGCGGCCGGTGAAGTGGGTCGTGAGCATGATCATGCGGGCGACCCAGAAGAAGATGATCTCGTAGCCTGTCACCAGCACCGACGACGGCAGGAACAAGTCCATCTCCTTCGTCTGCTCAGGCCAGCCCAGCGTCGAGAACGGCACCATCGCCGAGGAATACCAGGTGTCGAGCACGTCTTCATCGCGGCGGAGCGCGCCGGTGTAGCCGGCGGCTGTCGCTTTCGCGCGCGCTTCGTCCTCGTTGCGACCGACGAAGATTTCGCCACCGCTGCCGTACCACGCCGGAATCTGGTGGCCCCACCAGAGCTGGCGCGAGATGCACCAGTCCTGAATGTTCTTCATCCACTGGTCGTAGGTGTTGACCCAGTTCTCGGGCACGAACCGGACCTCGCCCGACACGACCGCGTCGATCGCTTTCTGCGCGATGCTCTTGCCATCGGGCGCGACCTTGCTGACCGCCATGAACCACTGCTCGGTCAGCATCGGCTCCACGACCTGCCCGGTGCGCTCGCACACCGGCACCATGTTCTTGTGCGGCACGGCCTTCTCGAGAAACCCCTGCGCTTCGAGGTCGCGCAGCACGGCCTTGCGGGCGTCGTAGCGGTCGAGGCCGCGGTAGGCGACAGGGCCGTTGTCGTTGATCTTCGCGTCGAGCGTGAAGATCGTGATCATCGGCAGGCCGTGGCGCTGCGCGCAGGCGTAGTCGTTGAAGTCGTGCGCGCCCGTGATCTTCACGCAGCCGGAGCCGAACTCGCGGTCGACGAAGTCGTCGGCGATGATCGGGATCTTGCGGTCGCACAGCGGCAGGTCGACGAACTTGCCGACCAGGTGCTTGTAGCGCTCGTCATCGGGGTGCACGCAGAGCGCGCCGTCGGCGAGCATCGTCTCGGGGCGTGTCGTCGCGATGTGCATGCCGCGCATCGGCTCACCGTTGGCATCCAACTGCGGCCCGTCCGAGAACGGGTACAGGATGTGCCACATGAAGCCATTGCGCTCCTCGTTCACCACCTCCAGATCTGAGACGGCCGACTTCAGCACCGGGTCCCAGTTCACGAGGCGGTTGCCACGGTAGATCAGGCCCTGCTCGTGCAGCTTCACGAAGGTGTCGGTGACGACGGTCGAGAGCTTCTCGTCCATCGTGAAGTACTCGTGCGACCAGTCGACGCTCGCGCCCATGCGGCGCATCTGCCCGGTGATGATCGAGCCCGATTGCTCCTTCCACTCCCAGACCTTCGCGACGAAATTCTTGCGGCCGAGGTCGTGACGACTGATCTTCTGCGCCTCGAGTTGGCGCTCCACCACGATCTGGGTCGCGATGCCGGCGTGGTCGGTGCCGGGCACCCAGAGCGTGTTCTCGCCGCGCATGCGGTGGTAGCGCGTCAGCGAGTCCATGATGGTCTGGTTGAACGCGTGCCCCATGTGCAGCGTGCCCGTCACGTTCGGCGGCGGCAACTGGATGCTGAACGAGGGCTTGCTCGCATCGAGCGTCGGCGCGTAGACGCCGCTCTTCTCCCACAGCGGCGCCCAGCGAGCCTCGATGGCTTGGGGTTCGAAGGATTTGGCGAGTTCGGTCATGGTGTCGGATGGAAGTTCGGCGAGTGCGTCAGAGAACTTTGGCGTGATCGAAGAGGCGCAGCGCCCGATCGAAGGTGGCGGTGTGTTCGCAGCCGGCTGCGGCGTTCTTTGCGATGATGAGGCAGTCGGCGAATCCTGCACTGGAACGCTCGAACCCCGCGAGCGCTTCGCTCAACACCGACCGGTTCTCGAACGTCAGGCGCGCGTTGTCGAGCAGGCTGCGCAGCGTATCGATCAACTCGCTCTTCGTCGCGTCGTAACGAGACCCCAGCGTCCAGACGGTCTCGGTCAACACCACGTCGTTGACGAAGAGCGGTTGGCCGGCCGCTTCGGCGCTTGAAGCCACGTGTCGGGCTCGTCGCGCCTGCGGGGGATCGTCGTCCAGCAGCAAGCGCAGCAGCACGTTGGTATCGATACCGATCACCGTGCGCGCTTTCCGGGCACCGGGGCCAGGGGCTGCCTGGCTTCACGCAGGATGCGGTCGTGCTTCTCTGCGAGAGCGCGGCCGACCGACGCCTTTTGCTCCTCGATCGAGAAGGCCTTGCCGCCGGGGCGCTTCAGGATGCCGAACAGCGAGGCCACCGAATTCTTCAGCGGCCGAACATTGACGCTGCCGTCGGACTGCAGCGAGAAGTCCAGCTTGGTGCCGGCGTCGAGCTTCAGCGCGTCACGGATTTCCTTCGGCAGGGTGACCTGACCTTTGCTGGTAAGGGTGGCAAGCATGCTGGCTCCGGTGAATCGAATTCCTTTCGAATTCTATCCGGTAAGGAAACGCACCCAGCGCCTTGCGGACTACATCAGCAGGTGCTCACCCGCGTTGTCGCCGCCCAGGATCACGTAGTTGACCTTGCGCACGTCGAACAGCCTGGTGCCGCCGGCGTACGAGATCGAACTCTGCACGTCCTCGCGCATTTCGCGCAGCGTGTCGGCCAGCTTGCCCTTGATCGGCTCGAGGATGCGCTTGCCCTCGACGTGCTTGTACTCGCCCTTGTTGAAGTCGCTCGCGGAGCCGTAGTACTCCTTGAACAGCTTGCCGTCGACCTCGACCGTCTTGCCCGGCGATTCTTCGTGCCCGGCGAACAGCGAGCCGATCATCACCATCGAGGCGCCGAAGCGGATGCTCTTGGCGATGTCGCCGTGGTCGCGGATGCCGCCGTCGGCAATGATCGGCTTGGTCGCGACGCGCGCACACCATTTCAGCGCCGAGAGCTGCCAGCCGCCGGTGCCGAAGCCGGTCTTGAGCTTCGTGATGCAGACCTTGCCGGGGCCGACCCCGACCTTGGTCGCGTCGGCGCCCCAGTTCTCCAGATCGATCACCGCCTCGGGCGTGGCCACGTTGTCGGCGATCACGAAGGTGCTCGGCAGCTTCTTCTTGATGTATTCGATCATCTTGTGCACGCTGTCGGCGTGGCCGTGCGCGATGTCGATCGTGATGTAGTCGGCGCCGACGCCGTCGGCCGCGAGCTGGTCGATCACCGCGTAGTCCGGTGGCTTCACGCCCGAGCTCACCGAGACGATCAAGCCCTTGCTGCGCATCTTGCGCGCGTAGGCGAGGTTGTCGATGTCGAAGCGGTGCATCACGTAGAAGTAGCCGTTCGCGGCCAGCCACTCGGTGATCGGCTCGTCGACGACCGTCTTCATGTTCGCCGGCACGACCGGCAGGTTGAACTTGTGCGGTCCGAACTGCACCGACGCGTCGCACTCCGAGCGGCTCTCGACGCGGCACTTGCGCGGCAGCAACAACACGTTGTCGTAGTCGAAGATTTCCATGGTGTGCGCAAAGCCTTTGAGCAATAAAAAACCGGGCGCCAAATACTCGGGCCCGGTGACCCATTCTACGCGGCCCCTACACTGCGCGCTTCGCCAAAACCCGGACCGCCACGTGCTCGATCCCACCACCAAACGCCTGCTGCCCTGGGTGGTCGCGATCGCGTTCTTCATGCAGACGCTGGACGGCACGATCCTCAACACCGCGCTGCCGACGATGGCGAAGGATCTCGGCGAGAGCCCGCTGCGCATGCAGTCGATCGTGATCGCCTACATGCTCACCGTGGCGCTGTTCATCCCGGCCTCGGGCTGGCTCGCCGATCGATTCGGCACGCAGCGCACTTTCGTCGCGGCGATCGTGCTGTTCAGCCTCGGCTCGCTGCTGTGCGCACTCTCGCCGTCGCTGCCGTGGCTCACCGCAGCGCGCGTGGTGCAGGGCATCGGCGGCGCGCTGCTGCTGCCGGTCGGGCGGCTGACGATCCTGCGCGCGTTTCCGCGCAGCGAGTTGCTGAAGGTGCTGTCGTTCGTGACGATCCCCGGCCTGGTCGGCCCGCTCGTCGGCCCGCCGCTCGGCGGCTGGCTGGTCGAGGTGGCGACATGGCATTGGGTGTTCCTGATCAACCTGCCGGTCGGCCTGGTCGGCGTGTTCGCGGCGCTGCGCTACCTGCCCGACCTGCGCGGCGCGATCGGCCAGAAGTTCGACTGGACCGGCTTCGTGCTGTTCTCGCTCGGGCTCGTCGCGGTCACGCTCGGGCTGCAAGGGCTGGGCGAGCATTCGATGAGCGCGCCGGTCTCGATCCTGCTCGTGATCGGCGGGCTCGCCGCGATGGCGGCCTACTGGGTGCACGCGGCGCGCGCCGAGAAGCCGCTGTTCAGCCTGACGCTGTTCCAGATCCCCACCTTCTCGGTCGGCATCCTCGGCAACCTGTTCGCCCGCCTGGGCAGCGGCTCGATGCCGTTCCTGACGCCGCTGTTCCTGCAGGTCGGCCTGGGCTATTCGCCGAGTGCGGCGGGCCTGACGATGGTGCCGACCGTGATCGGCGCGATGATGATCAAGTTCCTCGCCGAGCGGGTGATCCTGCGCTTCGGTTACCGCCGCGTGCTGGTCGTCAACACGCTGCTGCTCGGCGGTTTCATCGCCGGCTTCTCGCTGGTCGACCGCAGCACGCCGCACGCTGCGATCCTGGCCTACCTGGCGCTGTTCGGCATCTGCAACTCGATGCAGTTCACCGCGATGAACACGCTCACGCTCGGTGATCTCGACGATGCGCGCGCGAGCGGCGGCAACAGCCTGTTGTCGGTGGTGATGCAGCTGTCGATGAGCCTGGGCGTGGCGGCGGCCGGCGCGTTGCTGGCGGCCTTCGCCACACCGATCGTGATCCCGATCGCGAGCGACGTCGGCCCCAGCAACGTGGTGCACACCTTCCACGCGACCTACCTCTGCATGGGCGCGCTCTCGGCGCTCGCGGCCGGCATCTTCTTCCAGCTCGGCCGCGGCGAAGGGCCGACCGGGCTGGCACAGGTGGTGGACCAGTCTTGACGCGCGCTCAGACGTGCAATGGCGGCGCCACGCGCAATTCGGCGCGTGCCTGCCGCATCACCGACCACGCGCCGGTGAGCGCGAGTGCCGCCATGCCGACGGCGACCAGCAGGTCGGGCCAGGCCGCGCCGGTGCCGAACACGCCGACCGCGGCGAGTGCCACCGCGACGTTGCCGATCGCGTCGTTGCGCGAGCAGATCCAGACCGAGCGCATGTTCGAGTCGCCTTCGCGGTAGCGGTACAGCAACCAGGCGACGAACACGTTGACGGCGAGCGCGAGCAGCGCCACCGCACCCATCGTGAGCGCTTGCGGCGGCTCGGCGTGCAGCGCGCTCCATAGCGCGCGGCCGAGCACGAACAGGCCGAACCCCGCCATCGACGCGGCCTTCAGCAGCGAGGCCTTGGCACGCCAGGCGAGCGCCATCGACAGCACCGCGAGCGAGAGGCCGTAGTTCGCCGCATCGCCGAAAAAATCGATCGCGTCGGCGAGCAGCGAAACCGAACCCGACTGCAGACTGCCGACGATCTCGATCACGAACATCGCCGCGTTGAGCAGCAGCGAAATCCACAGCACCTTGCGGTAGGCCGGGTCGACAGACGGCGGTTGGGGCGGGCAGCAGTGGGCGGACATGCGGGGGCTTTCGGCGTTCGGGGCCATGACGACAGACCCCATGGCTACTATAGGGTCGGGCAATTTGGAGAGACCCTGATGAAGACCGGTTCGGCGCCCATATGAGCGCGCCTCCCCTCGATCGCGGCGTGTGGGCGGCGCTGGCCGCTGCCGCGCTGTTCGGCGCCGGCGCACCGTTCGCGAAGTTGCTGCTCGAAGGCACCGGCCCGTGGCTGCTCGCTGCCATCCTCTACCTCGGCTCGGGCCTCGGCCTGGCATTCGTGCGGCGGGTGCGCCGCGCCGAAGCGGTGCGGCCGACGCGCGCCGAATGGGGTTGGCTCGGCGGCGCGACCTTGGCCGGTGGCGTGATCGGCCCGGTGCTGCTGATGACTGGCCTGGCTTCGATGCCGGCGGCCGGCGCATCGCTGTTGCTGAACATGGAAGGCGTGTTGACGGCGCTGCTGGCGTGGTTCGTCTTCCGCGAGAACGTGGACCGGCGCGTCGCGCTGGGCATGGCGCTGATCGTCGCCGGTGCCCTGGTGTTGAGCTGGCGGGCCGACGCCTCGGCCGGCTTCGGCTGGCCGGCGCTCGCGGTGCTCGGTGCCTGCCTCGCGTGGGCGATCGACAACAACCTGACGCGCAAGGTCTCGCTGACCGACGCCTCGTTCATCGCGATGGTCAAGGGCCTGACCGCAGGCGTCACCAACCTCGCGATCGCGTTCGGGCTGGGTGCGAGCTGGCCGGCGCTGCCCACCATGGCCGGCGGCGCGCTGCTCGGCTTCGTCAGCTACGGCGCGAGCCTGGTGCTTTTCGTCGTCGCGTTGCGGCGGCTCGGCACGGCCCGCACCGGCGCGTATTTCTCGGTGGCACCGTTCTTCGGTGCGCTGCTCTCGGTGGTGCTGCTCGGCGAGCCGGTGAGCGCGGCGCTGCTGGTCGCCGGCGCGCTGATGGCGGCGGGCGTGTGGCTGCACCTGGCCGAACGCCACGAGCACGAACACGCGCACGAGCCGCTCGAGCATGCGCACGAGCACCTGCACGACGCGCACCACGAGCACACGCACGACGGCATCGCCGTTGCCGCGGGCGTGGCCCACACCCACGTGCATCGCCACACGGCCACGACGCATCGCCACCCGCACTACCCGGACGCCCACCACGGCCACACGCACTGAACGGCACCGCCCCGTGCCCGACAATCGCCGGATGGCCTTCCAAACCGAAACCGGCGGCGACACCGCCCCCGCCCCGAGCTCGCCGCTGCTGCACAACCTGAACCCCGAGCAGCTCGCCGCGGTGACCCTGCCGGCGCGCCCGGCGCTGATCCTCGCCGGTGCCGGTTCGGGCAAGACCCGCGTGCTCACGACGCGCATCGCCTGGCTGATCCAGCAAGGCGCGCTGTCGCCCGGCGGCGTGATGGCCGTGACCTTCACGAACAAGGCGGCGAAAGAGATGCTGACGCGCCTGGGCGCGATGCTGCCGATCCCCGTGCGCGGCATGTGGATCGGCACCTTCCACGGCCTGTGCAACCGCTTCCTGCGCGCGCACTGGAAGCTCGCCGCGCTGCCGCAGGGCTTTCAGATCCTCGACTCGGCGGATCAGCTCTCGGCCGTCAAGCGCGTGATCAAGGCGATGAACCTGGACGAGGAACGCTTCGTGCCCAAGCAGGTGACCTGGTTCATCGCCGGCGCCAAGGACAACGGTTATCGCCCGAAGGATTGCGAGGTCAAGGACGAGCAGTCGCGCGTCCAGGTGCAGATCTACCAGGCCTACGAAGACCAGTGCCAGCGCGAAGGCGTGGTCGACTTCGCCGAGCTGATGCTGCGCACGTATGAACTGATGCGCGACAACGACGCGCTGCGCCAGCACTACCAGCACCGCTTCCGCCACATCCTGGTCGACGAGTTCCAGGACACCAACCGGCTGCAGTACGCCTGGCTGAAGATGTTCGCCGGCCCCGAGACGGCCGTGTTCGCGGTCGGCGACGACGACCAGAGCATCTACGCGTTCCGCGGTGCGCAGGTCGGCAACATGGCCGCATTCGAGCGCGAGTTCAAGGTCGATCAGGTGATCAAGCTGGAGCGCAACTACCGCTCCTTCGGCAACATCCTCGACGCGGCCAACGAGCTGATCGCGCGCAACACCAACCGCCTCGGCAAGAATTTGCGCACCGAGGCCGGGCCGGGTGAACCCGTGCGCGTGCGCGAATCGCCGAGCGATTTCGACGAGGCACGCTGGTTCGTCGAAGAGGCGCAGCAACTGCACCGCGAAGGCACGGCGCGCAGCAACATCGCGCTGCTCTACCGAAGCAATGCGCAGAGCCGGGTGATGGAGAGCGCGCTGTTCAACGCGAGCGTGCCGTACAAGGTCTACGGCGGCCTGCGCTTCTTCGAGCGGGCCGAGGTGAAGCATGCGCTGTCGTACCTTCGATTGATCGAGAACCCGAGCGACGACACGAGCTTCCTGCGCGTCGTCAACTTCCCGACCCGCGGCATCGGTGCACGCTCCGTGGAGCAGTTGCAGGATGCGGCGCGAGCGAGTGGCCGCAGCCTCTACCAGAGCGTCGGCGCGTTGAGCGGCAAGGCCGGCGCGAACCTGCAGGCCTTCGTCGCGTTGGTCGACGGCATGCGCGAGCACACGCGCGGGATGACGCTGCGCGACATCATCGAGCACATGCTCGAAGCCTCGGGGTTGGTCACGTTCTACAAGACCGACAAGGAAGGGCAGGATCGGCTCGAGAATCTGGACGAACTCGTTAACGCGGCGGAAGCCTTCGTGACGCAGGAAGGTTTCGGCAAGGACGCTGTCGGCCTGCCGGTCGACGAGCACGGCGGCGCGCCGTTCGGCGAGGCAGGGCGCGCGGAGTTCAACGCGCCGGGTGCCGAGCCCGCGAGCGGCACGATCGCGCCGCTCGCTCAGACGCCCGATGCCGAGACCGGCGAGATCATGTCGCCGCTCGCCGCGTTCCTCACCCACGCCTCGCTCGAGGCCGGCGACAACCAGGCGCAGGCCGGGCAGGACGCGATCCAGCTGATGACCGTCCATTCGGCCAAGGGCCTGGAGTTCGACTGCGTGTTCATCACCGGGCTCGAGGAAGGCCTGTTCCCGCACGAAAACTCGGCTGCCGACCCCGACGGGCTCGAAGAAGAGCGCCGCCTGATGTACGTCGCGATCACGCGCGCGCGCAAGCGCCTGTACCTGAGCTTTTCGCAGACCCGCATGCTGCACGGCCAGACGCGCTACAACGTCAAGAGCCGCTTCGTCGACGAGTTGCCCGAGGCGGCGCTCAAGTGGATCACGCCGCGCAACCAGGGCTTCGGCTCGGGCTTCCAGCGCGACTACCAGGCGGCGTGGGCGCGCGGTTCGGGCCTGAACTCGATCGTCGGCGCCGGTGACGTGCCGGCGCGCCCTCCGGCGGTCGTGCCGAAGGCGCCGAGCCACGGGTTGCGTTCCGGCCAGAGCGTGTTCCACACCAAGTTCGGCGAGGGCGTGATCGTCACGCTCGAAGGCTCGGGCGTGGATGCGCGCGCGCAGGTCAACTTCGGTCGCCACGGAATGAAGTGGCTGGCGCTGTCGGTGGCCAAGCTCACGCCGATCGTCTGACGCGGCTTTCGTGTGCGGTCTATGCTGCACGCTTCGATCGCCAGGAGACACACGATGAACAACATGCCCCGCGCTTTGGCCCTGCTGACCGCCACCGGCGCCGCGCTCACCGGCTGCGCGAGCACCCAGGTCGATGCGCAATGGCGCAACGTCGAGCTGCCGCCGAGCTACCTGCGCGGCGCTTCGGTGCTGGTGAGTTGCGAGACCGGTGAAGAAGTCGTCAAGCGCATCTGCGAAGACCAGCTCGGCGCCGATCTGCGTGCGCGCGGCGTGCGCGTGCTCGTGGCGGCGCCTGGCGCGTTGCCGGCCGGCGCGCCGGTCGCTGCGACCGACGCGCAATACCTGCCGCTCGCGCGCGAGAACGGCGCGAAGGCGGTTTTCAGCGTCAGCGTGGGCCTGGCCTCGCAGGCGGTCAGCCAGGGCGTGTCGTTGGGCATCGGCCTCGGCGGCTTCGGGCGGGGTGTGGGCGGCGGCCTCGGCGTCTCTGCGCCGATCGGCGGCGGCCAGGTGAGCCAGGGCTACGCGGCGAGCGGCCGCGTCACCGATGTCGCGTCGGGCCGCCTGATGTGGACCGCGCGCGCCAGCTCGCCGGCCTCGTCCGATGTCAACCAGCAGTTCAGCGAGCTGTCGAAGAGCATGCTCGACGCGGCCGGTACGGCGGGGCTGTTCTAACCGCGCAAGCGCGCGAGGCGCTGCGCCAACTCGATCTTGCCGTGCACGCCGAGCGCGGCGTAGGCCATCGCAAGGTGGTTGCGCACCGTCGCCGGTGAGAGACCGCAGCGCTGCGCGATCTGCTTGCTGGACAAGCCCTGCGAGTAAAGCCCGGCGATCTCGATCTGCCGGGGGGTCAACGACTCGGTTCCCGCCTTCTCCCGGGCTGCGAGATAGACCAACTCGCCGGCGTTGCGGCCATCGATGCGGCAATGGCGTGCGAGGTGCACGAAGATGCGATGCCCTTGCCAACCGCGCTGAAGCATGGCGGGCACGTGGCGGCCGTCGAAGCCGCGCCACTCCCGTGCAAGCAGCGTCAGGAAGGTTGAGTCGGCACACAGCAACAGGCCGTTGGCGGCATCGGCCACCGCGATGCCGGTCGCGCCTTCGCCGGGGGCGTCGGTGGTGTTCAAAGCGCGGTTGATGCGCCAGGCCTCGCCCAGGTGCGGCGCCACGAATTCCAGCCAGCGCTTCTCGTCGTCGGAACAGTGCGCGTCAGGGTTCTCTCGATAGAGGCTGAGCCACTCCAGCGACTGCGGCGCTGCATCGGGCATCGAAATTACCGTCATCGACTGGATACGGTAGGCACGGCCGAACTCCGCGAGTTCGGGCGTCGGCGCGTAGAAGCTCGGTACGTGCACGCGCTGCGCCCGGCCCGGCGCCGAGCGCAGCATCGAGACCACAGGGTCGTCGTGCTGAACGCGCGGCCAAACGCGAAGGAAGTCAGGGTCGATGTTGCTGATGTGAAGCGAAACGGGAACGAATGCGGGCCCGCGCTCGGTGAATCGCCCGGCGCCCCAGAACGCCGCGGCAAACGCGAAGCTCGCCTGCAGACGCTCCAGCACCACGCCCTGAAACGCTTCGGGGTCGCACTCGCGAGCCGCGCGGTAGAGCTGGAGAAGGAATTCGCCGACATCTTCCATCGATCTGCCTCCGACCGACATCGCCCCCGTCAGGTTCGACGCCAATGTACATGGTGCATTCGCACCATGGACGCCGAATCGGCATGCGCGCTCAATGGCGGATAGAAGCGCGCGGCGAGGTGCTGCAAGCGAACCGAGGAACGACGAATGCGCAAACTCTCGATCACACGGCTGTTGTTCAGCGGGCGTTGGTGGGCCGCCATTGTCGTTCTGGCCTCGGCCGGCGCTGCGCAAGCGCAGATTGGCTACACATTCCAGAGCCCCGCGTTGGACGAAGCGAGTTGTGGCGCGACGATAAGTTTCGCCACGGCTTTCGCGGACGGCAATTGGTCATTCATCGGTGCCAGCGCGCCAGCTGGCTTCTCGTACTACATCAGCGACGGCTACACCACCGACACGGTGCTTACCGACCTGTCAAGCCTGAACTTCACCAGCTCGGCTGGTGCACTCTCGAACATCGCCATCACGGTGGTCGACACGGCCTCGCCATACGATCCGTACTACGGCTACACGTCCTTTTATGCAGGTCCTGCGTCGACACAACTGCAGGACGCCTCCGACCCGGGCATCGTCGGGCTCGACTACGCAGGGCATCACGTACCTGTCGTGAACGGTGGAGCCGGAACCTGGGCATTGTCCGTGGCCGCAGTTCCCGAACCTTCGACCGATGTCCTCGTGGCCGCTGGTCTCACGGTGATGGGTTTTGCCGCGAGGCGGCGCAAGAAGAACGCTGAGAACGCGCCCAGGCCGGTCCGGCCCTGGCCCTGCGTCTTCCGCTGGCCGTCGTCTGTCACCCTGCACAGTGCGGGCGGCAACTTGCTTGAGGGCACGACTGTCGACGGTCGTGAGGTCAAGCTCGGTCGTCGACGATGGGCAAGCCAGCCGCGTTTCCGTTAACCGTCGCTCAGGAGAGCCTGATGAAAAATCCCTCGTCATTGTTGCCCGCAACCCTGCGCGCGCTGATCTTGGCCGGACTGTCGGCGACCACGAGTTCGGCCTTCGCTCAGGCCGTCAACTTCCACGCGCCCCCGGGCACCGGCAAACCGAGCTACTCCGAAGCCGTCGAAGTCAAGGGCGCGGGGGTCTCGACGCTGTACGTCAGCGGCCTGGTTCCGGAGCTGCAGAAAGATGCGGCCAAGGACGCACCCTTCGGCGACACGCAGGCGCAGACGGAAGGCATCCTGACACGGCTCAAGTCCGTGCTCGAGCGAAGCGGCTACACGATGCGCGACGTGGTCAAGGTGAACGTCTATCTGGTCGCCGACCCGGTGAAGGGCGGCAAGACCGATGGTGACGGTTTCAGTGCGGCGTATTCGAAGTACTTCGGTACCGCCGAGACCCCGACCCTGCCGGCGCGCACCCGCTCTGCCTCCGCGAGCCTCACGAATCCTCTCTGGCTGGTGGCGATCGACGTGATCGCCGCGAAGGCGGCGCCATAGACGCGGCTTCTGTGACGCGAACCGCTGCTCTGACAGTTCGGAGGGTTGAACATTGGTCGATTCCCGATGCTCGCGATCATTGCTTTGACCAGCGTCTGCACGGTCACCCTCGCCGATGAGCGAGCGCCGGCGTTTTCGCTGGGAGACAGCTGGACGTATCACTTCTCCGTGGACGAAGCGGACCGAGGCAACTATGTCGAAACCGTGGTCGCTGCCGAGGGCGGGACCGTCGACCTCCTCACCGTCGACTCGCAGAGCAGGCGATCGACGACCACCTACGACGGGGTTCTGCATCGCTACCTTGTTCGGTATGCCCTCAACCCAGCGGGACGGCGCGGGCGCGTGCTGAGCGACTTCAGCGGCAATCAGGCGCCGATCAAGTTTCCGCTGGCACTGAACGACGAATGGACCGTTCTTTGCCACTACGACGTGAGCGGCAATCCGATCACCCAGGAATTTCGCGCGAAGGTCGTGGGCCGCGAGCAGATCAAGACGCTCGCAGGCGAGTTCGATACGTACAAGATCGTGCTGACCGGCTACTGGTGGAGTGACGACGGCCTTTCATACGGCAAAGGTCGCCAGATCGAAACCTATTGGTATGCGCCTGTCACCAAGCGTTTCGTGCGCAGAGAAATCAAAAGCTATGGTCTGTCGGTTGCCCACATGTGGAATTCCCTGGGCTACTCGAGGGCAGACGAACTGGTGCAGTTTCACCTTGCGCCTTGATGGCGATCACAGCAAGCCCGCGCGCTTGACCGCCCGGTAGCGGTTGACCAACTGCGCCGGCAGTTGCGCGGGTTCGACATCGATGAGCAACCCGTCGCGCGTCGCGAGCCGCGCGAACGCATCGCGGCGCGATTGCGCGAACAGGTGCGCACCGGCCACCTCGATCGCGCGCTTGTCGCCCGTCAGGTCGCCACTCACGCCACCGCCCAGCGGCTGCTCGGCCAGCTCGCGCAGCACGCGCTCGCGCAGGCTCGCCAGCAGCACCAGATGCTTCGAGCGCAGCAGGCGCAGGGCGGGTTCGATCTCGGCGCTGTCCTCGTCGCGGAAGTTCGTCAGCACGACGACCAGCGCGCGCTTGCGCTGTACGCGCATCAGCGCGGCGGCGGCGCTCAGGTAGTCGGAGTGGGTCGCGCGCGGCTCGATGTCGTAGATCGCGGCGATCAACTCGTTCAACGACGCCTGGCCCTTGCGCGGTGCGAAGTGGCGCGCGTCGGCGGGCTCGGTGCCGAAGGACATCACGCCGACCGCGTCGCCTTCTTTCAATGCGACATGGGCGAGCAGCATCAGCGCGTTCAGCGCTTCGTCGAAGTGGCTGCCGCTGCCGTTCGCCGTGGCGCCTTCGTCGGCGCGCATGCGGCGGCCGCAGTCGAGCAGGAACAGCACGGTCTGGTCGCGCTCGTCCTGGTACTCGCGCACGATCGCGCGTTTGTGACGCAGCGTCGCTTTCCAGTCGATGTGGCGGATCGAATCGCCCGGCTTGTAATCGGCGAGCTGCTTGAAGTCGGTGCCGGCGCCGCGCTGCGGCGCGGTCTTGATGCCGATCTCGGCGAGCCGGTTGTCGCTCGCGAGCCAGGCATAGCGTGAGACTGCCGCGAAGTTCGGGTACACGCGCAGCGTTTCGCTGCTGCCGGCCGTCAGCAGCAGCTCGAAGGTGCCCAGGATCGTGCGCACGCGCAGGTCGGCCGGCGCGAAACGCACCGGGCCGCGCCGCCGCGGCGTGACCTGGTAGTGGATGTGCATCTGTGTTTTTGCCGGCACATTCAGCGACTGCGGCATCCCCTCGACTTCGAAGCTCGCGTCGACATGGTCGAACAGCGCGACGCGCCAGGCTCGCCCGCCCTCGTTGACGAGCACGCCGGCCAGGTTGCGCGGCACGCCGATCGCGAACGCCGCCGGCAGGCGGCGCTGCCATTGCAGCGGCGCGCGCTTCCACGCGATCAGGCTCCAGGCCACGTCGGCGACCGCGATCACGAGCAGCGCGAGCGCCACCATCTTCACGCCCGTCGTCATCCACGCCAGCGGCGCGCGCGCCACCAGCGCGATCGCGCAGGCCAGGCCGAGCGCGGCGAGCACCCAGACGCTGGCGCGCGACGGCAGGATGTTCAGGCGCATCGTGGCGAGCCCGCGCTACAGCCGTGGCGCGTCGACATGGTCGAGCAGTGCCGTCAGCAACTCGTCGACGCGCCGGCCCTCGAGCTGCGCATCGGGCGAGAGCAGCACGCGATGGCGCAGCACCGGCAGCGCGTAGTGCTTGATGTCGTCGGGCGTGACGAAGTCGCGTTCGTGCAGCAGCGCGGCAGCGCGCGCCGCGCGCACCAGCGCGATCGCGGCGCGCGAGCCGGCGCCGACCGCCAGACCGTTCCAGTCGCGCGTGGCGCGCGTGATGCGCACCGCGTAGTCGACCACCTTGTCGTCGACTCGCACGTAGGCCGCCATGCGCTGCAGCGACAGCACCGAGCGCGCGTCGAGCCGCGGCTGCACCGCGGCGAGCGGCAACTGATCGCCGGCCTGCTGGCCGGTGGTCAGCTTGACGACCGCGGCTTCTTCGGCGAGCGAGGGGTAGCCGACCTCGATCTTGAACAGGAAGCGGTCGAGCTGCGCCTCGGGCAGCGGGTAAGTGCCTTCGGTCTCGAGCGGGTTCTGCGTGGCCAGCACCATGAAGGGCTTGTCCAGCGGCAGCGTCTGGCCCTCGATGGTGACCTGGTACTCCTGCATCACCTCGAGCAGCGCGCTCTGCGTCTTCGCCGGTGCGCGGTTGATCTCGTCGGCGAGCAACAGGTTCGTGAACACCGGCCCGCGGCGCACGCGCAGCGCGTTGAGGTCGACCGCGCCGGTCGCGTTCGGGTCGAGCACGGTGTGGCCGGTGATGTCGGAGGGCATCAGGTCGGGCGTGAACTGGATGCGCGCGCAAGACAACGAGAGCGATTTGGCGAGGGCCCGCGCGAGCAGCGTCTTGCCCAGGCCAGGCACGCCCTCGATCAGCACGTG